>ENA-UAMR01000257-UAMR01000257.1-human-gut-metagenome-genome-assembly--contig:-NODE-257-length-12457-cov-5.294630_pt1 | contig 12457 bp, 8 predicted proteins | sample MGYA00243283_ERZ654497 | MGnify/ENA primary metagenome ERZ654497 (study PRJEB26926, sample SAMN06164404) | human gut metagenome | biome: ENVO:00009003; feature: ENVO:2100002; material: ENVO:00002003... | reverse complement strand
TAAGAGACAGTCACTCCATGGTTCGTTAATGAAATCGTGGAACAATTCTGTAATACCTACAAATTCAACCATGATTTGGATGATGACCATTTTTTTGTGGGAGATATTGCAGAACTGAACTTGCATCTTGACGAATATAAGGATATGTTATCTGATATAACTTTGGTGTGTGGTGGACCTCCTTGCCAGGGCTTTTCTATGGCTAATCGTCAACGAATATTGGATGATCCTCGTAATGCTTTATATAAACAATACTTGATATTCTTGAAAAATACTCGTCCTAAGTTCTTTATTATGGAGAATGTAAAAGGGATGATGAACAAAATAGAAGAAATCAAACAGAATTTTGAGGAATATCTTGGCGGCGAGTACCAATATGATTATGCACTTTTGAAGGCACAAGATTATGGTGTACCACAAAATAGAGAACGTTTCATAATGATAGGCAATAGAGTTGGGGTAGAGCCAAAGTTGATATTCGAAGAAATATACAAGCATAAACGCAAGCCTTTCGTGCTGAAAGACGCTCTTGAAGGGCTTCCTCATTTAGTCGCGAAGAAAGAAAAAGGTTCAAAGGGAGTAGAATGTGCAGAGTCTGGCTTTACAGAATGCGATTTCTCGTACATCAAGAATGACTTCTATAAGTTTATCAATGGTGACAAGGAGATTACAAAGCTCTACAATCATAAGAATCGTTATAATAATGAGCGAGACATAGAAATCTATCGTAGATTACCACAAGGCGCAAACTCCTTGCATGAGTCTATTGCAGACATCATGCCATATAAAAGAAGAAATGATATATTCAAGGATAAATACTTCAAATTGGATGAGACGCAAATCTGCAAGACGATAACTTCTCATATGAAGTTTGATTGCAATATGTACATCCACCCTTGGGATGCAAGAGGATTAAGTCCTCGTGAGGCTGCACGCATTCAGACGTTCCCCGATGATTATGTGATAACGGGCTCTCAAAATATGTGGTATGCACAAGTAGGAAATGCCGTTCCTGTAAAACTTGCCAAAGCCATAGGCGATGGCATCATGAAATTTATAAGATGAGACATTTAGAATTATTTGCTGGCATAGGTGGTTTTAGAAGAGCAATGGATTTGCTTACGCAAGACCACATCATGGATTTTCATTGCATTGGCTACTCTGAGATAGATGCCAAGGCCGTGAAAACTTATTGTGCCAATTACCACCCTGGGGTTGATGGCGAGTTGGCTATGGGGGATATAGTGGAATTTACTAGCAATAAAAACAACATGGACAATTTGCCTCAATTTGATTTGGTGACTGGCGGTTTTCCCTGCCAAACTTTCAGCATGATGGGAAAGCAAGCTGGTTTCAATGAGGATCGTGGGCAAATGTTTTTTCATATCATTGATATCCTTGCTGCAAAGAAGCCAAGATATGTGCTTCTTGAAAATGTGAAAAACCTTAAGTCACATGATAAGGGAAGAACATTTGCACGTATCAAACAAGAGTTGGAGGCATTAGGGTATCAAGTCTTTACTGACATATTTAATACTGCACAGTTCCATTTGCCACAAACTCGTAACAGGCTGTTGATTTTTGCGACGACAGAACCTGTCCCTGCAGATTTTGAAGTGCAATTTACTTGCGACAATATTGCAGCCTTGTTTGATCAAGTATATCAAGATTTGGGCACATACCATTATCAAAGCGTCAACGACATATTGAGTTTGGAGGTTGATAAAAAGTATTTTCTTTCGGAGAAAATCAAACCAACCCTGTTAGCTGATGGTTCTGCCAACTTTAAGTCGAAGTCAGACATCAATATGAGTATAGCTCGGCCTTTGACCGCAACGATGCACAAGATGCACCGTGCTTGTCAAGACAACTATTATAGTCAAGACTTCATAGAGTCACATGGTGCTATCAATCCTGTCAAAACGATGACCAAGGAACAATTGTCACAGTTGCCTATCCGTAAGTTGACACCAGAAGAGGCTTTCATGTTGCAGGGCTTCCCTGCAAACTTCGCTATCAATGGCAGAAATGCGGGGGTTGCAGATGGCTCACTATACAAACAAGCAGGGAATGCAGTCAGTGTAAATACGATTTATGCTGTTTTGTATTACCTTATAACAAATCATATAATTCACGAATAGCTATGTTTTTTGAAGTTCACTCAGAAAAGAAAATCGGTTTCAAGAAATTAAGTCCTAACGACCTTGGTTTGAAGGAGTCTGGGCATCAAACCCATATTGGACTTTATCAGCACGTCTTGGATTTCTTGCCAGATAATCATGTGGAGAAAGCTGCCATATTGATTTATGACGACTATTGTGAAATCTTGAATTGTGACTATGGAAAGATAAACCGTGGTACTGGCAAGATGGAAGCTCCCAATATTAAGTCGGGGGCAAGAAACGAACATACGATTGTAAATCAGATTCGTGAATTTGCTTCCTTGAAACCAACTTGTGAGTGGTATCTAGTGTGGTTTGGCTTGCAAAGTGAGGAATTAGTCTTTTGGCTAATATCAAGTGACTCGAATGATTTCCAACATGCTTCTAACATTTTCCCAACTCAAAACAAGGTCTATGATGAGAATAGTGCTTCTTTTTCGCTTGCTATAGACTTCTTGGAAAAGAAAGTGAATGGAGTTTCCGTGAAGTTACAGGAAGAAATAGAAGTTGCTTCGCAGACAGGTAAACAAATTAAAAAGTATAAGAAACAAGATATTGAAAAGGCAAACAAACTTTTCAAGCAAATAGGTTACAGTGGAGAGCAAATTATTGAACAATATTTGGGAAGACAAAAGTTAGCTCATACGATAAGTAATTACAGATGGATGAATGCCAATACGGAGTCTGGTATGCCGTTCGACTTCATAATAAACGAAGGATTGGAAGCAGAAAACTTTATTGACGTGAAATCGACTCGGTTTGACTTCAACCAGTATCTCTATTATAGCGATGAGGAAATCGGTTTTGTTCACGGCTTGAAAGAAGATAAGAAATATTCAGTTTACAGGGTGTTCGATATGGACAATGCTCAGAAAAAGCTCCGGGTATGTACGAACTGTATGAGTTATGTTTCTTCTGTCAATGCTGACATAGCTGACCTTTCATCCAAAATGGAAAAGGTTCAGACTATACTTCAATCCATAAAGATTGGAGTAAGACCTAATGACTGTTTCCTAAACATACAACCACAAATTATATTATAAGTATGGACGAAATTGTAAAACATATCAATGATACTAATGCCAGTTATCGACCATTGGGAGCTGGCGATGCCAAGAATACAGACTTGTTCTTGGATAATGAGCATTACCAACTCTTCGAGGGAGCAGGAGAACATATTACTGTAAGATACCACAAGGAAAATCTTGCAAAGGCGATTTTGTTCATTGCTTCAATCTTGCCAAGAAAGTTTGACCAATCATCAGTGCATTGCGTTGTTCCATATTCCAAGGATTTTGTTATAAACCAATTATCTTTGCTCGATGCATTGTTTGTCGAAGACGGTAAAAATGTAGAGACTATTACGCAAGAGTGGAATGCTCGTAAAGATGTGCCGCAGAAGAATGGAAAGATAGATACTCGCTTCTATTTCAATGGATTGTTGAAAGATGTGATATATAGAGACGCTACTGGCAAAGAACAAAAGGGAAAGTTTACCATCCGTAATTATTTTGCAGGTGGGTATTCTGAACTACGTATCAAGAAGGCAGATGACGGTATTTTCGATATAGAGATAACGAATGTAAACACGCCATATGATGATGGAAAAGAAAAAGGCTTGGAGGAGAATATCACAACTAAAGAAGCATCATTTTTCCGTCCCTACATCACCGCCATCAAGTCGAAACCGTTTCTTCTCCTTGCAGGCATATCTGGTACAGGCAAGAGCCGAATCGTGAGAGAGTTGGCACGTGCTTGTTGGGAAGAAAATTCAGATGAATACAAGGCGCAGAAACCAAAGAACTTTGAGATGGTACAGGTGAAGCCGAACTGGCATGACTCCAGCGAACTCATTGGTTATGTGAGCCGAGTGAGTGGAAAGGCGGAGTTCGTGGCTGGCGACTTCTTGAAGTTCGTGGCAAAGGCTTGGGAAGACCAAGATACTCCATACTTTCTTTGCCTCGACGAGATGAACCTGGCTCCAGTGGAGCAATACTTTGCGGAATATCTGAGCGTGGTAGAGTCTCGCAAATGCGGTGAGGATGGAGTCGTTACTACCGACCCCATCTTGAAAAAGGAAGATGCCGAATGGTATTTCAACCTGACGGCAGCGATCACGTCTGATGACAAAGTAAGAACACGTTTCAATGAAGACGGTATCTCTATCCCCAAAAACCTTATCGTTGTGGGAACGGTGAACATGGATGAAACAACATTCTCTTTTTCCCGAAAGGTGCTTGACCGTGCCATGACCATCGAAATGAACGAAGTGGACTTGCATGGTGGTCTGACCAAACGCCACGAAAGCATTGGCAAGTTAGGCAACGCTGAACTTATTGGTTCTGCCGTGGAAGGTGTGGACGTTTACGACGACTACACGGACGTTTGCAACACAGCACTGAGCTATCTGCAAAAGGTAAACGACTTGTTGGAAGGCACTCCGTTCAAGATAGCCTACCGCACGAGAAACGAGTTCCTACTCTATGTGGTAAACAATCTTCCTTATAACAAAGACAAGGATGGCAACGACCTTCCACAAGGATATGTCATAGCTCGTGCGCTCGACGAGATCACAAGCATGAAGATACTCTCTCGCATAGAAGGAGATGATACAAAGGTAAAGGACAGTTTGCTGAACGCACTGAGCCAAGTCATCGCCGACGGACTGAACACCATTACCGACGAGGAGCACCCTGTGAAGTCGATAAGTGTAGCTAAGTTGGACGAAATGAAGAACCGCCTCCAATCTGGATATACAAGTTTCTGGAGCTAAGCTATCATAGACATGGAATTACTGACCATCACACATACAGACTTCAAGATGAGCATCGAGTGCGGCAAGTTCGATGCCATTTGGAAGAAAGCCAAGAGTAACATCGGTGAGCAAGGACTGCTCTCCATGTATTCTTGGACAGATGGAGTCGTGTCGGTAGTTCGGGAGACAGAGGACGGCAAACTGGAGCTACAGAAGGGAGAACAAGCCCCAGCCGTGTTCTTCGACAATGCTGACTATCCTGTTTGGGTAGAGTTCGAAGACCATGTAAAGGACGCACAGTTTGGTTCTGAACTGCAAGGCGAGAACGACAAGTTCTCCTTCCGTCGTGGCATCCTTGCCGGATTCTTGAACTACGGCAACGAGATTGGGTGTAGCGAGATAAACATCATTTACAAGACCAAGGACGGATCGACACACCACTTCACATTCTGCTTTGAGGTGCTAAGCACCAAGCTCGACTATCACGAACACTGGCGCAGAATCATTGAGGACATTGAGGCGGAATACCGTATGCTCTCACTCGACTATATGCGTCGCACGTTCCACGGATTCGCTCCCGACCAAAACGGCGACACGCCCGAACTGATATGGTGGAGCGTGTTTGCAGGAGAACAGGAGAAGTTTATCCGTGCCTGTAAGAGTATCATCGACCGTCCACGCCATCGGTTACATGGACATGAGAGTTATAAACGTGCCGACCGCCTGACATTCGTTCCCCGAAACATCGAGAACGAACTGGCGGAACACCGAAAGGAAAGCGGACACCTCTATCGTGTGGAAGAACAGATACAGACCAACGACACACAGGAGAACCGTTTCTTGAAGTTTGCTTTGGCGCAAATCACGAGCAAGTACGACTCTCTGAAACGTCGCATTGAGGGTATCAACACCATTTCAGAAGTGAAGAAGCAAGAGATGAAAGCTACGCTCAAAACCTTGCAACACCTTGGGCGCAACCCATTCTTCCGCACTGTGGGCAGATACAAGGGTATGAGCCAAGAAAGCATGGTGCTGCAAAAAGCCACAGGCTACAGTCAGGTATATCGTACATGGAACTTGCTCCACCGTGGCTACTCACTTTATGATGGACTCTATCGCTTGCAAACCAAGGACATCGCAACGCTCTATGAGATATGGTGCTTCATCGAAATGAGCCACATCGTAAAGGAGCAGTTACATCTGCAAGACGAAGACGTGGAACACCGCAACCGTATGGAGATGAACGGTGTGTTCACTTGGGAATTAGGCAAGGGCGAGCACTCTCGCATCCTGTTCAAGAAAGATAATGTGGAGTTGGCTGAACTCGTTTACAACCCCAAGAACACCGACAGAGAAAACGACAGTGTGGGCATGAAGGATTTGGTAGTGCCAACTGTGCCGCAGAAGCCCGACATCGTGCTGCAACTTACCAAGAACGACTTACAGCGAGGCATGAAGATGACCTATCTCTTCGATGCCAAGTACCGTATAGGCGGACGGCAGAATGGTGTGGACACTCCGCCCGACGATGCCATCAACCAGATGCACCGCTATCGTGATGCCATCTATTACAAGGACTATGACAGCAATGCGCTAAAGAAAGAAGTCATCGGCGGTTACATTCTCTTTCCTGGTGACGGTGAGACGGCAGATGTAGAGGTGGCGAAGTTCTACAAGACCATCGGTGAGGTGAACATCGGAGCATTCCCCTTGCGTCCGAAAGACAAGCACAATCGCCAACTGTTGGAGCATTTCGTCGGGCAACTCATACAGACGAAGAGCCATGAGACCATTGCCAACGTCATTCCCCAAAAAGGAGCGTTCGTGGAAGTTGGCAATCGTGTCCTCATCGGTTTGGTTGGCGACAATAACCGAGGCAGAGCCGCCAAAGACAAGTTCCTCGATAGTACGGCAACACTCTACTACACTGGTAGCAAGTTCCCGACCACCATTGCTCTGCAAGACCTTCACTTCTTCATGCCCTACATCAAAGGACAGGGCGTGCGAGACGTGTATGAGATAACACGAGTGCGAACAATCTCTGCAAAGGAAGCGAAACAACAGGAGGGAGAAGAGGGAGTGAACGACATACGCTTGGCGTTCGAACTGCGTTTTGTGCGTCGGCAATACCCTTGTTATCAGCCAATAGATACGAGCAAAATGGCGTTCAATACGTTTATTGATACGACCTTCGATGAACTTTTTGGTATCTTGTTAGAACAAAAGATATAAAAGTGATTTCTGTATTATCCAAATACCTCTAATTATAACGTAAAATGGAAAAAATATTAGAACGCTTAAAGGAAATTACATCATACTATTCTTTCGGAAGAATCCTTGGCTATATAGCGTTTAAGGAAACCATAGGGATTGAAAAGCAACTTGTGCATGGACAAATGTCCAGTATCGAAAGGTTAATCTCAAATGAGATTGATTTTTTAGTTGGTATGTGGATGACGAATGTTGTTATAGACAAGAGTTGGCCAATTAATCAAGATGATAACATTATGTCAGAAGTATATGTTCTAATGAATGACTTGCATAATGCATATGGCTACGCTACAGATTTAGGAAGTCAGTTTATTGAAACGTTTTTCTATGAAGGCGATTTGGGTTATGATTGGCAATTTGCAGATTTTGCTCAAAAGAAATACGACAATTCTTTTATTAAGCAAATCTTAAACGAACAATACCAATTCGATTCATCTTTATTGCTGTCTACATTAGGTAAAATAAAAAGAATAATAACTAGCCAACTTAAAAAGAGGATTGAGGAAAAGAGAAAAAAGAATCAGTACATGTCCCCCATAAATGCTTTCTGCATTAAACCTAATGTCATAAAGCGGAATTTTTCCGTTGGGGAACAACAAATAATTGGCAAATTATCCTACAGACTAGGAAGTACATTGGAAAACAATGTAACAAATATAACAGATAGGAATCCATTCAAAATAACTCCCATCATTGAATTGCCCCACAATAGAGGTATATTTATTGTCGATGTAAACGCATTGGCTATTGCCATGAATGAAACTCCATATTTTTGGTTATTGGATAGAAATGATTTTGGGAAAAGGTTAGGAACAATACGAGGTGAAATTGCAGAAAATATAGTTTTCGACATCATCGCAAGAAGATTTAAGGAAACCTATAGACATATTGATATCAGACTTACGAAATCCTCAAATCAAATTACCGACATAGATGCAATGTTCACTTATAAAGACATTGGAGTCGTTTTTCAAGTTAAAAGCAAGCGATTGACCGAATTGTCACACCAAGGTGATTTGACCTCTATTGAAAGGGATTGTAAGAAAGCTGTAGTCGAAGCATTTGAGCAAGGCAAATCATGTGTCGCTTGTCTAAAAAAAGCCAGTCGATACTATACTTTAAAGGAAAGATTTGACTATGCAGAAAGGTTGAGGTGGTATAATATTTGTATTACTCTTGACGCATTTCCTGGCATTACATCACTTAGTTATATAATACAGACAACACAAAATGGTACAGAAAATCCTGTTGTTGCCATGTCTGTTTATGACTTAGATATTATATTCTATCTTTTTCAACCAGAAACTCTTGTTGATTATATAAAATTCAGAATGTCATGTGCTCAAAAGGGAATTTATGGCGTAAGTGAGATTTATTACATAGGTGCATTTATGTCTAACGTGTTAGGAAAAGGAATAAAGACTTATAAAAATAGAATTTGTAGAGAATATGCTCTTTATGCAGACTATATAATCAAAAAAGCAAAATCCTCATTATACAAAAACAAGGATGTAGAATGTGACATTTGCGAACTTCTCTATAAAATACCAGTACTTGAAAGCATAACATGTCAATAATATAAGACCTTAGAGGGATATAAATAAAAGTGATAAATTATGGCAAAGAAATTTGAAATACGAAACAGTACGGCAGAGTTCCTGACTTTCGTGGCAGAAGGTAAAGAACAAGGTATACAAGTGCTATATAAAGATGAAACAGTATGGGCTACGCAAAAGGCCATGGCCGTGCTTTTTGATTGTTCCGCTGATAACATCGGTTTGCATCTGAAGAATATATATGATACGAATGAATTGAACAAGGAGGCAACTACCGAGAAAATCTCGGTAGTTCAACAAGAAGGTGCGAGAGAGGTTCGGCGCAACACGTTGTTCTATAACCTCGATGCCATTATCTCCGTGGGCTATCGTGTCAACTCTATCCGTGCTACTCAATTCCGCCAATGGTGTACCTATGTTATCCGGCAGTTCTCGCTACGGGGCTATATCATAGACAAGAAGCGTATGGAGAACGGCTCGTTCATAGGTGAGGACTATTTTGAGCATTTGTTAGCAGAAATACGTGAGATTAGATTGAGTGAACGAAGATTTTACCAAAAGCTCACGGATATATATGCTACAGCTGTTGACTACAATAAGGATGCACCTACTACACGTTTGTTCTATAAAAAAGTTCAGAATAAGATGCATTATGCAGTGCATGGGCATACCGCAGCAGAACTTATAGTAGAAAGAGCCAATGCAGAGAAAGAGCATATGGGACTGACCACTTGGGAGAATGCACCTGATGGAAAGATTGTCAAGCCAGATGTGAGTATCGCCAAGAACTATCTAAAACAAGTGGAACTTGAAGATATGGGAAAACTTGTCAACTCTGTGCTTGACTTAGCTGAACGTATGGCAAATCGACATATACCAATGACAATGGAAGATTGGGCAAAGCGTATAGACATTATTCTTGAAGCTGGAGGTGATGCCGTATTACATGATGCAGGAAAGGTTTCTGCTGAATTTGCCAAGAGTTTTGCAGAGTCAGAGTTTGAAAAGTATCGTGTGATACAAGACAAATTATTCAACTCAGATTTTGATAAATTCAATTCTTCTTTACCGTTTGACGATGATGAGAATTGAAAGCCAAAAGGGGATGAGGTGACTCAACATCACCCCATCCTCAGCTTACTTGTCTATGTATGATGCAATAAAATATACAATCGAAATGACCGTATAAAGGGAACACGGCAAAAAAACAAAGCCTTTACCCAACCATTCGACAACCAAGCTCCTTCATTTCTTGACATCATATTAGACATGTCATAGAAATGGCGAGTGAGGATTTCCTTATTCTCCTTTCGGTGGTCTTCAAGAAGTTTGGAGACTCATCGCCAAGGAGTTTCTTTCTGTTATCTGTCAGAACGGTGTCGTTTTTAATGCCGATTTTGAACACCCTGCCTGTAAGGGCAAAAGCATTAAAACGTGCTTCGGAGTTTTACCAGACAACAATAATCGTAAAACTATAACTCCACCTCTGTTTCTGATGAAGCTTACCCATACTTGTGGGGCCTTTATCGAAAGTTAAATACGGTAATCATTGTTAAGCTAATCATATTTAACCTCTCATGTTTATACCTTTGCGCGCATTTAAGACAATCTAAAGGATAACAAGGATAACACTGTTAGAATAAACATGAGAGAAGTTATAGGAAATTCAGTAGCTTGCAATCGTCATAAAGTAGGTTTCGTGGGATTGCTCGTTACACTGGGTATCGTGTTTGGCGATATCGGAACATCACCCCTCTATGTGATGAAGGCAATATTACATACAGGCGAAAGCATTGACGAGAACACCATATTGGGCGCCTTGTCCTGCATCATTTGGACACTCACCCTACAAACCACCATCAAATATGTATGTGTGGCGCTGCGTGCCGACAACAAAGGTGAGGGAGGTATCTTTGCCCTCTATGCCTTGCTGCGTCGACTCAAGAGTAAGTGGATTTACATATTGGCTATCATTGGCGCCAGCACTTTGCTGGCAGATGGCATCATAACCCCTGCCATCACGGTTACCACAGCCGTCGAAGGACTCGAAAGTATTAGTCCAGATCTGCCTGTTATTCCTATCGCGCTTGCCATCATCACCATTATATTCTTCGTGCAGCGGTTTGGCACAGAGAGCATTGGCAAGTCGTTTGGCGTATTCATGCTGCTATGGTTCTTGTTATTAGGTGTGGTGGGAGTTTTTAGCATTACTTCTTATTCGTTGATACTGAAAGCTGTCAACCCATATTATGCTGTAATGTTGCTGGCAAAATCGCCACAATGGTTCTTAATACTGGGTGCCGTATTTCTCTGTACCACTGGTGCTGAGGCTCTGTACTCCGACTTGGGACATTGTGGCCGGAAGAATATCGCTGTCAGCTGGGCCTTTGTAAAGACCATGCTCATTCTTAACTATCTGGGGCAGGGAGCATGGGTGTTGAACCATGTGGACACGGCATTGTACGTGAACCCGTTCTTTTCCATCATGCCGCGCGGCATGTTGTTTTTCGCCATTATCATGGCCACAGGTGCAGCAATTGTTGCGAGTCAGGCACTTATTAGTGGCACTTTCTCCATATTGAGCGAAGCCATGAACCTGCACTTCTGGCCGCGTATGCGAATCAAGCACCCCACCCAGGTAAAGGGGCAGATTTATATTCCTACGATCAACCTTGCCATGTATATTGGTGTGGTTCTTATCATTCTACTGTTTCGCGACTCCTCACACATGGAAGCTGCCTACGGACTCGCTATCACCATCACCATGCTGATGACCACCTTGCTGCTTGGTTTTTACTTGCACAGCAAGAGAGTGGCGTGGGGATTTACGCTTTTGTTTATGGGTATATACTGCACCCTCGAAGCCATCTTCCTGGTAGCCAATCTGTCGAAGTTCCTCGCAGGAGGCTGGTGTACGATGCTTATTGGTGGAATTCTCTTCCTGATGATGTATGTATGGTTCAGAGCCATAAAAATACGCGGTAATTATATCAGTTCTAAACCGCTGGTTGACTATTATCAGATTATCTCCGACATCAAAGCCGATGAGAGCATTCCCAAGTATGCGTCCAACCTTGTTTATATAAACCATGCCGAAAAGGAGGGAACTGTAGATGACAAGTTGCTCTACTCCATCATCAACAAGCAGCCTAAGCGTGCCGATCATTACTGGCTTGTCAATATGGTTTTTGTTGATACTCCAGACACGCTGGAATACAGCTGTGAAACTTTGATACCAAACACACTGTACAGCATAACGATGTACATAGGTTTCCGCATAGAACCCCGGGTGAGCCTCTATCTGAGACAGGTGGTAGAAGATCTGGTAGATAGCAAAAAGGTGGATCTGACCAGTACGTACGCCTCGCTTCGCAAGAATGGAATTCCTGGTGATTTCCGATTTGTCATCATTCATCGCGTGTATTACCCGGAGAGTTTCGACAATCGCCAGCAGAATTTACTGATGAGCATCTATGCCATCATCAGCAAGATAGGTGTTGGCGAACCTAAGGCGTTGGGGCTCGACACGTCGATGGTGGTGGTAGAACGTGTGCCGCTCATCATAAACCAACGTAACCGGCGCATCAGGCGCATCACGCAGATTGTGGAAGAGTAAGAAACAAAAACGACTGACTTTAAGCGTTGAGCCTAAAATCAGTCGTTTTCGTGTTTTTAGAATATTGCTTCTATATAACAAAGTTCAAATATCATCT
>ENA-UAMR01000244-UAMR01000244.1-human-gut-metagenome-genome-assembly--contig:-NODE-244-length-12945-cov-5.523274_pt1 | contig 12945 bp, 10 predicted proteins | sample MGYA00243283_ERZ654497 | MGnify/ENA primary metagenome ERZ654497 (study PRJEB26926, sample SAMN06164404) | human gut metagenome | biome: ENVO:00009003; feature: ENVO:2100002; material: ENVO:00002003... | reverse complement strand
CCCGACGCGGGACGCGTCGCCCCCATTAGTGCTTGCGTTTTTTACAGCGCGTTTCAGACAACTTAAAATGCCTCACATTGGGCCTTTAGCCCATCCTTGCTAAATCCGAAACTTCAATAAAATAATATAGAGCACCTGCTTAGCATATATATATGGAACAATCCAAAACAAATCAATTCAATGTATTGGCAGAAAAGCCGGTAGGCTCGCTGCTCATGCAATACGCCATACCAGCTATTGTGGCCATGGCTGCATCGTCGGTGTATAACATCATCGACGGCATTTTTATTGGTCAGGGCGTGGGAGCAGAGGCCATCATGGGACTGGCCCTTACCGGTCCGCTCATGTCGCTCACTGCTGCTTTTGGCGCCATGGTGGGCATGGGTGCTGCCACATTGATGAGTGTGAAACTCGGACAAAAGGACTATGGCACGGCACAAAAGATATTGGGCAATGCGGTTATTATGAACCTCACCCTCGGCATTGTGCTCGGCTTGCTGCTGCTCGTGTTCATCAACCCCATTCTGCGTTTTTTCGGTGCCAGCGATGTCACGTTGCCATACGCTCGCAACTTTATGTCAATCATACTCGTGGGCAACGTGATTACGCACATGTACCTTGGCCTTAATTCTTTGCTGCGTTCAACCAACCGGCCACAAAAGGCCATGTGTGCCACCATTGGCACCGTTGTGCTCAACTGCATTCTGGCCCCGATATTCATATTTGTGTTAGGGTGGGGCATACGTGGCGCAGCCACTGCCACTATTATGGCACAGATAATTATGCTGATGTGGCAGTTGCGGTTGTTCTCAAACAAGGACGAACTGATTCACTTGAGCCGCAGCATAATCAAGCTCGATGTAAAGATAGTGAAGGAATCGCTGCTTGTGGGTCTCCCCCAGTTCCTGATCAACCTGTGTGCCTGCCTTGTGGCAGCCATGATGACACGCAGTCTGACCACTTATGGCGGCGATATGGCCGTGGGTGCTTTTGGCATTTGCAACCGCTTCATACTCTTTGTCGTGATGGTGGTAATTGGCCTCAACCAGGGCATGCAGCCAATAGCCGGTTACAACTTTGGCGCACGCCGCTATGACCGCGTGCTCGGTGTGCTGAACAAGGCCCTCATATTTGGGTCATTCATTACGCTGACGGGCTTTGTCATTGGCGTGTTCTTCCCCACACCTTTTGTCAGCGTCTTTGCCAAAGACTCTCCCCAGCTCATCAAGATGTCGGCCCATGCACTGAGTTGTATGGTTATGATGTTCCCCATAGTGGGCATTCAGATTGTGTCGACCGCCTTCTTTCAAAGCATTGGTTATGCGCCCAAGAGCATCTTTCTGTCGCTCACGCGCCAACTCATATTCCTTGTACCTGCCATATTTATCCTGCCCCACTTGTATGCCGACCCGCTCGAGGGCCTGTGGCACGCTGCTCCCGTGGCCGATGGCTTGGCCTCGGTGTTGGCCATCACCTTGTTGGTGCTGCAAGTAAAGAAGTTCAAAAAGCAGATGCAAGCTCCTGTTGAAAACATGCACACACCATTATAATACTACGACCATGACACAAACAGCAAATAACCCCGAACCATTCATCATCAACATAGGCCGCTCGCTGGGCAGTGGCGGCCGCGCTATCGGCCACATCTTGGCCAAGGATTTTGACATAGCCTATTACGACCGCGAGATACTTAACCTTGCGGCAAAGGAAAGCGGCTTTTGCGCCGAAGTGTTTGAACGCAACGACGAAAAAAATCGCTTTCTGCGCACCTTGGGCAACATCATACCCTTTGTAGGCGGTGGGGCCACCTATTATGACAACGAGTTGTCAAACGAGAACCTCTTCCGCATACAGAGCGAGGCCATACGCAAGGCTGCGGCCGACCATTCGTGCATCTTCATAGGCCGCTGTGCCGACTATGTGCTGCGCGACAATCCGCGTTGCGTCAATGTGTTTATTACTGCCAACATGGAAGACCGTATTGCCAGTGTGATGAAATGGAATAATTGCACGGCCGAAAAGGCACAAGAGATTATTGAAAAGGGTGACAGCGAACGTGCCAGCTTCTACAACTTTTACAGTTCGGGTACATGGGGCGCTGCCAGCACCTATCACCTGTGCATCAACTCATCGGTGCTGGGTATTGAAGAAACGGCAGTTCTCATCAAGAACTTCGTTATCCAAAAACTGAATTTGCCACAATGAAACAACAATTTGTCATACTATTACTCGCCCTGTTGTCGGCCCTGCCGGCTTCGGCACAACAGGCCCTTGTGATGAAGCGCAGCCAAACACCGTTGCTTTATCCAGAATTTCGCGAGGCCAAGATACTTCAGCCCTTCGGCCGTTTTGTCACAGCCAAGGCCAACATCTTTCTGAAGGACGGCTCCTTGGTCTATCTTGACGACAAAACGGGCAAGGTGATGCGCGCTTATGTCAGCAACATCATTGGGGTCAACTTTGGCGACAGTGTGCGCTATCTCAAGGTCGACTCCGTCATGGCACGTGTGGTGGCCGAAAAGAACTACAACTATCTGTTGTGCAACACCCATGTCAATATGTCGCTTTATCGTGAAGAGACTGATGGCACACGCGGCATGGACTTTTTCGATATGCCCGACAGCGGGGTTTTTCTTAATCTCGACTCGCAAAAGCGTAACGACGACAACGGCATACCTTTGACCGACACTTATTACTTCAGCATCAAAGGCACCATAATCAAGGCCAATGAGTCTGAGTTCAAAAAGTTTGTGAGCAAAGACCAGATGCAAGCCTTCAAGGTGCTCAAGGAAAACCGTTTTTGGAGTTGGAAAGACGCAGAATCTCTTAAAATGCTGCTCGACTTCCTGCCGCAGTAATCTACCTCAAAATAAAGTGTGACTGTGTGGCGCGGCATAAATTCAGCGGCTTGCCCATACCGCATGGTCGCACTTGCTTATTAAACACCAAGTTAACCATAAAGGGTGGTTCTAAAAATTCTGTTTTAGAGTTCTGCTATTCTGAAATGTGATTTGCACACTCTCGAAAGTGCCTTTTTGAAAGTTAGTTCGGTCACATAGCCCGCTATGCTCCCTCACAAACTTTCAAAAATACACTTCCGATAGCGCACAAATCCCTATTTCAGAATTATTAGAACCACCCTAATCCAATTACATCGCAATGAACGACTACTTCTACATCGATGCTTCAGGCCAGCAAAAAGGCCCCATACCCCCTTCACAATTCTCAATGTTCAACGTCAGTGCCGACACCCTCGTATGGTGCAAAGGCATGGCCGACTGGCAGCGTGCAGGTGCCGTTGACGAGTTGAAGGCGTATTTAGAAAACGACGCCAATGGTGCCACCCCGCCGCCCACTCCCGGCACTGCCGGCACAGCCAGTGGCGCACCCTACGACCGTACCACAGCATGGGCAGCGGCAGCCCCAACCAGTCAATGCCTTTGCCCGCCAAGCAATTTGGTGTGGGCCGTCGTGTCAACCATATTGTGCTGCCTGCCCACCGGTATTGTAGCCATAGTATATGCTTGTAAGGTCGACAACCTCTACCTCATGGGCGACTATCAAGGAGCTGTCGAAGCCTCCAACAAAGCACGTAACTGGGCGATTGGCGGATTGATAGCCAGCGTTGTGTTCTACTTTGTCTACATCCTGGTTCTTTTTAGTGTCGGTTTCGGCTCCATTGCAAGTATGTCTAATTTATAAATAAAACCTTTAACCTATGAACCGAAGCGCACTCCCCCCATGTCCTAAAAACCATATGGCCATGGCCATCATTTCAACCATATTTTGTTGTCTGCCGTTTGGCATTGTGGCCATTGTCAAAGCCTCACAAGTCAATTCGTTTTACATGAATGGCTTTTACGAACGGGCGCAAATTTCGGCCAACGATGCTCAAAAGTGGACTATCATATCAGTCATTACAGGCCTGCTGTCGTGGGGCTGTTGGTGCGGACTGAATTTTATAAACTAATTGTCGAACGCCTTTGACAGAACAGGTTGACAAGTTAACCAAGAAAACCATTCCGAACACCAATTTAAGATGTATTCAGCACTATTCATGTTAGCCACATTGGTGGCATACTTCATACTGCTGTTGCTCGTTTCGCACCATGCCACACGGCATGGTGCGAAAGGCAATGACGCCTTTTTCCGTGCAGGCCGCCAATCCCCCTGGTGGATGGTGGCCTTTGGCATGATAGGTGCCAGCATATCGGGAGTCACATTCATTTCGGTGCCAGGTTGGGCAGCCTCAACGGGCATGACCTACTTGCAGATGTGCCTCGGTTTCATTGTGGGGTATGTGGTAGTGGCTTTTGTGCTGTTGCCCCTCTACTACAGGCTGCGCCTCACCAGCATCTACGCCTATCTTGGCACACGTTTTGGCACTTCGGCCCACCGCACGGGAGCCTTGTTCTTTGTGCTGAGCAAACTCACCGGCGCCGCCGCCCGCCTATATTTGGTGTGCATGGTGTTGTGCCAATTCGTGGTACAGCCACTTGCCGGTGACGGTTTGCTCCCATTCATGGTCACCACATTGGCCGTGCTCACGCTGATATGGCTCTACACCCGTCGCAGCGGACTGCAGACCGTAGTGCGCACCGATGCCCTGCAAACCGTTTGTCTGTTGTTGGCTGCTGTGGGCATTATTATAGCCGCCGCCATACAGATGAACCTCAAATTCGAAGGCGTTATCCACACCATAACCCACAGTGCCATGTGCCGTGTGTGGGAGTGGGACGCAGCCAGTCCGCAAGCCTTTTGGCGCCAGTTTTTGAGCGGCGTGTTTATCGTCATTGTCATGACAGGACTCGACCAAGACATGATGCAGAAAAACCTCACCTGCCGCAATCTGCGCGAGGCGCAAAAGGACATGTGCACCTACGGCATGGCCTTCTTGCCAGTCAATGCCCTGTTCCTTGGTCTCGGCATACTGCTCTACACCTTGTGTGCCCAACAGAACCTCACCCCTCCAGCCGCAGGCGACAGCCTGTTGCCCTGGCTCATCAGCAGTGGTGTCTTGGGGCAGTGGGTCATTGTGCCCTTTACCATCGGCATCGTTGCAGCCGCCTTTTCAAGTGCCGATTCGGCCATGACAGCGCTCACCACCACTATCTGCATCGACCTTTTAGGCATGAGCGAGGCCCGCGAGCAACAACGTGCCGCATTACACACCCGTCATATCGTACATCTGTGCGTAGTGGCCGCCTTTGCGTTGTGCATCATCTTGTTCAAGGTGGTGGGCAATAGCAATGTGCTCAATGCCATCTATGTAATGGCCTCATACACCTACGGCCCGTTGTTGGGCCTTTACACCTTTGGCTTGTTTACCCGTCGCAACACCAATTTGCGCTGTGTGCCAATTATCTGTGTGGCAGCTCCCACAATTTGTGGCCTGCTCGATCACTTTGCGCCAATATGGTGGAACTACACCTTTGGCTACGAACTGCTTGTGCTGAATGGCCTGATAACCTTTGTCGGATTATGGGTGTGCAAGGCAGACTCTGAAACAAAAAAGACTTTACAACCATGCTAAAATATTGGATACTCGCTGCGCGGCCCAAAACGCTTACGGCCGCTCTCATTCCCGTGCTCACCGCCACGGCATTAGCCTACAGCGAAGGGCATGGCCGCTGGCAGCCCGCGCTGTTGTGCTGCCTGTTTGCGGCCATCATGCAGATAGCGGCCAACTTCATCAACGACCTGTTCGACTATCGCAAAGGCACCGACCGCGAAGACCGTCTTGGCCCCGAGCGCGCTTGTGCCCAAGGGTGGATAACCCCGCGGGCCATGACACGTGGCATAGTCATCACACTCATATTGGCTTGTGCCGTGGGGTGCGGCCTATTACCCTTTGGCGGGTGGCCCCTGGTAGGCATTGGCGCAGCCTGCGTGTTGTTTGCTTTTCTCTACACCACACTGCTTTCATACATGGGCTGCGGCGACATATTGGTATGGGTGTTTTTTGGCATCGTACCAGTGTGCGGCACCTACTATGTGCAGGCACAAATGCTCACCCCCAGCGTGTGGTGGCTTGCTGCGGCAAGCGGGTTGGTAATCGACACCTTGCTGGTGCTCAACAACTATCGTGACCGCAAACAAGATGCGCTGAGCGGCAAGCGCACCCTCATCGTGGCATTAGGCGAGCAATTCGGCTCCATGTTCTATTTGTTGCAAGGCGTGGCCGGCTGCGTCTGCGTGGCCATGCTGGCATTTTACGACCACACGCTTTGCGCCATCTTGCCCCTGTTGTATCTCGTGCCGCATAGCCTTACCTGGCGCGAAATGGTGCGCATCAACCAGGGCCGCACGCTCAACCGCATATTGGGCAAGACATCGCGCAACATGCTCATCTTTGCCGTACTCACTGTTTTAGCACTTCTATGACCGAAAAAACATTAAAGGAAAAAACCGCCAATGGCCTGTTCTGGGGCGGCATAAGCAACGGGGCACAACAGGCGCTGAACCTCGTGTTTGGCATATTCTTGGCCCGTTTGCTCTCCCCCGCCGACTATGGCATGGTGGGCATGCTCACCATATTTTCGCTCATTGCCACCACACTGCAGGAGAGCGGCTTCATATCAGGACTCAACCGCAAGCAGCACATCACCGATGCCGACTACAATGCCGTGTTTTGGTTCAACGTGCTTTGCAGCGTAACGGTCTACATCATACTCTTTTGTTGTGCGCCACTCATAGCTGCGTGGTTTCGCCAGCCCGTGCTTGTGCCGTTAGCCCGTTTGTCGTTTTTGAGTTTCGTCATCTCCGCCCTCAACACGGCGCCACGTGCTTGGCTCTTTCGCAATATGCGGGTGCGCGAAACCGCCCTGCTCACCATGCTGTCCCTTGTCCTTTCGGGCATAACCGGCATTTGCCTGGCATGGAATGGGTTTGCCTATTGGGGTATAGCCATACAGAATCTCATGTATTGCATAACCATGACCGTCGGCAGCTGGTGGTTTGCGGGTTGGCACCCCACCTGGCACATCAATCTGCGTCCGCTGCGAGGCATGATAGGTTTCAGTTCAAAACTGTTGGCCACAAACATCTTCACCCACATCAACAACAACATCTTCAGCATATTTTTTGGCCGCCTTTATGGCGAAAAGACGGTGGGCTACTACAATCAGGCCAACAAGTGGACAGGCATGGGCTACAACATGCTCACCGGCATGGTGTGGAGTGTGACACAGCCCCTTTTTGCACGTCTTGAGAACGACGACAATGGCCGCATGTGTCAGATATTTCGCAAAATGTTGCGTTTCACTGCCTTCCTGTCCTGCCCGGCGTTGTTCGGGTTGGCGCTCATAGCGCCCGAGTTCATCACCATTGCCATTACCGACAAGTGGCTCACCAGTGCGCGGCTCATGCAGCTGCTCAGCATAGGGGGCGCTTTCGTGCCGGTAGCCTCATTCTACGCCAATTTTATTATAAGCCGTGGCAAGAGCAATATCTTTATGTGGAACACCATAGCCCTGTGTTTGGCACAGATGTTGCTGCTCGTAGCCTTGTACCCCTATGGCGTGGAGGCAATGGTAGTGGCCTACATCACGCTCAACACATTGTGGCTGTTTGTGTGGCACTGGTTCGTACGCCGCCTCATCGGTCTGCGTTTGAGGTATGCCCTGCGCGATGTGTTGCCCTTCGCCGCATTGGCCGCCTTGGCCATGGCTGTGGGGTGGGCCGTGTCGCAGCTGGCCAGTGGCAACATCTACATCTCGCTGTTGCTCAAGGTTGTCACAGCCGTAGTGGTGTATGCTGGCTCATTGCGTTTGCTCGGTGCGCAGATATTCGCCGAGTGCGCGGCATTCATCAAGAGCAAGTTAGGCCATAAGGCCACCCCTTAACCCCTTAACACCCCGTAATTTACAAACCTTGCATAAATATCTTCAGTATGTATTTAATCCTATTTATTGGCATCGCCATACTCAGTTATGTGGTGCAAAGCAATCTTAACAGCAAATTCAAGAAATACTCCAAAATACCCATAGCGTCGGGCTTGAGCGGTCGCGAAGTGGCCGAAAAAATGCTGCGCGACAATGGCATCGATAATGTCACGGTAACCTGCACCAAAGGTTACCTCACCGACCACTACAACCCCGCCAATGGCACTGTCAACCTGTCCGAGGCTGTGTACAACAGCCGTTCTGTTGCCGCAGCCGCGGTAGCAGCCCACGAGTGCGGTCATGCTGTGCAGCACGCCGTGGCATACGCGCCGCTCACACTGCGTTCGGCCCTGGTGCCCGTGGTATCGTTTGCCTCTAATTGGGTGCAATGGGTGCTGCTTGCCGGCATCATATTGATACACTCCATGCCGGGCATACTGTTGGTCGGTGTTGTGTTGTTTGCCCTCACCACATTGTTCAGTTTCATCACCCTCCCCGTCGAGATCGACGCCTCGCGCCGTGCCACCGCCTGGCTGCTCAGAGCCGGCATCACCTCGGCGTCTGAGCAACCCATGGCCGTATCGGCCTTAAAGTCTGCCGCCTACACCTACGTGGTGGCAGCACTCAGCTCTTTGGCCACTTTGGCATACTATGTCATGATATTGGTGGGCGGCCGTTCAAGAGATTAAAGATTCTTAGTTGACAGGTTGACGGGTAAGTATGTAATACACGGCTTATGATGGTAAGGAACCCAAAATACTTGGCAAACTTACCCGTTAACCCGTCAACCTGTTACCCCGTCAACTAATTAACTTATCAGATAATGATTAAGCCCTGGCTTTCCTTGCGAAAGTCGGGGCTTTTTCATACCTTTGTCTCAAATACCTAATACTAATCAACAATCAAGCTAAGAACATGAAGCACAAGCTACTATCGTTTTTGCTGCTGCTGTCTTTGTTGCCAGGGGCAACATGGGCACAGACATTCGTAAACCTCACCCCGCGTCCAGCCTCCATGACAGTTGGTACGGGCTCCTTGGCCTTGCCCTCACAGTTCACTGTGAGCTATACCGGGCTTGACGAGGATGGCGTGAATGAGGTAAACCAATTTGCCAAGTCATACACCGACGTGACTGGCGCCGCAGTCAGTGTGGCTGCCGACGATGCCAGCGCCCTCTTCCAGGTGTCGCTGCTCCCCGCCTCGTCTTCACTGAAGACGGACGGCTACAAACTCGACATTACCGACAGCAAGGTCACCATTCAGGCCAAGAGCGCCTTAGGCCTTTTCTATGCCTTCCAGAGTGTGAAAAAGATGTTGCCCGCCAATGTCATGGCTGGGGTAAAGGACGCCACTGTCACTTCGTACCCATTGCCCGTGGTGAGCATCACCGACCAGCCGCGCTTTGACTACCGTGGCTTTATGCTCGATGTGTCACGCCACTTTTTCACCGCCAACGAGGTAAAGCGCATTATCGACCTCATGGCCGCTTACAAGATGAACACCTTCCATTGGCACTTGACCGACGACCAAGGTTGGCGTGTACCCATCAAAAAGTATCCCAAACTCACTACCATCGGTGCCACAGCGCCCAACAGACGCTATACCGATATGTACGAACTGACACAGTACTGGATAAATAAGCCCTACGGTCCTTACTCTTACACCGAAGAGGAAATAAAGGACGTGGTAGCTTATGCCAAGGCCTGTCACATCGACATCGTGCCCGAAATTGACATGCCCGGCCACTTCTCAGCAGCCATGACGGCCTATCCCGAATTTAGCTGCACACCCGACGGTGCCCACAACGTGTGGGACGATGGCGGCATCTCTTACGACATCTTGAATGTGGCCAACCCCAAGGCCGTACAATTTGCCAAGGATATTTTAGAGGAACTCATGGAGCTCTTCCCCGGCAAATACATTCACATTGGTGGCGACGAATGCCCCACTTATGCTTGGGAGAAGAATGCCGAATGCCAAGCATTGTACAAGGAACTCAAACTGACTAACTACCGTCAGTTGCAGAGCCACTTCATTCACCAACTCGACGAATTTGTCAAGTCTAAAGGCCGCCATTTGGCCATTTGGAATGAAGGCATCACTGCAGGAGGCGCCGACACCGACATCATGAAGTCTACTGGTGCGGTAGTATACTGTTGGACAAATCCCGAAGCCGCTGTTAATCAGGCTAAGAAACTTGGCATGCCAAGCATCTACACCCCCTGGGGACCCTACTACATCAACCGCCGCCAGGGCAATGGTCCCACCGACCCTCCTGGTGCAGGCTCTGGTTCCGACAATGTACAAGCTACTTACAACCAAACTATCCCCAGTGCCACCACATACGGTGTGCAGGGCACTTTCTGGTGCGAACACGTGTCTGACACCGACTATTTGGAATGGCTCGCTTTGCCGCGTCTTATAGCAGTGGCCGAGCGTGGCTGGACACCCGAATCGGGCAAGAATTTCAGCGACTTCCAAAAGCGTATGTCGGCCGATACCGTCATGCTTAACTATGGCAACTACAAATATTGCAAGTACTTCATGCTTGACAACGGCCAGGGAGGCGAAACCACAATGGTAATGCCTCATGCCAACACCGCCGACAAAAAGTACTACTACCGCATCATTTCGGGTGGTACAGACAACACACGTGCAGGCCGCTGCATCGAACTCCTGGCCGACGGCTCGTTACTCATTTCTGCCAACAGTGGCAAGGGTGCAAAGGCCGGCGTACTTTGGACAAGTCCTCAGGCTGCCGAAGGCGATGCCAACTACAACTACCAGTGGTGGAGCATCGAGGAGGACCCCGCCAACCCGGGCAAATATGCCCTCGTTTGTATGGCACAGCCCGATGGTTCGGTCAAGCCCGATCCAAGTGCAGCAAACATAAGTGGTCGCTGGAGCTACGACAACTCTGCCAAGCACTACAACTTTGTACTCGGTAGCGGCTCATACGGCAAGAAGGGCGACAACTATTACTACACCATAGCAAGCGACAAGGTAAACGGACAGTACCTCAACTCGTCAATGGGCGGCCAGGGACTTGCTGTCAATCTTTATAGCAATCCTAACGACGGCAATGGCGGTTGCTGGGAGTTCTCACCCAAGGAGGATTACGGCGGCGGTTCAAGCACTAAGCCTGTCACCTTCGACTACCTTGAAGAGGGCAAGACCTACATGCTGACAAATGCTGTCGAAGGCTTTGAAAGCATCACACTGAGCGATGACAACAGTGGCAACAGCCTCAAGGCCAACAACAATGCCTTTGCCAATAACGCATGGACGGTTGAGGCTTCAACCATCAATGCCGACGGCTCACAAACTGTCAAGGTAAAGAACGTTGCCACAGGCCGCTACATCAACTCGCTCGGTGCGTATGCCGACCGTGTGGGCTGTCCCGTCAATATGGGCAGCGCCACAGCCGATGCCAACGTCACCATCAGTTATGTAAAGAACTATGACGACTTGCGCATCAAGGTGGGAGGCAAGAGTCTCTTTGCTGTGCCATCGGGCGTAGCCAATGCAGGTGCCACCACTGGTGCCGGTGTGTCATACGATGCCGCCCGCAACCAAGGCGCTGAATGGACTGCCACCGAAGTGAAAGTTGTTACCCTCAACTGTCAGGACGACAAGGGTGTGCACCTTGGCACATTCAAGCGCAGCGTACCCGTCAGCGTAACCGAAATCACTGGTGACCTTTGCCCCACATTTAAGAATACTGCAGTTGAGCACATCGAAGCTGATGGCGACAACACTTATAACGTGACTTACAAGCGTTCGGCATACACGCTCAACATTGTTTGTGCCGACAAGGCCGGTGTACTCATTAGCAAGGACGAGGTAACTGTGCCCGTGGGCGAAAGCTACACCATGAAGGTGCCCGAAGCAAAGTATTGCACATTGCTCAACAGCGATGTGGCTGACGGCACACAAATCACTCCCGATGCCGACCGCACCATCAATGTGACTTACGAAATCAATGCCATCGTAGGTGTAAAGGCTGAGGGCGAACCTGTGAAAGAATTGAAGAGCAACAACAAATATTTGTTCTACGATGCCACCACTGCTGCTGGCCGTGCCGGCTATCGTGCCATCAGAGACAATAATGTCATCAACCGTTACACCTCAGCCGAGGGCATGCTTCCTACTGGCGTGTGGACACTCCAGGGCAGCGGCAACAAGTTCAAGGTGCTGAACGAGTATACAGGCCTGTATGTGCCGCAACTCAAAAATTCAACAGCTACAACGGCTACAAGGGCTGGTGGCGACACATTCACCTTTGCTACCAATGCCGACGATACTTGGAACATCAAGAGCACCAGTGGACAGTATTGGGACGGTTTGGCAAGCGGTGACCTCGTAGGTTGGGACGGCGGCACAGGCCACCCCATACGTATTTCAACATTCTACGCTCAGCCCATGTTCACCGTCAACATCGTTTGCCGCGATGCTGATGACGATAAGGTTATTTTGAAACAGAGCAGCGACTTGGTTGTAGCTGGCACTGCTTACCCCATCGTTATTCCCACCATCGAGGGTTACACCATGCAGAGTGTAACGGGCAACGAAACCTATGGTGGCACAGTTGAGGACTTTGTCAACATCGTTGTGACCTATAAAAATAACGCAACCGTTGGTATCAACAATGTCAGCACAGACAAAGCCTCTGCAGCCGTTCGCATTTACGACCTTCAGGGCCGCCGCGTGCAGCGTGTGCAGCAGCCGGGTCTCTACATCGTTAATGGCAAGAAGACTTTGGTTAAGTAATACCTTGCACATTTTCTCACGCTCTAAATAATAAGAGCGTACACTAACTAAGAATGCCTTTCAACGTTAGCACCGCACAAACAGGTGCAAATGTTGAAAGGCATTTTTCGTTTACTCAAGTTTCGGATTTAGACGGGTGCTACCTCTAATGGGGGTGACGCGTCTCGAGGGAAAATATGCAGCAATAATTAGCAGTAGTAGCAATCGTATTTAACTCCTATCTCTATCCCGACGCGAGACGCGTCGCTCTAAGTTTGCAGCAGTTAAGCGGCGCAGCCGCTAACCTGCAAAC
>ENA-UAMR01000225-UAMR01000225.1-human-gut-metagenome-genome-assembly--contig:-NODE-225-length-13646-cov-3.800677_pt1 | contig 13646 bp, 10 predicted proteins | sample MGYA00243283_ERZ654497 | MGnify/ENA primary metagenome ERZ654497 (study PRJEB26926, sample SAMN06164404) | human gut metagenome | biome: ENVO:00009003; feature: ENVO:2100002; material: ENVO:00002003... | reverse complement strand
ATTCAAAATCGGCGAAGCCGACAACTCAAAATTCAAAACTCAAAATTCAAAATTTACTTAGCGTCCATTGCCTGGCAAGCTGTGATAGCCACCATGTAGTAGATGTCCTCTACAGAGCAACCGCGAGAAAGGTCGTTCACCGGACGAGCGATACCCTGGAGGATCGGACCGATAGCGAGGGCGTTGCCCAGGCGCTGTACGAGCTTGTAAGAGATGTTGCCCACCTCGAGGTTCGGCACAACGAGCACGTTAGCGTGGCCTGCGATGAGAGAGCCCGGAGCCTTCTTCTCGCCTACAGCCGGCACGAGAGCAGCGTCTGCCTGCAGCTCGCCGTCGAGCTTCAGCTCAGGAGCCAGCTCGTGAGCGAGGCGTGTAGCCTCAACAACCTTGTCTACCACCTCGTGCTTTGCAGAGCCCTTTGTAGAGAAGCTCAGCATAGCCACACGCGGGTCCTGGATGCCAGCCACCGAGCGTGCTGTCTGCGCTGTACAAACAGCGATCTGAGCCAGCTGCTCTGCTGTCGGAACCGGTGTAACGGCTACGTCGCCCATCACGATGATGCCGTCGTCGCCGTACTGGTGCTCGTGGGTGAGCATGAGCATTGCGCCGCTCACGCATGTCACGCCGGGAGCGCACTTGATAATCTGCAGTGCAGGGCGCAGAGTGTCGCCCGTTGTGCTCAGCGCACCAGAGATCTGGCCGTCGGCACCCTCGGTCTTGATGATCATGCAGCCGAGGTAGAGCGGGTTCTTCACGAGTTCGCGAGCCTGCTCGATGGTCATGCCCTTCTTCTTGCGAAGCTCGGCGAGGAGCTCTGCATACTCCTCAGCCTTCGGGTTGTTCAACGGGTCTACGATGGTAGCCTTGTCGATGTTGTGAAGGTCCCACTTTGCAGCGAGAGTCTTCAGCTCGTCGGGGTTGCCGATGAGGATAAGGTCAGCCAGGTCGTCAGCGAGGACGCGGTCGGCAGCCTTCAGAGTGCGCTCCTCTGTTGCTTCAGGGAGCACGATGCGTTGTTTGTTGCTCTTTGCGCGAGCTACAATGTGTTCAAGTAAGTTCATATATCTATGATTTAACTAAGTTCCGTATTCTTACAGTGTCTGCTTTACCTCAATCTCTGTGAAGGTCTCGAGCACGTCGCCCTGCTGTATGTCGTTGAAGTTGACGAGCGAGATACCGCACTCGAAGTTGGTAGCAACCTCCTTCACGTCGTCCTTGTAGCGCTTGAGGGCTGCGATGTCGGCTGTGTGAACCACGATACCGTCGCGGATGACACGAGCACGGTCGACACGATGTACCTTGCCTTCTGTTACGTAGCAGCCGGCAACGGTGCCCACCTTCGAGATCTTGTAGACCTCGCGCACCTCTACCTGACCGGTGATAACCTCCTTCTTCACCTTGTCGAGCATACCGATCATAGCCGACTTGACGTCGTCGATAGCGTCGTAGATGACAGAGTAGGTGTTGATTTCAACGCCTTCCTGCTCAGCCAGCTTGCGTGCTGCGGCGGACGGGCGCACCTGGAAGCCCACGATGATGGCGTCTGAAGCGTCGGCGAGCGTTACGTCGCTCTCCGAGATCTGACCTACTGCCTTGTAGATGACGTCCACCTTGATCTTCTCTGTAGACATCTTGATGAACGAGTCGGAGAGAGCCTCGATAGAACCGTCGGTATCACCCTTAACGATGATGTTAAGCTCCTTGAACGAACCGAGAGCGATGCGGTGAGAGATATCAGAGAGGGTGAGACGCTTCTGTGTGCGCAGGCCCTGCTCGCGCTGCAGCTGCAGACGCTTGTTGGCGATGTCGCGTGCCTCCTGCTCTGTCTCGAGCACGTGGAACGAGTCGCCGGCTGTCGGCGCGCCGTTCAAGCCGAGGATGATTGCAGGTTCAGCCGGACCTGCCGACTGTATGCGCTGGTTGCGCTCGTTGAACATAGCCTTGATGCGTCCCCATGAAGTGCCGGCGATGATGTTGTCGCCCACGCGCAGCGTACCGTTGCTTACGAGCACCGTAGAAACGTAGCCGCGACCCTTGTCGAGCGACGACTCGATGATAGAACCCGTTGCCTTGCGGTTAGGGTTGGCTTTCAGGTCGAGCATCTCTGCCTCGAGGAGCACCTTCTCCATGAGGTCGCTGATGCCGATGCCCTTCTTGGCGCTTATCTCCTGGCACTGGTACTTGCCGCCCCATTCCTCTACGAGGAGGTTCATGCTTGCAAGTTCCTCACGTACGCGGTCGGGGTTAGCGCCCGGCTTGTCGATCTTGTTGATTGCGAACACCATCGGCACGTTGGCAGCCTGAGCGTGTGCGATAGCCTCCTTGGTGGTAGGCATCACGGCGTCGTCGGCTGCGATGATGATGATGGCGATATCCGTCACCTGAGCACCACGGGCACGCATAGCGGTGAACGCCTCGTGACCCGGAGTGTCGAGGAACGTAATCTTACGTCCGTCCTCCAACTGCACGTTGTAGGCACCGATGTGCTGTGTGATGCCGCCAGCCTCGCCGGCGATGACGTTTGTCTTGCGTATATAGTCGAGCAAAGAGGTCTTACCGTGGTCAACGTGACCCATCACGGTTACAATCGGAGCGCGCGGAACGAGGTCGTTCTCGTCGTCCTCCACCTCGGTGATTGCCTCCTGCACTTCTGCACTTACGTATTCTGTCTTGAAGTCGAACTCCTCAGCAACAAGGTTGATGGTCTCGGCGTCGAGGCGCTGGTTGATAGACACCATGATGCCCACGCTCATGAGCGTACCGATAACCTGGTTCACGCTTACGTTCATCATCGTAGCGAGTTCCGATACGGTAACGAACTCCGTCAGCTTCAGTGTCTTGCTCTCCTTCTTCTCCTCGCGCAGCTCCTCGTTCATCTTCTCTTGAGCAGCCTCGCGCTTCTCCTTACGATACTTGGCGCCCTTCTTGTTCTGGTTCTGCTTGTTAGTAAGGCGTGCGAGCGTCTCCTTTACCTGGCGTGCTACGTCCTCATCGTTCACCTCAGCCGGCTTCTGCTGTCCGCCGCGGTTGCGGTTCTTCTTCTTGTTCTTGCTGCTGCCACCAGCATTGCCATTGTTGTTCTGCTTGCCACCATTGCCGTTTCCTGGTTGATTTGATGCAGCATTTATATCAACACGTACCTTGTTGATGCGTTCGCGTTTCTTTTTGTCGCCACGCTGCTGTTGTGCCTTCTCCTCACGCTCCTTGCGCTTCTCCTCCTTCGACTTCTTCTTCGGACGAGTGCTCTGGTTGAGCGTAGAGAGGTCGATCTTGCCCAATACGTTCACCTTCGGCGCGTTGAGTATCTTCTTCTCGCTCTTTGTGGTGAAGATGCCTGTCTCTGTCTTCGGTGCTTCTGCCGGCTTCTCTGCGGCGTCCACCTTCTTCGGGGCGCTTGCTGTGTTGTTTACAACAGTCTTTGCTGCTTCCTGTTTCTTTTCCTGCTTGTGCTCTTTGTTCTGACCCACAGTGTTCTGATTTTTGTTTTGATTGTCCACTTTAGCCTCTGTGCTTGCTTTCTGTGGTGCTTCGGAATTTGTTGCCGGCTTCTGACTTACGGCATTAGTCTTTGCCTGCGGCTCTTTATGAGTCTCAGGTGTTGCTGGCTTTTTCTGTGCCGGTTTCTTGTTCAGACTGTCCAGATCTATCTTGCCCAGCGGCTTGTACTGCTGCTGAGTAGACGATTTGAGGAGCGGCTCAGCCTGGGTCTCCTCGCTGCGTTTCTTCTCTTTCGGCTTCTTCTGCAAGAGTTTCTCGGCTTGAGAACGAACCTCCTTGTCCTGCTGGAAGGCTCCAGCGAGTGCGGCGTACTGTGCGTCGCTCAGCTTGAAGCTGGGCTCTGCCTTTACCTCTCCAAGGTCACTTCTTTTCTCAAGGAACTCCACTGCCGTTTGGAGCCCGATGTTCAACTCTCGTAATGCTTTGTTTAACCTGATGCTCATATTTTGCTGTTTTAAAAGTAAAAGAGTAAAGGAGTAAAAAAGTAAAACGTCTGCCTACCTCTGCTTCGGCCTCGTGCCCTTTTTCGGGGCGTTGCGTGGAGAAAGCTACCCGCTTTACGTCTTTCCTTTTCCTTATAAAATTTGTTTATAAATATGTTAGTGTGTAGATACTCGCTAAGGGAGCTTCAAAAACCATGCGGTTTTGAGACTCCCTTATATGTGTATCTTGATTACTCGAATTCGGCGCGCAACACCTTCAGCACGTTGTCGACAGTCTCCTCTTCGAGGTCTGCCTTCTCAACGAGCATGTCGCGCGGAGCGTTGAGCACTGCCTTGGCTGTGTCGAGACCGATGCCCTTGATGGCGTCGATAACCCACTGGTCGATTTCGTCGGCGAACTCGTCGAGGTAGATGTCCTCGTCGGCGTCCTCTTCAGACACTTCGCGGAATACGTCGATGGTGTACTCTGTGAGCAGCGATGCGAGCTTGATGTTCAGACCGCTGCGACCGATGGCGAGACTCACTTCCTCTGGCTTCAGATATACCTCAGCCTTCTTGTTCTCCTCGTCAATCTTGATGCTCGACACCTTAGCCGGTGAGAGCGCACGCTGGATGAAGAGTTTTGTGTTGCCGGTGTAGCAGATGACGTCGATGTTCTCGTTGCAGAGCTCGCGTACGATGCCGTGAACGCGGCTACCCTTTACGCCGACGCATGCGCCTACCGGGTCGATGCGGTCGTCGAAGCTCTCTACTGCTATCTTGGCGCGCTCGCCAGGGATGCGTGCGATGCGGCGGATGGCGATGAGGCCCTCTGCGATCTCTGGCACTTCTGCCTCAAGCAGGCGCTGGAGGAACATCGGGCTGGTGCGCGAGAGGATGATCTTCGGGTTGTTGTTCTCGTTGTCAACGCGCTCGATGACGGCGCGTATTGTCTCACCCTTGCGGTATACGTCTGCCGGAATCTGCTCTGCCTTCGGGAGAATAAGCTCGTTGTTCTCGTCGTCTACCACGAGCACCTCGCGCTTCCATACCTGGTAAACCTCGGCTGCGATAACCTGGCCTACGCGGTCCTTGTATTTGTTGTAGAGCGAGTCGTGCTCGAGTTCAAGAATCTTCGAAGCGAGAGTCTGGCGCAAGTTGAGGATGGCGCGGCGACCGAACTTGGCAAAGTCGACACGCTCCGACACGTCTTCGCCCACCTCGTAGTCGGGCTCTATCTTGCGTGCCTCCTTGAGCGACACCTGCTTGTTTTCGTCCTCTACCTCTCCGTCAGCCACTACCACACGGTTGCGGTATATCTCGAAGTCGCCTTTGTCAGGGTTTACGATAACGTCGAAGTTCTCGTCGCTTCCGAATATCTTTGCGAGAACGTTGCGGAAGCTCTCCTCCAAAACGCTTACCAAAGTAGTGCGGTCGATGTTCTTTGTCTCCTTAAACTCCTTGAAAGAGTCGAACATGCTCACCACGTCGTCTTTTTTAACTGCTGCCATAGCTTATTTGAAATTTATTAAGTATTTTGTATATTTCACTTTGTCCATCTGGAAGGTGTGGTCTGTGTCTACGAGCTGCGGGCGCTTCTTGCCTTCCACCTTCTGCTTCTCCTGCACCGTCACAGTGAAGTCGTTGCCTTCAACGGTTTTGAGTACGCCTTTGTACTTCTTTCCGTCGGCGTCGAGCACTTCCACGTCCTTGCCTACGAAGCAGTGGTACTGCCGAGCCACCTTGAAAGGCTGTCCCAGTCCGGCTGATCCTACTTCAAGTTCATAGTCCTCTTCGTCGCGGCTGAGGTGGTCTTCGATGAAACGGCTCAATTCTACGCAGTCTTCAATCCACACGCCGTCGGCATGGTCAATTTCTACTACGATACGGTCGTCGGGGCTTATCTCGATGTCAACAAGGAAATACTCCTTGCCGTCAAGCCACTCTTCTACGATACTTCTTACGGTGTCTTTGTTTATCATATATTGCATTTATAAATAAAAATGAGGAGCTCTCTCGGAGCCCCTCATTCCACTGAACGATGCAAAATTACTAATTTTTCGCAACGTTTGCAAATATTTACTGAGTTTTCTACCCTGTTTCGGGCGTTTTATCGTCTAAGCCACGGCTCTGGGTTGAGTCGGCTGCTGTTCTTGTGCAGCTGGAACTGCAGTATGCCTTCGCCGCCGACTGCTCCGAGCGCCTGGCCGGTCGACACCTTCTGGTCTTTATGCACGCTTACCGACGTGAGGTTGCAGTAGACCGAGATGTAGACGCCGTGGCGCACCATCACGAGCCACTGTCCGCCGATGCCGTATACCGCACTTACTATGCCGTCGTATACGGCGCGTGCCTGGCAGCCGGGCTGTCCCTTGATGTTGATGCCCTTGTTGTCGAGCGTCACGCCGCGCAGACCCTCGATGGTGTTCTGTCCGTAGTGCGACACGATGCGGTAGCCGCCCGATACAGGCATTGGCAGACGTCCGCGGTTTGCCTCGAAGCCGCCCGACATCATGCGGTCTACCGACGACACGGTGTAGGTCTGTTCCACTTCGCGCTTGGCGTTGGCGATTTCTTTCGTAGAGCGGCGCTCGTCTGCCTTTGCCTTGCGCTCTATAGCCTCGCGCTGAGCCTCTGCCTCGCGAGCCTGCTGCTCGGCGCGTGCCTTCTGCTGTGCTGTGGCTTCGCGAGCACGCTGCTTGGCGCGTTCCTCTGCCTCGCGAGCTTCGCGCAGTCGGCGTTCGTTCTCGGCGCGTGCTCTTTCTGCCTCGGCACGCTTGCGAGCCAACTCCTCCGCACGGCGCTTCTTCGCAGCGGCGGCTTCGGCAGCCTTGCGACGTGCCTCCTCCTCGGCACGTTTGCGCGCCTTCTCCACTTCTATAGCGACGAGTCGGTCGATTTGCGCATTGAGGGCGCTGGCGTCCTTACGCTGCTTCGCAATCACGCTCTGGATGGTCTTCTGCTGCTTCTGCAGCGAGTTGACCATAGTCTGCTGTTCGCTCTGCTTGCTTTCGAGTGCGCGGTGCTCCTGTCTGCCCTTGTTGAGCATCACGTTTTTCTGTCCGCGCACCTGCTGCAGCTGCTTATGCTTCTCGTTTACCTGCAGCTGCTTCGACTTCACCATCTCGCCCTGCGCCTTCTGCCACGACGAGTATTCGCGCACGAAGCGCAGACGGCGGTACATCTCGGTGAGACTCTTCGCCGAGAAGATGAACATCAGGCGGTCCTGCATGGTGTGCTGTCTTGAGATGTAGCGCATCGACTTCACGTACTTCGCCTTACGCTCCTTCAACTGCTGCTGCAGTGTGGCGAGCTGGGCGTTGAGCAGCCCGATGTTGCCGTCGAGGTGTGTTATGTCGCGCTGTATGCCGTCGATGTTCTGCTTGTGGCGGTCTATCTCGCTGTTGAGGATGAGCAGGTCGTTGAGGCGCTTCTTTACGTCGGCTTTGTTGGCGCGCAGAGCCGCCTCCTGTTTCCTTATCTCTTTCTGAATGCCCGAGCGCTTGCTCTGCAGTCCGCGAATCTCGGCTGTAGAATACTTTGCGTTGTTCTGCTTTGTGCTTCTCTTCTTTGTAGCGGTTTTCTTACGCTGTGTTGTTTTCTTTTTTGCAGCGGTGGCGTGTTTTCTTGCCGTCGTTGTCTTCTTGCGCTGAGTGGTCGTCTTCTTTGCGGCGGTTGTCTTGCGCTGCTGTTGCTCGGCGTTGACGCCGTTCGCCGTGCAGGGCAGGGCGAGAGCTATCAGGGCGGCGAGCATTATGTTTATTAACTTCTTCATTCTTGCGACGTGTTTATTGCATCAATTGCGCTGCGTTTTTTACTGCAGCGATGTTATCTTGCGGAGCAGTTCGTCTATCTCCACCTTGCGATACTTCGACGACACCTCGGTCTTGGCGTCCCAGTCGGCGCTTGTCTTCGGTGCAGACATCTGCAGCGTCACCTGCGCTGCATGGTTCTTGCCGCCGTAGTTGGTGTTGAAGCCGAACTGCTGCGTCATCGGGAACTTCTTTGCGCCTACGGTCTTGAAGTCGTCGTAGCTCCAGGCGAGCGACGATGTGCCGTGCGCAGCGCTGCGATACGAGATGTCGGCGTTCTTGATGAGCGCTGTGGCTGCGTCTACGCTCCACTTGAATGTCATGTTGCCGCTTGAGAGCGACACAGGCACACGCGAACCAGCGGCAGTTATGTCTGCTGCGAACTTCTTCAGGTCGGCGGCAGACAGGTGCTTGGCGCCGGGTGCCGTGAGCTGGTTCCAGAACAGCGACTGCAGGCTGTAGAACGAGATGCCGTTGTTGGCGAGGAAGCTCACCTCCGAATACGAGGCCTTTATGTACTCCTTATGGTAGCGGTCGATGAGCAGTACATAGTCGGGCGTGAACTCGATGCGGGCGAGTTCGCTGCGCAGGATGGGCATGAGCAGCTGGATGCGTATGCACTCGTCCTTGCGCATGCTGAGCTTAGCGGGCACCGTTATCTCCTTGCTGCCCGTCTTCAGCGTGAAGTCGCCACTGGCGAGTATGTTCGCTGTGGTGGCGTTGTTGTCGGCAATGCGCTGCACGAACTGCAGCGACTGCTTCTCAGTCGACTTCTCGGTCTGTGCGTGTGGCAGCGAGGGCAGTTTTGTGCCGTCGGTGATGGTCTTCTTGCTCGCACATGAAGCCATAAGCAGCATAGCCATGGCTATCGGGGCGTATCTTAATATCTTCTTCATCTTATTATTGTTTTCTGTTTCGTTTCGTGGACTTTTCTGTTTTATTCGGGTGGTTGCATGCCGCGGCAGCGTCGGTGCGCTACTTCAGCTTGCGTGTCTTTATCTTGCGTTCGAGCTGAGCCTTGTCGCCTCCGCTCTCAATCGCCTTCTGCCAGTATTCTACGGCTTTCTGCTTGTCGCCCGTCATCAGATAGATGTCGCCGGCGTGTTCCCAAAGCACGTTGCTCGGGTCCTTGTCGTTGGCGAGAGTGAGGTCGATGTACGCCTTCGCCTCGTCGTAGCGCTTCTGCAGGAACAGGATCCAGGCGTAGGTGTCGAGGAATGTGGCGTTCGTAGGTTCCTCCTTCAGCGTCTTCAGACTCATCTCTGCCGCGCTGTCGAGTCGTGTGTTCTGCATCGAGAGATAGTAGGCGTAGTTGTTGAGCACCTGCACGTTGTCAGCCTTCATCTTCAGCGCCTCCTCGTATGCGCCGAACGCCTCGTCGTACTTGCCGTTGCTGTAGCTGATGTCGCCTATGAGTCCGTACATGTCGGACGCCATAGTGCGCTGTGTCTCGTCGGCGTTGCTGAGATCGACGGCGCTGAGTCCGCGTTTGAAAGCGTCGTAAGCCTCAGCATCCTTGTCCTGCTGCACGTAGGCGAGTCCCATAAAGTAGTAGAACATAAGCTCCTCGGGTGTGTATTGTATGCCCTTGTCGCAGAGGTCTACCACCTCGTTCCACTTCTTCTCCTCCCACAAGTTCTGCGTCAGCGTGAGTCGGGCAGAGAGGTTGTCGGGCTCGAAGGAGAGCGTGTGAGCGTATGCGGCGTTGATGCTGTCCTGCGGCATCTTCTTCAGACGCATGTACACAGCCTTGAGATTAGACAGGTCGGCGTTGTGCGGCGCTGTGCGCATCACGCGGTCGAAGATGTCGAGCACGATGGTCGAGTCGCCGCCCTGCTCCTGCTCGTTCTCGCGAATGGCCTGTTGCAGCATAGACAGCTTCGTCTTTATGTCGGTCTGCTTGCTGAACAGTATGTCGTCGCGCAACTGTCGTGCCTTTGCGTCGTCGCCCGTGTTGCGGTAGTAGTCGTAGAGCGAGTTCAGTGCGAACTCGTTCTGCTTGTCGTCCTGCAGCGCACTCTCGAACCACTTGAACGCCTCGTTCTTGCGGTCGTGCTGCATGAGCCAGTTGCCGAGCATCACCTTGTACGACGGTTCATTGGGATGGTCGTCGGTGAGCGCTTTCAGTATGCGGTAGGCGTTCTTCTTGTCGCCCTGCTGCTCGTAGATGCCCATGCGCATGAACGAGATGTCCTCGCTCGGTCCGTCTGCCTGCTCCATGCGGTCTACGGTGGAGAGCATCTTCGCATAGTCTTTCTTCGCATCGTAAAGGCGAACCAGAATCTCGAGCACGTCGCTGCGGTCGCGGTGGTGGGCGTAGAGCTGTTCGTAGGCTTCGATGGCGCGGTCGTACTCACGTTGGTGTATGTATGTCTCGGCTACGTTCTCCAGATAGTTGTCGTTGTCGGGCTGCAGCTCGGCAGCTCGGCGCATATACTCGATGGAGAGCGAGTCGTTGCCGCGTTTGACGTATGCTATAGCCTGCGAGTAGTAGACCTCGGCGGCGTCGGGCCGCATCTTGCGGCACTGCTCCAGCAGGTCGAAGGCTGTGGAGTCGCTGTCTATCTGTCGGCACACGGCGTCGAGATATAGTCGGTCGAAGAGTGGCGTCTCCTTCAGCAGCGAGTCGGCTGAGATGCTCATCGTGTCGCACTTCAGGTCTACTGCTGCTCCCGTGCGCGCTCCGCCTATTGCGAAGAGAGGGGCGATGGCTGCCACAGCTATCGCAAAGAGTATGATTTTCTTCATTTTTCTTCTTCTTTTCTAATTGTTTTGAAGTGAGTTGCCGATGGAGGCTAACCGTAGGAGGCTGCTTACTTCACTCCGGTATGTCCGTATCCGCCCTCGCCGCGCTCGGTCTCGTCGAGCTCCTCAACGAGGCAGAACTCGCCCTGCTCGTGGCGTGCGATTACCATTTGTGCGATGCGCTCGCCGGCTTCAATCACGAACGGTTCGGTAGAGAGGTTGATGAGCAGCACGCCCAGCTCGCCACGATAGTCGGCGTCGATGGTGCCGGGCGAGTTGAGCACGGTGATGCCGTGCTTGAAGGCCAGACCCGAACGGGGACGCACCTGCGCCTCGTAGCCCTCGGGCAGCGCAATGTGCAGTCCGGTGGGGATGATGCGGCGCTCCATAGGCTGCAGGGTGATGGGCTCAGTGATATTGGCACGCAGATCCATGCCTGCGCTCTGCGGTGTGGCGTACGCCGGAAGCTGCTGCGTTCCGCGGTTCACTATCTTTATCTTTACCATTATGTGTCTCTATTTTAGTTTATGACGTAATGTTTCAAACTGCAAAAGTACTTAATTATAACGAGATAACGCTGTTTTGGAGTATTAAAAAACTGGAAATGGCGACGCCGACTGCGCAATCTTCTTGTCTATTCGGAATAATAGTTTTAATTTTGTGCTATAAACGATAAAACAAAACCACTATGGCAATGAACTGGCAACAACTCATATCTAACAAGCGTCTCGGACAGGAGCTGCGCCACCCTGAGCGCCACGACGACCGCTCGGAGTTCAAGCGCGACTACGACCGCCTTATCTTCTCGGCGCCCTTCCGCCGCATGCAGAACAAGACACAGGTGTTCCCGCTGCCGGGCAGCATCTTCGTGCACAACCGACTGACTCACTCGCTCGAAGTGGCGAGCGTGGGCATGTCGCTTGGCAACGACGTGGCGCGAGCCTTGAAGCGTGTTCGTCCCGAACTCTCTGGTACGCTCTTCGAGGAGCTTGGCACCATCGTGAGCACGGCGTGTCTGGCGCACGACATGGGCAATCCGCCGTTCGGTCACTCCGGCGAGAAGGCTATACAGGCGTTCTTCCGCGAGGGTAGGGGACTGGCGCTGAAGCCTTGTGTGTCGGCGCAGATGTGGGAGGACCTCACGCACTTCGAGGGCAACGCCAACGCCTTCCGACTGCTCACGCACCGTTTCCACGGACGCCGCGACGGCGGTTTCGTGATGACTTACTCTACGCTGGCTTCCATCGTGAAGTATCCTTACTCGAGCGAGTGCGCCGGCAAGAAGGGCAAGTTCGGCTTCTTCTGCTTCGAGCAGGAGGCGTTTCAGCGCATCGCCGACGACCTCGGCATGCTGCGCCTCTCGGCTGAGGGCGAACCGCTGCGCTATGCACGCCATCCGCTGGTGTATCTTGTTGAGGCTGCCGACGACATCTGCTACGAGATAATGGACATCGAGGACGCTCACAAGCTGCGCATCCTCTCCTACGACGAGGCAAGCGGTCTGCTGCTGGGCTTCTTCGGCGACGACGCGCGCCGCCATATTCTCAATCGCATCGACGAGGAGGGCATCACCGACAACAACGAGAAGATTGTGTATATGCGTGCTTGCGCCATCGGACTGCTCGAGAGCGAGTGTGCGAAGGCGTTCGTGCAGCACGAACAGGAGATACTTGAAGGCAAGCTGCAGGGCTCGCTCATCGACCATGTGTCTCCGCTCGTGAGCGCCGCCTACCGCCATTGCATCGAGGTGAGTGTGCAGCGCATCTACAACTCTAAGCCGGTGCTCGACGTGGAGTTGTCGGGTTATAAGATTATGGAGACGCTGATGGATACGCTCATCGAGGCTGCCACCGAGCCCGGCAAGTTCCACTCGGAGCAGTTGCGCAAGCGCTTCAGCAGTCAGTACGATATCAACAGCGACGACTTCGAGACGCGTGTCATGGCTGTCATCGACTTCATCTCGGGCATGACCGACATCTTCGCGCTCGATATCTATCAGAAGATACAGGGCATCTCGCTGCCGATCGTATAGGGTGCGGCATGCTGCGGTGTTCTCCCACAGATTTCACAGATGCACACAGATTGTTCGGGTGCCTTCAAGGGGGTGCACTTGTCTCAAGTGCACCAACCAAGCAAACAGTGCCCTCTGTCTCTATTTTGTAGTTTTGACCACCCTCCACGCTGTCTTCTGCTGCGATGTTCTCCCACGGATTTCACAGATGCACACAGATGGTTCGGGTGCGTAGAATCAACAACGGATTTATCGGATTAAACGGATTTTTTTGGTGTCTTCAAGGGGGTGCACTTGTCTCAAGTGCACCAACCAAGCAATTAGTGCACCAACCGGCAACAAATGAATGCCGTTTGCTTTGTTGGTGCAGCTGAGACAGCTGCACCCCCTGAAGAGTGTCATCAGTTTTTTGGTGCAGCTGAGACAACTGCACCCTCTGGAGGGTACGTTTGAAACAAAAAAAGAGGAGTCTCGGTGTTTGCCGAGGCTCCTCTTTGTCTTTATTATATGCTTGTCCGAGTGTCAGACTTAGCGTACTATGAATTTCTTGTTGTTACTTACGAGCACGCCGTGCTTGCTTGTGGCTTTTCGACCGCTCAGGTCGTAAAGAGTGGTGTCGGCGAGCGTTTTTTTTTCATTCTTGTTGTTCACAACGCCATTGATGGCAGAAGACGGGTCGGCATCTACGCCGCCGAACATGAACACGCTGTTAGCAGGCAGAGTGAGTGTGAGCTGCTGGTCGATGTCGATAGCCTCGCCCTCGGTGAGACCCTCCAGAGCTGCCTGGTCGTCGAACGGCTTTGTGAGGACAATCTTGCCAGAGATGTTAGCCGGAATCTCCAGAGCCTCACGCAGAGTGAGAGTGATTGACTTCGCCTTTGTGTCGCCGTTGCGCAGGGTGAGTGTCGACTTCTTGCCGTTCCATGCTGCCCAGCCGTATATCTCGTGGCTGTAGCCGTTCCACGGATTGCCACCTACCCAGTGAGCGTCCATCAGCACGTCAGCGTTGTCCTTCTGCCACTTGATGAGGTCGGCGAGGTCAGACCACAGCTTGCCGTTGTTGATGTTGTCCATGAGCTTGTAGTCGTTGTAGAGCTCTACCATGCCGCTACCGCAAGCGAATGCGCAGCGCAGCTCGTTGAGAGCTGTCTCTTATAC
>ENA-UAMR01000224-UAMR01000224.1-human-gut-metagenome-genome-assembly--contig:-NODE-224-length-13650-cov-8.254505_pt1 | contig 13650 bp, 7 predicted proteins | sample MGYA00243283_ERZ654497 | MGnify/ENA primary metagenome ERZ654497 (study PRJEB26926, sample SAMN06164404) | human gut metagenome | biome: ENVO:00009003; feature: ENVO:2100002; material: ENVO:00002003... | reverse complement strand
TGTGTATAAGAGACAGTTATTATATAAGGAAAAAAATTTTTTGAAAATGTTTGTTTTTTGCTTTACAAAACCTTTTTTATATGGTATTATCCATTCATAACACTTTATTACGCTAAATTACTAACGCGTTAAACCGAGGTAAAATATGAAAAAGAAAATCACCGTTATTGTTTCGATTATTTCAATAGTTTTCGTGATGGCGTTTGCGCTTGCAGCCTGCAACAAGGAAACAAAACCCGGCTACACCGCGCTCTCGGCGCAGGCAGACGTTTTCAAGGAACTCAACGCCAAAACCGCCGACGTCGGCATAATGGACTACACAATGGCGAACTATCTTTTAAGCGTCGACTCCGCAATGGCGAAAAATCTGACGATCGCCGACGTGGAATTTGAAAAGGAATACTACGGCATCGCTTTCAGAAAGGCTGCCGACGGCAAATACAACGCTCTCACCGACCTTGTCAATCAGACGCTTTCCGAACTTAAAGACTTCGACTACAAAACAATCGCCGAAAAATACGGCATTTCCGCGGCAACGCTCGACCTTGCCTACACCGCACCCACGGGCGAAGCGGACAATACGGAACTTGACTATATCAAAAGCAAAGGCAAAATCGTCATCGGATTCACCTTGAACGCGCCCATGGCTCTCGGCTCGGGCGACAAAACGACGGGCGGTTTCGACACCGACCTTGCAAAAGCGGTCTTTGCAAAAATCAGCGAGAAAGTCGGCAAGACAATCTCGGTTGAATTCAAACTTATCGAATGGAGCAACAAGGAATCCGAAATGGAAGCAAAAACCATCGACTGCGTATGGAACGGTCTGACCGTAACGCCGGCGCGTGCCGCACAATGGTCGATAACGATGAACTACCTTGAAAACAAACAATGCGCCGTCATCAGAAAAGCCGACAAGGATAAATACAACTCCTACGACGCTTTGAAAAAAGCACGCATCGTGGCGGAAGACGGCTCGGCAGGCGAGGACGCCGCAAAAGAAATTCTCGGCATAAAATAATTAAACAAAAAAATACTTTTTAGATTTCGCCGTGCAAACGGCGAAATCTACCTTTTTTACGGACTTATAAATATGGTTTTATCGGCAGCAACAATTTCATTTTCGGAAGTGACGAGGCAACTTTTCACGGGATTCGGGACGACGTGTCTTTTGTTTATTCTGACGCTTGTCCTGTCCGTGCCTTTGGGGCTTATCGTCTGCTTCGGCTCGATGTCGAAGTTCAAACCGCTTCAATATCTTTCAAAACTTATTGTATGGATTATCCGCGGCACGCCGCTTATGCTTCAAATCATCGTGGTATTTTACGTGCCGGGACTTTTGTTCGATTATCCGATGCAATCGCGATTCACGGCGGTACTTGTGGCGTTTGTGATAAACTACGCCTGCTACTTTTCGGAAATTTATCGCGGCGGGATCCAGTCGATACCGCGCGGACAAACGGAAGCGGCGGCGGTCTTAGGCATGAAGAAATCGCAGGCATTCTTTTACGTAACCCTGCCGCAAGTCGTGAAGCGCATTATGCCCCCGATGTCCAACGAAATAATCACGCTTGTCAAGGACACGTCGCTTGCGCGCGTCATCGGCGTTGTGGAACTCATCAAATTCAGCGAGCAAATCGTCAACAATTACGTCGTGTTGTGGCCGCTTTTCTATGCGGGCGTATTTTATCTCGTATTCAGCGGACTGCTCACTCTTCTTTTCCGCTACATCGAAAAGAAGCTGGACTATTATAAGGTATAAAAAATGGCAATTCTCAATGTTAAAAATCTGAAAAAATCGTTCGGCGCGCAGGAAGTGCTGAAAGGCATAAATTTTGAAATGGACAAAGGCGAAGTCGTGGTAATTATCGGCTCGTCGGGCAGCGGAAAGACGACGCTCCTTCGGTGCTTAAACTTTTTGGAGACCGCCGACGACGGACAAATTATCGTTGACGGCGAAACTCTTTTCGACGGCGCAAGCGACAAAAACGAAAAATACAACGACCTTCGGAAAAAGCGGCTGCACTTCGGACTTGTGTTCCAGCAGTTCAATTTGTTCCCGCATATGAACGTTTTGAAGAACGTGAAAATATCTGCGGAACTACTGGCAAAAGACAAGATAAAACAGCAAATTAAGGAGTTAAAACAGCAAAAAGTGCGCGGTAAAGCGTTGAGTTTGCAAAAAAAGCAACTTAAAGAAGCCGAGTTTTCGGCAATCGACGCCCGCGCGAAAGAGACACTTTCAAAGGTCGGTCTTCTGGACAGATGCGCGGCATACCCTTGCGAACTTTCGGGCGGACAACAGCAGCGCGTCGCAATCGCAAGAGCCCTTGCGCTCTCCCCCGATATCTTGTGCTTTGACGAGCCGACGTCCGCGCTCGATCCCGAACTTACGGGCGAAGTCCTGAAAGTCATAAAGGGGCTTAAAGGCGACAGTACAATGATTATCGTAACGCACGAAATGGACTTTGCAAGAAAGGTTGCCGACCGCGTCGTGTTTATGGCGGACGGCGAAGTCGCCGAATACGGCACGCCCGACGAAATCTTTGACAATCCCAAAACCGAGAAGCTGAAAGCGTTTTTGTTGAACTCCACATCGACGTTTGAATAAATTGTAAGCGCTTTTGCTTTTCATTTTTGAAAATATTTGTATAATAACGTTTATGAACAACGTTGAAAATCACAAGAAAAACAAAGAAATCGCGACGCTTGGGATAACGCTTGCCCTTGTCGTCGTGTTGCAGGCTCTTGCGGAAATCATACAAAAATTCGGGCTGCCGATAAGTTTTGCGCTGGGGCTTATTCCCGTCTTCGTCTGCGGACAGGTTTACGGCGTGAAATTCGGCGCGATCTCGGGCGGCGTATTCGGGCTTGTAAGTTTGTTTATCGCGCTTATTTATTCGGGCAGTATTCCCATGTACGCCGTTGCGATAAACCCGCTCGTATCGGTGCTTCCGCGCATATTGTGCGGCACTGTCTGCGCGCTCGTATACAAAGGGCTGAGCAAGGCGGCGGCGAAATCGACAAAACCGCGCACCGAAAAACAAAAACGCGCCGTGAACTTTGCAATCGGCTGTTTTTCAACGATTTGCGGCGTTATCACCAACACGATATTGTTCCTTTCAATGTTTCTGGCATTCGCGCACGGCAAAAACTACGACGGACTTGTCATAAATTTTAAGTGGCTTTTGTCAAGCGTGGTTGCAATCAATACCGTTGTCGAACTTTGCCTGTTTGCGGTAATCGTGCCGTCGATAACCGTAGTTTTGAATATTATCGAAAACAAACGTCAAGATGAAAACGGGGAAATTTAGCGATATTTTGCCTTTTCGGCAGAACCCGAAAATTCGTGAGAAAAGGGGACCCCAAAAGATACTTTTGTACTTTTGGGGAAAAGGCGCACACAAGCAAAAGAGTGAGCGTTATCGCTCCCGATAACGTGATTTCAAAAGCGAAGTGTGCGACGCGTACACTAGGATTTTTCAGAACCTGCCGAGAAAAACACAATCTCATCTAAATTTCCCCGTTTTCGGGGGATTTTAACTCTCGGAAGATTTTTCAAATTAAAAACTCTCGCGATTTTGCGAGGGTTTTTTAGGTTTTATTCTTTCTCGTCGTTTGCGGTTTGTTCGTTTGCGGCTTGTTCGTCCGATGGCGGGGTTTGTTCGTTTTTTGGGGTATTTTGTTCCGTTTCGGTCGGCGCGTCCGTTTTCTTTTTGCGGCCTATCAGCTTTTCAAGTTTCGGGAAAAGCGGGGTGTAGTCGAAAACTTTGTCAAGTCCTTTCCCGATTACCGCGATTATCGGGGCGTTTATCAACGTCGTGACAATTGTCCCAAGCCCCAGGCTATGATAACTTGTCGATGCGATATTTTTCCAGTCAAAGGTATTCGCGTCCCTGAATATCGTAAGAGCAAGCACCACGGACAGCACCAGAAAAGACAAGTCGAAAACAAGTTTCACCCTGTTTATTTTCAGGGAATATCTGTCGGACAGTTCCGCAACGAAAAGTTCGTGCACCTGAAGCGGCATATACGTCCTGAAAAAGCACGCCACGCCCGCCGCCGTCATCACGTCGCCCGCGATAAGCATAATCCATTTTAAGTACGCTTCTGTGAGCACGACGTTTTTGAAAATCAACATCCACATGTCCATCACGTAGCCGTATATCACCGCCACCGCAAACGCCAGCAGGTATCGCCAGTTCACCCGTTGCACGACGGCGCACATTATAAGGAGAATCGCGCCCTGCACAAGATATTCGACCGTGCCCACCGATACAGCCCACAACGGTCTTATCGCCTCGTACACGATAAAAGTCGGCGCGGCAATCATCGAAACCCCGAGATCGGCTTTCTTGCTCATCGTCACGCCAAGCGCGACAAGGAATATGCCCAGCACCCACATAAGTTCCGCGGTCTTCGGGATTTTTTTAAGCGGTTTTTTCATTGGTTCACCTTGAATTTTCTCACGATATATTATCACCGCGGGGGAAAAGTTGCAAGCGATTTTCAAAGAAATATGCGCCCTTTCGGACGCATACTTTGTTTTTTGAGATGGGGCGCGGTTATTGCCACGTTCCGTTGTTGTAATTATAGGTTTTGTTTGTCTCCGCCGCAACCGTCGTGTTGTCCGCATTCACAAACTCCAGCGATTTGGTTGTCATCGTCTTATCAAGCGGTGTGTAGCTCGTAGTTAATGTGCTTACGCCTCCTTTCCCTTCCGGCGAATAAACGTACGTTATTGTAGCGTTTGCGCCGACAACAACTTTCCCTGCCGTTGTCGACAATACTTTCCCGCCGAATGCTCCGTTTATGTTTAACGTGCCGTCAACGGTAAATCTTGCATCACCTAATCCTGACGGATAATGCTTATCGGATACGTCCTTGAAATCTCCGGTATACACAACTATGCTTCCGTTTTGATTAAGAGTTGCACCGTTTTCTATCGTAAGGGTTGAACCGGGCATCAACTTGTACTTATTTTTTTGAGTGAACGTGCCGGATTTTATGACAATATCGGTTTTTCCGCAAATCGGGAAAAATACCTTTTCAGAAGTCATACTTATTGTCGTTGTTGCTACTTTTAATGAAACAGAAGTATATCCGTCTTCGACCGAGCCATACGTTTCGATACCTACTCTGCCGCCTTTGAACGTTTTTACAACTTTTGCGTCAGAACTCTTCATTCTGACAAGTCCCGATGACTCGTTATTGTCAGAAGACACGAACGTGAGCCACGCTTCGTTAATTTGTGCCGGAAGTACCAATATTGCGCCTGTTGCTATTTTTGCATAGCCTTGAAGTTTTGATCCTTTATGCAAAGTAATTGATAATTGTACACTGCGTAATTCATAATGACTGAACGGGAATTGCACAGGATTGTCGACGTTTGTTGAAAGAGCTAATTGTTTTCCGTCGCCGATGTATCTGCCTGCCGATTCGGAACCGCCCAGCCAACCTGTAATACACAGATTTTCAATCACGGTCGTGTTGTTTGCGGTAATTTCGCCGTTTCCTTTGATATATCCGTACACTTCAAGCGTTGCGTTGTTGAGCGTAATCGTGCCGCCTAAACTTATTTCACAATAGTTGCCCGAGACCGCGTTTTGCACTCCGCCCGCAGCTGTTGTTCCCGTTTGTGCGCCGACGATAAGTTTTCCGTTGACGATAACTTCAATGCCTTCGGGGATAACGAGCGTCTTATAAAGTGTCGCAGTTCCCGTAAGCGCGGCGGTTGCCTTGTAGTTATCGCTCCCTTCTTTGCCCGCGCCGATATGACCGACGGTGTCGTTCTCGTTAAACGGCAGAAGCAGCGTTACGCCCGTTTTGACGGTTTTGAATTTTACGTCGTTGTAAAGCACGCCTGCAATTTCTTGCGTTGCAAACGCCGTGTCGTTCAAGACGAAAATCGTTTGTCCGCTTGCTGCGACGTCAAGAGCGTCTTCGATTGTGTAATAGTTGTTGCCGACTTTCACGCCCTTGACCTTTACGTAAACGTAAGTGTTTTTGGGCAAATCGTAGTTGTCCGCTTCCATCGTAACAAGCGTTCTGTGCGTGCCGGCATCGGTATACGTTTTTGAAGTTTTCCCGTCGTACGTCAAGGAATAAAGCGACGTGTCGAGCGCAACTCCGTTGTAAGTAACCGCCGCTTTTACTTCGTGCGACGCGCCGTCATATTTGAACTCGACCACGTTTTTGTCAAGTGCGACGGTTGCCTTTTGAAGACGGATTACGATGTTCAATGCAAAGTCAAAGTAGTTTGTACTGTCGGCGTTGTAAATCGCCGCATATTCGGTTTTTGTACATACGGGTTTTTCGCTCTCGTTTGCCCACCTGAAATCACCGCTTTGAAGCGCGTAATCTTTAAGCGTCTTTGCGGGGTTATATACGCCCGAAAGCTCGCCGTGGACAATGCCCGAATACGTTGCCTTTTCGATAACGACGTTAAGTACGGCGTTTGTCAACGTATAATTTCCGCTCTCGTCCGTTGCGGTGAAAGCGTACGTTCCCGCGTTTTTGAATTCGCCGTTCGTCGTAACTTTTGCGGTGTTGCCATCGTACGTTGCCGTGGGCAAGGTCTGCCCGTCGGGACTATAAGTGTAACTTTTCGCAACGTTCCATTTAACATCGGCGGTCTTTTTGTTTATCGTGAGTTTGCCGGGGACAGGAATCACTTTATAGTTGTCGCCGGTAAGTCCCGAAACGGAAATAGTGTATTCGCCGGCATCCGTGCCTGCGCCGATGTTAATCTCTTCGCCCGAAAGCGTTTTGACGGTGTAAACCGCTTCGCCCGAAAGCGTTTCGCCCTCTACAAGCCCATCTACGGTGTACGAAAATGCGGGCAACTCGCCGCTGTACGTCATCGTGTACGTGCCTATCTTTATTTTAACCTCCGCCTTTTTCACGGTGAGTTTAATTTCGTCCTCGTATTCGGAACCGTCGTCCAAAGAGTTGTCGACAACCTTAAAATACGTGACGTATTCGCCCGCGTTTTTATAAGAGGGAGCATCCGTCAAGTCGTAAATTCCTTTTTTCGTGCCGTAAGTTATCGTATAATTCGTGCCGTCGTCGGCAGTCACCGAAACGTTGTGGTTTTGTCCGTTATAATCGACTTCTTTGTCCGCAAAATGGATTTTGAAATCGACCTTAACGAACTCGACGGTCAGATCGTACTTTATTACTTTGTAGCATTCGGAATCGAATTTAAGATTCGTCTTGTCGAAGTCGTTTGCGGTATATACGCCGGCCTCTGTTTTCGTTATCGTAACGTAACCCGTCACGGTATCGTCCGCAAGAAGTCCGTCGATTGTAAGACTTGCGGCATCGACCTTATATTCTTTGCCCGCCGCGACGCGTTTCGAACCGAGTGTTATCGTCAATTCCTTTTTCAAAACGGTGAACGTCTTATTGACGACGCTCACGTTATAGTTTGAGTTATCGCCCTCTTTTATTTCGACAAACGCATTGTATCCGCCCGGCTTTTTCTTTGCGGAATAATCCGTTTTCAGCGTGTAAGAAAGCGTATCGCCGTCAAGCACGCCATCAACCTTTGCCGACAATTTGGGCTCTTCATCGCCGTATTTGATATCGTTAACGTTATCTATCGTGATTGTCGCCGCTCTTTTATTGACCTTGAATTCAACCGTGTTCACCGTTACGTCATAATATCCGATTTTTTCGCCGGACACATTGTAAGTGAACGAATACGTGCCGACAGCGGACTTTTTCGCATATTTCGTTTCGGGCAAAAGCTTATATTCCGACTTGTCGTCACCGTTCTTCCAGCCTTTGATTTCATAACCGATTTCAGGCAAATCGTCGCCGTAAGTCAGGTTGCTTATTTCGGCAATATTTACGTTGAGCGGCGCTTTCTTCACCGTGATTTTGTAAGACGAAAAAGTAATATTAAAGTTTGTCGTGTTGTAATAATCGTTCGAAAAGTTTTTGACTTCAATCGAACACTCGCCGACGTACGTCGCAATCCCCGAAAACGATATCTCGTTAAGTTTCAGCGCGTAGTCTTCTTTTTCGACCGTGCCGATTTTCGTTTCGCCGACGTATGCGGACAATGAGGGCAGTTCGTCGCCGTAAACAACCTCGTTTTTATCGGGCGTAAACGTTATCGTCACCGCAGCCTTGACTATGTTTATCGTAACGTCAAGCGTTTTTGCGTTATAGTTTTCGTTTCTTTCGACCTTGACGTAATACTTATATTCGCCCGCGTTGAGCGCCCATAAATCGACGTTTTCCTTAAACTCTTCTTCTCTTTCTTCTTTATACGTAATGACGTCGCCTTCACGATGTCCGCTTATTGCGATTTTGGCGGTTTTATCGCCGTACGTCATTGTGACGCCCGTTACCGTAATGTCCGAAATGTCCGCGCGGGATACGATAAGCGTTTCGTCTGCCGAAAAGTCTTTTCCGACAGGGTCGCAGGTTTCCATTGACGCGACGATTCTCACTTTTGCGAAATATTCGCCCGCCGCAAGGTTTTGAAGGGTGAGCGACGATTCGGTTGTTTCTTCCGTCTTATAAAAAACGTTATCTTTATTTATTGTCCATATATACTTATAAGTAACGCCCGCGTGCAAAGTGGTGCCCTCGTTCGGCATTACACTAAATTCGGCGGTGTTGCTTTCCGTAAACGTGAAGTCCGCGGGGGTATTAACCTTGAAATCGCCGATTGCGGAATCCATAAGCCTTAATTTCAGCGTAAGCGTAAAGTTTTCAGCCGGCATTGTCGGCAAATCGAGCTCGTCGATTCTCGTTCCGTCCACTTTGTACCAGCCGTCGTAATCAAGAATTGTAGCGTCGTACGTCGCGGCGCTGTCTGCCGTTTCAAAATGGTCACTGATGGACGCGCCGTGCTCGACCTCCGCCGTGTAAACCGTCGTGCCGTCAAAGTTAATAAACGTCAGCGTGAACTTCTTCGTTTCAAACTTTGCGTTGACGATAAGGTCGCTTGTGACGTTGTCGAACGATTCGTCCCATCCGACGAACTTTTTCGTCGCGGTATCGTACACGTTCGGCGCAGTTGCGGCAAAGCCGTGTTTCACAGGTTGGATTGAAATCACCGTTTCGCCGTTTTTGAAAATAACCGTATACTCGTTAAGTTCGTACACGGCGGAAACTTCAATGTCTTCCGTCACCTTTGAAAAGTCTTTGTCCCATTTTGCAAAATGCATGCCTTCGGGCGGCGAAAGCCTGGCGGTATCGGGCGCGGTCGCGGCGGCTTCGTATTCCACCGTTTGGGTTTCAAGCACCTTTTCGCCGTCCTTAAACGTCACCGTGAACGTGTCGACGTCGTACACCGCGTTTATCGTAAGGTCGCTTGTGACCTTTGAAAAATCTTTGTCCCATTTAGAAAAAGTCTTGCCGTCCTTTTCAGGCACTTCGGGCGCGGTTACGGTATCGCCGTGCGTGACGTTTGTAAAGGTTGCAAGCACCTTTTCGCCGTCCATAAACGTTACGGTGTATTTATTGATCGTCCAATTGACGTAAACCGTATCTCCGTTTTTGACTTTGGAATCCTTTGTAAGCGGCTTCAAAAAGTCCGCGTCGCGATACAGCCTTCCGGTGTATCCTTCTTTTTGAAGACTGAGCGTGAATAAGTCGGAAAACACAACGTTTTCCTTGTAAATGCTGCCGTCTTCGTCTTGGATTTTCACAATCACTTTCGTTTGTCCGTCTTTGTCAGCCACATCGCTTTTGTTGCATGCAAACAGCGTAACAAGCCCGATTAAGAGCACGATACACACGAGCATTGTTTTTAATCCTTTTTTGCTCATTTAACATCCTCCGCTACCACGGGAATAATATTCTCCCCTTGGTTTCCTTGGTTTTTTATGTTTTCTTGCCATGACAGGTTTCTGCTCGATTTATTATTATAAAGGTAAAATCTGAAATCGCCCGCGCCCGCCGCCATAGGCAACATTTCGCCCTGCTGTTTAATATTTTCTTTCTCACTGTTTTTAAGCACCGAGATATTGACGTCGTACACGCCGAACTGCTTTGTTTCGTCGTTCGCTCTTGTTAGGTCAAGATACGAATAGTTATATCCGCCGCCGTAAAACGCTATGCCGCCGTGGACGTATTCCGTCCCGCCGACGTTCAGGATTATATCGCGGCATGCCGTATTTACCCTTGCGACTTCTTTCATCATTTCCGCTACGTTCATCGAAAGCCACGGATTTGCATCGCCGGTAACTTCGATAAGCGTGCTGCTGTCAACGTTTGAAAGGTTTTTCCAGTCAAGCATCTTTACGTCGCCGACTATGCGAAGCGCCGACGCATACGAAGTCGCCGCGCATCCTTTCCACGTCGTTATCGTGCCGCCGTACAAGAATTCGCCCGAGAAGTGCGTTTCCATACCGACCGAGAACAACCCCGACGTTTCGAGCACCGAGTTTTTAAGCGTAACGTCGTTGATAAGGTAATTGTCGTTGAAGTATTTGTCCGTCTTGTTTCTTTCGTCGTAAGGCTTATACGGTTCTTTCGGTTCTTTGTTTTCGTTAAGAAGTTTTCTTTGCACTTCGTTTGTTTGTTTCAGCGCGCGGTTGCTGCCGATTTTCAATATGAATTCGCGCGCGTTTGAAAGCACGCAACTTTCAATATGCACGTTTATCTTCTCATCTTGCACGTTAAACGCCGCTTTGTCTTCAACAACGGGACTTCCCATTGTGGATCCGCCCGCAAAAATTCTGACGACGGTGCGCCCGTTCGACACGCGACTGTTCAACAGTTTTGCGCTTTTTGCGATTTCAAGCGTCGTGCCGACGTAGTTGAGTTTCGACAAGTTGAACTGTCCGTCTTCTTCAAGAAGGCTATCGTCGCTGCAACCTTTTAAGACGACGTTGTTTATAAGCACGTTGTCCGTCCTTACAAGGAAAGAAATGTTGTCCTGTCCCTTGACGCTTGCGGACGATATCGCGACGAAATTCAAAGGTCCTTTGAAAATTTTCGGAAGCCCCGTCGCGTCCTTGCACTGCGTGAACTTGTCGGCGTTGATTTCAAAACCGTTGCCGTAAACGTGGTTTTTGAACTCGATAAGATATTGAACTTTCTTGTTTTCGTCGTTTTCGCCGATGTTATCAAGATACGTTTTGTCGTACGTGGTTGTGAATTTTTTGACGTCTTTTTTGAGTTCGTCTTCGGTCATAGCCGTGCCGTCGTTTTTGACGCCCAGCATCACGTCGCTTGTCAGCACGACGATATGCCCGGCTTCGGTCACCGTTTTCAGTTCCTCGTAATTGCCGACGTTTCTGCCGTCTTTGACCGCGCGAAGTCTGATTTTCGCGCAGATGTTCGTGCCGAAGTATTGGTTATAATTTTTAAGTTCCGCATTAAGCGTGGTAAGCCCCGTGCCCGTCGCCCTGATTTCCGCAGAAACCGCGTCGGCGTTCGTCGCCGGTTGCGCCTTGCAGGAAAAGAGCGAATTATCGTCGGAAAACGCGACGTTCATAAATTCGTCCGTGAACGTTTCGGAGCCCGCTTCCGTGACAACCCTTACGAAAATCGTCCTTGCGTCCGGTCTTCCTTTGGGGTTTTTGCCGCCGATTGTCAGTATGTTTTCGATGCCGTACTCTTTCGCGCTGTCCGCAAACTCCATCGAATACACGTTGGGCACGACGCGGATTGTCTTTTCGATTTCTTTGATGACTTTTCCGTCGTGCTCGGCGGTGATTTTGATTTTGGCAGAGCCCCTTTTCGTTGCGGTAATAGTTGCAAACCGCCCGTGTTTTTCAAGGGTTATTACGTCTGTGTCGTCGCTTATTTCAAAGTTCACGTCCGCGTCGTCATCGCTTTCGGAATATGCGACGTAGGTGACTTTCGTGTTATTTTTTTGCTTGATTTCGTCGCCTTCGCCGTCATAATACGACGTACGCACGTCAAGGTTATATTCGGTAAACTCCAAAGAGAAGTCCGTTGCGCCGACCTTTCCCGAAATTTCTTCGTTCAAAAACTCTTTGTCAAAAGACAAGGTCAATACGAATTTGTTTTCGGAAATCCTTTCGATTCCGCTTGCCGTGACTCCTTCGGGCAAAGTAAGGTCGGATATTTCAAGGGCGTCGTTTTTGCTTTCGACGAAAAGTTTTGCCGTTGTCGCGTTGTTTTTCACGGTGACTTTCGCGCCGCTGCTTTTTCCGTTGACCGCAAAGCCCGTGCTGTCGGTATCGACGTTGACCTTGACGGTCAAAACCTTTTCAAGCCCTTCTCGTCCTTCGGGACAAGTAATTCTGATCTGCGTCTCGCCCGAAAACAGCGCCTGCGCCACGCCCGTGACGGCGTTGAGTTTCAGAATGTGATTGCCGCCGACTTCTTCAAAAATCCTTGTTTCGCCCGAAAGGTTTTCGGGGTACAGTTCTGCGGAAAATACGTTTTCGCCGCCGTCTATCGAAACTACGTCGCTCGTGATTTCATCACCGTTGACTTTGGGATAAATTCTTAACACTTTCGTGGAATATGCGGAAACTATGACGCTGTCCTTAAATCCTTTTTCGGCGGAAATCGCCGTGATTTTCACCTTTCCTACGTTATCTATATGAAGTTTTCCGTCGATTATTTCAAATCCGTCGGGGGCTTCGTCTCCGCCGACGCCCGATATTTCAAACGAATATTTCTGATTCCTTGCGTTGACGGGCTGCACCTGCGCCAAAAACGCGATGGGGTCGTAATCGGCAACGTCCACATCGATAAATCCGTCTTCGTTCTGCGTCGTGATTTGTATGCCCGTCACGGGAATGTCCGCGTAAACGCCCGCCGCTTTTCCCACGGAGAACAGCGCGATCAGAAACACAATCGGTATTATCATTATAAGCGCGATTATTTTCTTTTTCATATCAATCCCCCTCCGTTACCCTGTCAAAGCGGGCTTTAATCCCGATAAGGTAATATAAAAGCGAGCCGACAAACTCCGCCGCCGCGCACACGCTCACGAAAACGTAAGTAAACCAGCGCATATCTTTGCCCCTGACGTTCGACAATACGTTGACGAAAAGGGGTATTCCGCCAAGAATCATCGCGGACACAAGCCCCAGCACGACGATTATCGACACGTTGTTGTTGCTTTCCCTCACGACGTTGTCTTCTTCCAGCGAAAACTGCGGACTGTTCAAATCCTTTCTTGTGGCGTACAGTATCTGCGACAACGCCATCATCGCGCCGACGAAAAACACGAATACGCCTTCGCCCGCCGACACGTATTTCTTTGCAAGAAGCACCGTCGCCGCAATGCCGACGGATATGACCGCCACCGCAAAACTGAGTGCGATTTTCGCGCCCATAATCTCGTTTATCGAAAGCGGCAACGTCTTTTCGACATAAAACGATTTCCCGTCGCGGCTGACGTTCGTCGCGCAGAACGTGTTCGTAAGCGCGCCGAAAAGCACCGTGAGCAAAATCGCCAGCTCGAAATCGCTCTGAACGAAAACGAGCGACGTCAGGAAGTTTTTGCCAATGCCCATACAAAAATATACCATAAGCGGCATTATCGCCGCCACCGTGAAGTACTGCACTGCGTAATCGGGCGTGAACAGCACGAGATTGAATTCCTTTTTCAAAAGACTTAAAAACGGCGGGAGTTTTCTTGCCGCGGATTTTTTTGCAAAAATCATTATTGCGCCCGCCGTCGCGCGCGTTTTCATCGCCTTATTG
>ENA-UAMR01000210-UAMR01000210.1-human-gut-metagenome-genome-assembly--contig:-NODE-210-length-14297-cov-8.422834_pt1 | contig 14297 bp, 10 predicted proteins | sample MGYA00243283_ERZ654497 | MGnify/ENA primary metagenome ERZ654497 (study PRJEB26926, sample SAMN06164404) | human gut metagenome | biome: ENVO:00009003; feature: ENVO:2100002; material: ENVO:00002003... | reverse complement strand
GTTCCAGAGATCTCCACAGATTACTACTCCTCCAAATCCGAGTTCCTTGGCAATCTTGAGATTTTCCAGACTCATGCCTCCCAAGGCGTATACCTTCTTGTCTATGAGTCCTGCCTTGGCTGCATTCTCAAGCTGCTGCAGATTGAAGGAAGACTTTTCATCTTTAAACTCAATACAGTCGAAGATGTTTTTCAGAAACACATAGTTTGATTTCTTCTTCATCTCTTTCAGCATCGAGAGATCTGTGCAGGTGCGACTGAACTTGCCTTTGTATCCATCCGGTACCGGTGCTAGCGGATCGTCTATATGGATTCCTGCTAAATCATACTCCTGTTTGAGGTAATAATGATCATGAACAGTAATCTTGCGAAGATAGTCTTCAGGCAGTAACGTGAGCAGTCGCTCAGCATACATTGGTGACGAACCTGGCTTGAAAAGATGCAGGTTGTCCATGCCCTCGTCGAACAGCGAGGATAGTATTTTATCTTCTTCCACAAAGAATGTGGACTTGGTCATTATCGCTAATTTCATCGTCAAAATGATTTTTATGATGCAAAAGTATTAAAAAAAACGCAAACTAGCAATTATATTCGGGATAAAAAGCTATCTTTGCACCATAAAATTAATATTTATCAAGTTATGCAAGTAAATTTAGCGAATTTTAATGAGATTCATCGACCAATTTACGTTTTAGAGGAAGAACGTTTGCGACAGAATCTGTCGCTCATCAAGAGTGTGGCTGAGCGTGCCGATATGGAAATTATTCTAGCTTTTAAGGCTTATGCTCTTTGGAAGACATTTCCGATTTTCAGAGAGTATATTTCTTCGACCACGGCCAGCTCTCTTAGCGAGGCAAAACTGGCGTATCATGAATTTGGCAGTAAGGCGCATACTTTTTCGCCGGCTTATACCGATTATGAGATTGATGAGATAGCTCAATGCTCAAGTCATCTTACTTTCAACTCGCTTACGCAATATGAGCGATATCATGAACGGGTTCGTAGGGCAAATTCTGACATCAGACTGGGATTGAGAGTAAATCCGGAATATTCTGAAGTCGGAACATTGCTGTATAATCCGTGTGCACCTGGAACCCGATTCGGTGTATCGGCAGATAAATTGCCTCAAACTTTGCCTTCAGATATAGAAGGATTCCATTGTCATTGTCACTGCGAGAGTGGGGCGGATGTCTTTGAACGTACGTTAGCTCATATCGAAGAGAAATTCTCTCCTTGGTTTCCGCAGCTGAAATGGATCAATTTCGGTGGAGGTCATCTGATGACCAGGAAGGATTATGATGTGGAACACCTTATTAATATAATAAAGGGATTTCATCAGCGTCATCCTCACCTCCAGGTCATCATGGAGCCTGGAAGTGCTTTTGGCTGGCAAACCGGTGCTTTGGTCTCGCAGGTTGTTGATGTGGTGGAGAATAGCGGCATCCGTACTGCTATCTTGAATGTGAGCTTCACTTGTCATATGCCCGACTGTCTTGAAATGCCCTATATGCCTGCAGTGAGAAATGCCAGGACGATAGAGGTAGACGATATGATGAAGGCACCCGATGGTGATCATGTCTACAGATTGGGAGGCAACAGCTGCCTGAGTGGTGATTTTATGGGCTATTGGCAGTTCGATCATGAGTTGGAGATTGGTGAGAATGTGATTTTCGAGGACATGCTTCACTACACAACAGTGAAGACAAACACCTTTAATGGCATCTCTCATCCCGCCATTGGCATCGTTCATCCCAACGGAGAAATGGAAATATTGCGCCAATTTGGATATGAGGATTATAAAAACAGGATGGATTAAGCAAACATCAAAAAAGTAGGAAAAAGCGCTCTTTTTAGCTTTTAAATGCAGTAAAAAGGCTTCTTTTGTAAAAAAAGTAAACTAAAGAGCGCTTTTTTTGAAAAAAAACTACGAAAAAGTTTGGTGATTCCAGAAAAAGCCGTACCTTTGCAACCGCATTTAGAGAAATGCTCCTAACAAATGGATTTTACTGCGGAAATAGCTCAGTTGGTAGAGCACGACCTTGCCAAGGTCGGGGTCGCGGGTTCGAGTCCCGTCTCGCGCTTTTCTTATTTACTCAAACCATTTAATATATAAAGAAACCTGAAGAAATTCAGGTTTCTTTTTGCGTGTAAAATAATTAAGAGAATTATTATTGAAAAAAATAGTCAGAATTATGATAAGAAGAAGCGGTTAAAATAGGTAGCATAGGAATATTTGCTATGCTATAATTAGGTTGTGCAACAAGACGCGCAAGAATGGAGATAATATGATAAAGATAGATTTAATTACAGGTTTTCTTGGTTCAGGAAAGACAACATTTTTATTAAAATATGCAAGATATCTTATGCAAAAGGGACTGAAAATCGGAATTCTCGAATATGACTATGGCGCTGTTAATATAGATATGATGTTATTATCAGAACTTCGTGGTACGCAGTGTGAGGTTGAAATGTTAGCGGCAGCGTGTGATTCGGATTGCCTGCAAAGAAGATTTAAGACGAAACTTATAGCAATGGCAATGAGTGGTTACGACAGGATAATCGTAGAGCCATCAGGAATATTTGATATGGATATGTTTTTCGATTCGCTTCGTGAAGAACCTCTGGAGAATTGGTATGAGATAGGAAGTGTCATCACTATTGTAAATGCTAACCTTGTAGAGAAAATGACTAAGGAAGCTGATTATATATTAGCTTCACAGGCTTCGTGTGCAGGGTGTGTGGTTCTTAGCAGAACTCAGTTATCTACTCCTGAAAATATCGAGAATACCAAGAAGCATATTGCAAATGCAGCAGAGAAAATTCATTGTAAAAAGCTTCTGACAACATATATGGAGAAATCGTGGGAAGATTTTACGGATAAAGACTACGAATATCTGATGAATTCAGGATATCACATCGGTGATTATATGAAAGTTATTACAGAGGGCAAGGGCGAATTCTCGTCAGTAAATTTCCTTGATATCAAAGATGAAGTACCTGTATTAAAAGAGAAAATAAAGACACTTTTTGAGTCGGAGGAATATGGCAAGGTATTACGTGTAAAAGGTTTTGCAAGTGAAAATGGCAAAAATTACGAGATAAGTGCAACTGAAAATGAATTAGTTGTGAAACCAATGAATGTTGGCAGAGGCGTGGTAATTGTAATTGGCTCAGGACTAGACAGTAAGAAGATAAACGAATTGCTAGATAGTTAAAAATCGGGTTGATGGATTTAACGAAAAATTTATTTGATAAAAATGTGTATTGACAGTTATAAAGTATAATGTTATGATTTCACGTAGTAATCAATACTATATAAAACAAATAATGAATACTACGAAATGTCGATAGTAAAAACTATACAAAGCAAAATATTGCTCACTATATTATGAAATCAGGATGGAAAATGAAATGAATAACAGTAAAACAGCACTATTAGTAGATTCAGGTTGCGATGTGGGAAAAGAGTTCGCAACAGAATATGACATAAGAATATTAGGACTTAAAGTTGTATATGGAATGGAAGTATTTTCTGATGGAGTCGATATTGACCCGATGACTGTATATGAAAGATTTCCAGGAGAGATTCCAACGACATCAACTCCTAATGTTATGGAAATCAGAGATTTACTAGATAAAATCAAAGAGGACGGATATGAGAATGTAATCGCAGTATGTATATCAAGTAAATTAAGTGGAACATATAATACGGTTAAATCTGTTCTTGAAGAATATGACGGACTTAATGGCTATGCATTAGATACAAAGAATATTTCAACAGGTTCAGGATTGCTGGCAATGTGGGCAGCAGTACAGCTTAAAAATGGAATGTCATACGAAGAATTAGTAGAAAAACTACCTGCAAAAGTTCCAGATTCACACGTATTTTTCTATATGGATACACTTGATTATCTTAAAGCTGGCGGAAGAATCGGGAATGTTACAGGCTTCATAGGAAAAGCACTTGATTTAAAACCAGTAATAACCTGTAACCCTGAGGGAATATATAATACAGTAACAATGTTAAGGGGCAGAAAGAATAGTGTTAAGAGACTTGTGAATATTGTGGAGAAACAAGTGGGCGATGATGCTGATAAGTGGATAAGTATTATGAATGGCAAGGCAGCAGATAAAGTGCCTGAAGTAGAGGCTCAGCTTTCAGAAAAATTCTCTAAGATGGAGATTGTAGAGAAAAAACAGATAGTTGCTTCACTTGCAGTTCATACAGGCCCCGGACTTGTTGGAATAGGAGTGTTGAAACTTTAGGGAGATAGTGCGAAAAATAATGCTGATGCGATTATTTTTTGTAAAAACATTGATAAATTTACTAAATAGGATATAATAAAAGTAGGAGAAATCCTACTTTTCCTATTTAAAGAAATGGAGGTGATTTGAATGGTTGCGAATACATTTATTGATAATGCAAAGGTTATGTCAAAGGGGCAGGTAACAATACCTAAAGATGTACGTGATATTCTTGGAATTTCAAGTGGAGACAGAGTGACATTCGTTGTTGAAAATGGAAATGTGCGTATAATTAATTCAGCAGTATATGCAATGCAAATGCTTCAAAAACAGATGGAGGGTGAAGCTGAGCGAAATGGACTTACTTCTGATGATTTGGTTATGGATATGGTAAAAGAGGTTAGAGCAGAAAGTGAGGATTAATGAAACCAAGAATTATGACGGCAACTGAATTTATTAAAAAAATGCAAGGTATCACGTAAATAATAGTGATAATATATTTAATTAATACGAAAAGATAAAATTAAAGGCTGAGTATCAGACACAATAATAGTGCGAGATATTCAGCCTGTTTTGTTGCAATGGTAGTGAAGCCATAGCACAAAGCTATGGGAATAGATATTTCTGACATTTTAATTAATTTTCGCTGTTGGTGTAATGAATACAGATACCACTACTATAAGAACGTGGGTCGAAACGAGATGAAATGGAACCCCACCAAAATGAGTTTTCTTCGTTTCCTAAACCACAGAATTTCATAAGCCATTCATCACAATATCGTTTTTCGTTCTTCATTATTTCTGTAGGTGTCTGATTTTTCAGGTGCAAAATGGCATTTGAGTCTATATTTTGTGGGAATAATTCGATAAATTCAAGATTTCCCTGCGGATTAAAACACAAATCAACAGGAATTTTGGTGTCATAAACTTTTTCACTGATATCATACCATATATATCCATTTTTCATATCTCTGACTCGTAGAATTTTATCTTTTGGAAAATCAGAAATAAAATCAGTAGAATGTAATAATGGTGATAACGTTATATTCAATTCAGGAAAAGTAATTTTACCTGTATTAAGCTCAATCAAATAAACTTCCTCCTTTAAGATTTATTCGTGTTCATATTTGCTTTCATTATACCACAATTCTATATTTTATTACAAACTGGGAAAACGTTTTCTAAATAAATTTTTACAAACAAAAAAATATATGATATTATGTTGTAAGATTAAAATTGCGATAACGCTTAGAATAGAGGAATAGTGTGAAAAATACAGATTGATATCTGATTTTTCACACGGCTATTTGTGCCACAGGCGCCACAAATAGCATATATCGCAGAGCCAAATCTGACATTTGGCTCGCGATTCCTCCGGCACTTTGTGCCTGCGGAATGGAGATTAGTATGAAATATATTCGTAAAATAAAGACAGATGATGGTAAAGAACACGAAGTATACATAACTCGTAAAGTTAATAAGCCGGTTAGTGGAACTGTTGTTGTACCAGGTTCTAAGAGTATGACAAACAGAGCATTATTATTAGCAGCACTTTCTAAGGAAAAGTCAACTTTAAGAGGTGTGTTATTTAGTGATGATTCAAGACATTTTCTTATGTGTCTGGAACAATTAGGTTTTGCACTTGAGATAGATGAAGAAAATAAGATTGTAAAAGTACAGGGCTGTGGTGGAAAGATTCCAAATAAAGAAGCTGTAATCGATGTTGGAAGTGCGGGAACAGCCGCAAGATTTATTACAGCAATGCTTGCTCTATCGGACGGAAAATATGTTATCAACTGTTCAGAACAGATGAAGAAGCGGCCTATGTCAGAGCTTTTCAGAATATTGACGGAAATGGGTGCAAGCTTCAGGTATCTTGGAGAAGAGGGATACCTTCCGGTAGAAGTGTCAGGCAATGGAGGAAAATGTCACAACATTGATATGGACATAAGCAAGAGTACGCAGTTTCTAAGTGCGATGCTTATGGTAATTCCAGTTACCAGTACGGGAATCGATATACATATAGTAAGTGAGAAAAAAGATGGTTCATATATAAGGATAACCAGAAATATGCTAAAAGAATTTGGCGTAAAGACTGAATTTGATGGAGAAACATATCATATAGACGGAAATCAGAATATACATATTGGTGATTATTATATTGAGCCTGATGTTTCGGCTGCGTGTTATTTTTATGCAATTGCAATGATTACAGGCGGAAGTGTGACAGTAGAAAATGTACACAGTAACTCGACACAGGGAGATATGAAGTTCATAAAACTTCTTGAGAAAATGGATGGAAAGGTAACAGATACCAGTAAGGGAATCAATGTTACCGGAAATGCCGATGGTACATTTAGTGGAATAGATGTTAATATGAATGATTTCTCGGACCAGGCGCTTACATTGGCGGCGATGGCACCATTTGCAAATAGCGAGACAATAATCAGAAATGTCGGACACATAAGAGGTCAGGAATGTAATCGTATGAGTGCAATTGTTAATGAACTTACGAAATGTGGAATCAGATGTGAAGAAAATGGCGATGATATTCATATTTATCCGGGAAATGTTAAACCTGCGTTAATTGAAACATATGATGACCACAGGGTTGCTATGGCATTTACAATGATGGGATTACGTGCGGACGGAATAATTATTGATAATCCTATGTGCTGCCGTAAAACATTTGAGAACTACTATGATGTATTAGAGAAATTTATGAATGAAGTATAGAAGAAGGGTAGAAAATGAAGATTAAAGTTGAGAAAAAAGCTAATAAAGGTTCCAAAGAGAAAATTAATATTAAAATCGGAAAATATGATAGTATCAGCGATATATTTAAAAGCATACCGGATAACTTCTGGAATATTGGTGGCTTCATATTTATGATGCTTATGCTTTTAATATTATGTGCTGAAGAAGTGTACAGATTATTTTCAATGACACAGAAATATGGAATATTCAATATATCATTCTTTTTCATAGGGTCTATTGCGGAAATATTTGCGACATTGTATATTTTCTCACAGTTTTATAAAGAAGAGAAATTCAGTTTAAAGAAGATTCTTAAAAACAATGTATGGGATATTCTTCTGTTTGCAATGCTTATCTGGAGTGCAGTTTCAACATATACAGCAGATAACCTCTACGTGGCTACCAAAGGTACCTGGTATAGAAAAGATGGCTTCTATACATATCTTATATATGCGGCAATGTATGTCTGTGGTAAGGCAGTGACCTCTGACCGATTCAGAAGATATATTTTAAGAACATTTAGTACGGTCTGTACATTATTATCATTATGGGTGCTGTTTCAATATAATGGACATATATATAATATGTTTGGCAGATATGCGCATAATATGGATATATGGACGAAATATGCAAGTATATTCTATAATACAAATCACTATGCTTATTTTATGACATTAGCCATAATGGCAATGGTAGGACTTATAATTATAGAAGAAAAGCTGATTTATAAAGTTATATTCTTAGCAATGTTTGTATTTAATCTATGGGCATTAATTATAAATGATACATTTGGCGGTTATATAGCAGTTATGGCAGGAATAATATTTGTCTCCATAATATTTATAATCAAAGACAGAAAGAAACTTGTTCCGATAATTTTAATATGCCTGACATTTATAATAACGAGCGTATGTGTAGATGCGAAAACACATATACTTTCAAATGATTTTGGCGTAACTTATGGTGATGCTAAGGCTGGAATATCGAATGATGCAGGTGGTACAAGCAGAATTGGCCTCTGGAAGCAGGCATTCAGATTTATGAAAGACAGACCGGTATTCGGATATGGCCCTGATGGATTATGGTCGCTATATTATGAGAAGGGCTTTAGCAGCGACAGACCACATAATGAATTTATACAGCATGCGGTATACCTGGGAATTCCGGCGGCACTTATGTATATTGGTGCAATACTCAGCCTGTTTATATATTGTATAAAGAGGATTAAGAAATTAAATGTGCTTATGCTGACAATTGGTGGAATGGTATGTGCATATCTTGTGTCGTCATTCTTTGGAAATACAATGTATTACACAGCACCGTATTATTTTATGACACTTGGAATGTTATCGGCGTGCCACAGAAAAGATGCCCTATAAGGCTTTTTTCTTGACAAACAAAGACTATGTGATAAAATAAATCCATATGTAAAAATGACAGTTATTCTTATCAGAAAGGATATACAGAAATGGAAAATGGTATGAACAAGGTGTACGCACCTAAGAGAATTGAGAAAAAATGGCAGGATATATGGGATAATGAAAAGGCATTTGCAGCAACAAATGATTACAGCAAGCCTAAATATTATGCTTTAGTAGAGTTCCCATATCCATCAGGACAGGGATTGCATGTAGGTCATCCAAGACCATATACAGCACTTGATATTGTTGCAAGAAAGAGAAGAATGCAGGGATATAACGTATTATATCCAATGGGATGGGATGCATTCGGACTTCCAACAGAAAACTATGCTATCAAGAATAAAATACATCCAAAGATTGTTACAGCTAATAATGTTAAGAGATTTAAGGAACAGTTACATTCATTAGGATATTCATTTGACTGGGATAGAGAGATTAATACTACAGATCCTAACTATTATAAATGGACACAGTGGATATTCCTTAAATTATTCAAAGCAGGACTTGCATATAAGAAAGAGATGCCAATTAACTGGTGTACATCATGTAAAGTCGGACTTGCCAATGAAGAAGTAGTAAATGGCGTATGTGAACGTTGTGGAAGTGAAGTAGTCCGCAAGGTTAAGAGTGAATGGATGCTCAAGATTACAGATTATGCAGACAAGTTAATTGAGGGACTTGATAGTGTTGATTATATTGAGAGAGTTAAAGTATCACAGAAGAACTGGATTGGACGTTCTGAAGGTGCTGAAGTAGATTTCCAGTTAAAAGATAAAGAAGATAAATTAAGAGTATACACAACTCGTCCGGATACATTATTTGGAGCAACTTATATGGTAGTTTCACCTGAACATCCATATATTGACAAATACAAAAGCAGCATTACAAATTGGGACGAAATCGCTGCGTATCGTGAAGAAGCAGCTAAGAAGTCTGATTTCGAGAGAACAGAGTTAGCTAAGGATAAGACAGGTGTTGTATTAGGTGGAATTACAGCAATAAATCCTGTAAATGGTAAAGAGATTCCAATCTGGATATCAGATTATGTACTTATGACATATGGTACAGGTGCAATTATGGCAGTTCCGGCTCATGATGACAGAGACTGGGAATTTGCTAAGAAGTTCGGACTTCCTATGATTCAGGTTGTTGAGGGAACAAATGGAGCAGTTGATATTGATGCAGCAGCATTTACAGATGTTGCTACAGGTAAATTAATTAATTCCGATTTCTTAAATGGACTTGAAGTTAAAGACGCTAAAGAGAAGATGAAAGATTTCCTTGAAGAAAAAGGAATTGGTAATAGAAAAGTTAACTTTAAATTAAGAGACTGGGTATTCTCAAGACAGCGTTACTGGGGTGAGCCTATTCCAATTATTCATTGTGATAAATGCGGATATGTTCCGATTGATGAAAGCGAACTTCCATTAGAATTACCTGAAGTTGAAAGTTATATGCCAACAGATAACGGTGAATCACCACTTGCAGCCATGACGGACTGGGTAAATGTTAAGTGTCCTTGCTGTGGTGGACCTGCTAAGAGAGAGACAGACACAATGCCACAATGGGCAGGCTCTTCATGGTATTTCTTAAGATATACAGACCCTGATAATAATGAAGCATTAGCAAGTAAAGAAGCACTTAAATACTGGTTGCCTGTTGACTGGTATAATGGTGGTATGGAACATACAACATTACATTTATTATATTCACGTTTCTGGCATAAATTCTTATATGACCAGGGTGTTGTTCCTACTCCTGAACCATATCAGAAACGTACATCGCATGGTATGATTCTTGGTGAAAATGGCGAGAAGATGTCCAAATCCAGAGGAAATGTCGTTAACCCTGATGATATCGTAGAAGCATATGGTGCAGATACACTTAGAACATATGAGATGTTTATTGGTGCATTTGATTTAAGTGCATCATGGTCAGAAGATGGTGTTAAAGGCTGTAGAAGATTCTTAGACAGAGTATGGAAACTTCAGGAATTAGTTAATGATGATATGTCATATTCTAAGGATATGGAGACAAAGATGCATCAGACAATTAAGAAAGTAAGCCTTGACTTTGAGAATCTTAAATATAACACAGCTATTGCAGCAATGATGTCACTTATAAATGATTTCTATAAGAAGAATTCAGTTACAAAAGGCGAATTCAAGACATTAATCACATTACTTAATCCGGTAGCGCCTCATATAACAGAGGAATTATGGGAAGTTATGGGATTTGATGGAAGATTATATCAGACAGAATGGCCAACATATGATGAGGCTAAGACTGTTGAAACTACTGTAGAAATCGCTGTACAGATAAATGGTAAGACAAAAGCTACAATTACAATTGGCAAAGATGATGCTAAAGATGATGTTATTGCAAAAGCTAAGGAAGCACTTGGAGACAGACTTAATGGAAATATCATTAAAGAAATCTATGTTCCAGGCAGAATTGTAAATATCGTTCAGAAATAATATAACTTAAAGTAATGCACTTGTATTTCCAGTATTATTGAGCCTTACATTCAAGACCTCACATACCGGTAAATAGGAGTGCATTTTGGGTGATATGAACATCCTGATCATATGTACAAAGAAATGTGAGACACCAATAAGTGTTTTAAGAACGGAGAAAATTGTGGAAAGTATTATAAAAAACGGCACACATAAAGGTGAAAAAAATATAAGAAAATATAATGTAGTTATATATATAATTTCTCTTTTGGCGATTATATTTTCTAAATATGCAGTTAAACCATTTGTACCAATGTTAGATTTCGCAGGATATGGCGCAATGAGACCTTTTTTCGAATCACTGCTCACATGTATATTATGGGTAATTGAAATTGTTGTTATGTGTAATGTATTTAAGAAAAAATTAAATATAAGCATTATATCAAATAAAGAGACAAAAGGACAGGAACTTCCGGTTAAACGTATATTTATCATTGCAGCAGTAATGGTTGCGTGTATAGTTGTAATAAGTGCCCAGATTGGCTTCCAGGTGAAACCTTTTTATGATTTGGGTGAAAAATTTAATGGTTATGAACTGACTAATAATGCAGGCGTCTTTTTACGAAATATTGTTAAATGTGTATGGATAGTAATTATGATAAAAGCTGCACAGGAATTTGTAGAAGATATCAGAGGTAAAGGCAGAAGTATTAATATCTATGCAGGAATTGTGCTTATGCTTACACTAGGTGTATATGACCTGATAGCAGGAAACAATAATCTTGGCATTACTTATTTTGTGCTTAATGTCGTATATGGCTGGATATATCTTTTGGCAGATAGAAGTATGCTTAAATCATATTTACTTATTATGTTTATATATTTATTTTAAGAAAGAGTAGGCCATTATGGAAAAAGAAATAACCAATAAGAATAATGATAAAAATGTAGTAATGAATAATATAAAGAAATGGTTAGATATTAATAAGATAGTAGTTGTGTACTTTTTGTGTGCAATTCTCATAGAGATGATTTCAGTATTAGCGGTCGAGGGTAATCCTATAATAAGAAACCCATTAATTGAACTGGGAATTCTTGTATTGATTTGTGGTATTGCATTAGTTATAAGAAGTAACAAAGCACGTTTTATATTCTGTTCCATATTTCTGGTATTACAGGCTGTGCTTGATTTAGCATTTGCAGTTATATACGATATGACAGGACAGTATTTCGATTTTGGTATGCTTAATCTTAGAAATGATGCATTTGGTATTCTTGAAAGTATCCCGATGAATTTTCTGGCATTCTATGCAGCTATGTTCTTCTGCATCTTCTTCGTTATATTCGCAATGCGTTCGGTAAGACGAAGAAAGAAAATCGAATATGGAAAGAAAGAAAAGAGAACTTATATAGCAGTACTTGTTATCGGAATAATAATTTCTTCAATAAGTCTTTATGCAGATAATTCGGAAAAAGTTGATAAATATGATAAGTTACTTAGAAATAGACAGTCAAGTAATTATTCTAATTATGGAATTGTCGGTAACCTTGTAAATGAATTTGCGAAAGGTATGTTGTTTACAGAGACGGGTAAAATGAGTTCGAAGAAAATAGAATCATTTATTTATGATAATGTTTCTGAACCTACGGAGCATTTCGGTATATCTAAAGATAAAAATGTAATAGTGGTCTTGGTGGAATCGTTTGAATGGTTCTCGTTTAGAAATAGCGAGGAATATCCAAATGGCTTAGGACTTACAGACAAAGAACTAGAGTATCTGTTCCCAAACCTTACGAAATTCTATAATGAAAGTGTAATTATGAATAATTTCCATTCGCGTGAGAAGACGGATATATCTGAGACGTTTAGTATTTTAGGAAGTTATCCTACAGATAAATATGTTGATTATGATTATGAATATAATACATTACCATATACGGTACCAAATATTTTAAAGGCGGAAACTAATGGTAAGATACAGACACGTTCATTCCATAATGGCTTCAAATCTTTCTATAACAGGGAGAAAACACATAAGATATTTGGATTTGAGAGTCTTACGGATTCTTATGATATGTATGATATTTCAGATGAACTTGTTAAATCGGGTAAAGCCAAAAGTACAACAATGCATGATTATATGAATAATGGTGAAAGAAACCTTGATTCAGAGATGATAAATACATGCAAAGACTTAATGTTTCCTACTGATAAACGGTTCTACACTTATATTACTTCAATCACGATGCATGGCGTATATTATGAAAGAGAAAACCTTGCTGAACACAGAAGGAAATTATATGAGGTATATAAGAATAAAAATAAAGAGAATGAAATGTCAGAAACTCTTGTTAATTATGTAACTGCAGTAATGGAATTTGATGATGCATTAGGCATTATGATGAATGATCTAGAGAAAAAAGGATTATTAGATAATACGACAATAGTTCTGTTCGGCGACCATAACAGTTATTATCAGCAGCTGAGCAATTATGTAAAAGACATAGAGGGATACGATACGGATAACTACTTCACTAATCTTTATAAAGTGCCACTTATGATACATGACAGTGATTTAGGACATCGGGTTGTAGATAAGTTCACATGTACATCAGACATTGTTCCTACATTATTAGATTTACTTGGAATCAGATATTATACAAATATGTATTATGGCAATTCGGTATTTACTGATAAGGAATCAATACTTTATTCAAGAGCATATGGAACATTCATCGGCGAGGGTATTGTCGGCAGAAGTATGAACAGTATTCTTTATAAAGCACCATCCGTAGATAGTAAATACATGAAGTATTTTGAAAGCGAATCGGCTAAATTAGTTAAGAAAATTAAATATTGTGACCAGTTATTCTATCAGGACTATTTCGCGGATAAAGAACACTATGAGAAGTTCGAAGAAATGATGGAAGAAATTAATAAATAAGTAAAAGACCTCTTGTGTCCTTAAGACAATGCAAAGATATAACTTTTTTGTTATATATGCAAATAAAAGGATAACTTTTTTGTTATATTAACCTCAATTAACAAAAAGTCTTCTACATTCACATGCAGAAGACTCTGAGTTCTATATAACAATTGAAGCCACACGCTTAAAAGGTTGCGGCTCTATAGCTTTAACGCAGACAACACGCTTTTTATTGTACTGAAACGGCTTTTAATATCATTATAGGATGATACGGCAAACATTGGCAAAGGTCTCACATTTCCAATTATCAAAGCACCTTTGCGCAAGGACTCCTTGATTTCCTTCATTGTTTGGGTGAATCCATATTCAGCCTGTTCTTCCTTTGGAACAATCACATAGCCATCACCATAGATATTTTTAAGATAGCATTTCGTTCGCTTCAACATCTGTCTCTTATACACATCTCCGAGCCCACGAGACCGAGGCTGATCTC
>ENA-UAMR01000209-UAMR01000209.1-human-gut-metagenome-genome-assembly--contig:-NODE-209-length-14341-cov-5.083928_pt1 | contig 14341 bp, 8 predicted proteins | sample MGYA00243283_ERZ654497 | MGnify/ENA primary metagenome ERZ654497 (study PRJEB26926, sample SAMN06164404) | human gut metagenome | biome: ENVO:00009003; feature: ENVO:2100002; material: ENVO:00002003... | reverse complement strand
TGTTTTTTGTTTCACTATAAAGTTACTAATAATCAATGAATTAGCAAAGGGTAAAACGAACTATTTTAGCTCGTTTTACCCTATTTTTTTTACGCAATCCTTATCCCGAACTCGCGTAAATATTAAAGCATGATACTGCAAATGATAACAGAGAGTGAGAGTAAGTCGTTGGAGTCGGTTTATCTTGAGATAGCTAACCACCCATTGCCTATAGCAGAGGAAGAGGAAGTGATATTAGAACGATTCAAAACCGGTGAGAAAGGAGCTGACGAAGAGCTAAAGAATGCGTATATTCGTTTTGCGGCTTCCGTTGCCAAGCGATACCTTGGTCAGGGAGTGTCCCAAGAAGAGCTTTTAGAGGTTGGAGTTAAAGGTTTGCTGATTGCCGCTCAAAAGTATGACAAAAAACGCGGAATCAAGTTTATTATCTATGCCGTTTGGTGGATTAGGCAAAGTATTCAACAGACAGTAAATGAACGTGCAAAATAACTCTGGGCGAATATCAAACTTTTAATACAATAAAAGTATTTCCAAGCACATGCGATTTTGAAAGTATGGGGCGATGCTCTGCTAACCATCACAAGCCACAAGGCTTCTTCTCCACCTACGTTGAAATCATGGTGGCTCTACAGATGGAACAGATTCAAACAAAGGACTGACAAATGGGGATTAGTCCAATGGTATCTTCTCATTCTTGGCATTATCGCCTGTGTTCTCTTTTCATCCCTATATCAAAGCCGGGTTATGGACCTTGACAGAACCAACCGCATTTTCTACAAGAAGGTTATCATGGATGAAAAGAGAAAGAAGGATTACCAAGAGTTGGATTCACTCATCCATTCCAATTCTTTATTCAAGACATACTGGGGATTGAATAATTAAAGTACGAGCGTTCACCCATAATATTCTGTTTTAAAATCTAAAAATGAAGTTTTACGTAATGTTTTCGTTGATATTTCAGAATATTCTTCATGACTTACAGATATTTTCTGTATTTTTGCTATTGGATTTGGTACAACCATTTCCAGACATTAAGAAATATTAGGAGCGTTATGCTACTCTTGTAAGTGCAAAGCCTGAGAAACTGAAACACAAAATCAACAAGAATTGGCATGGCAGTTCCCACGTTATAGCGTGGGCTGCTTTACCATATCTGTTGATTAAGGTTTTCTCAGGGCCTGCACTTTAAGACGTGGTTATAGCAGTGCCACGCTTTTCGTTTAACTAATATGTCCTATAGGCTACTGAAGGACTAACTTTTTGATATGGGATTATTCGATTTTTTTAACAATAAAAAGAAAGAGAAAGCACGACAAGAACAATTGCGTCTTCAAGAAGAAGAAAAGCGTCGTGCAGAAGAACAACAACGATTGGCAGAGCGTCGTAAGCAAGAAGAGCAACAAAGGCGTGAAGAATCGTTCTTGTCTAATTTCGAGTTCGATTCTACCTGTCATCAGCGTTATGAAAATGGTCAACCTGTAAGAGGATTACAAGTCTGTCCGAGATATATAAAAATCAAAAAGAACATCAATGGATGTTCTGGGTATCAGCTTACACCTGGAGATGGGTATATCTTGACTGCAACAAATGGAGATACAGGACGACCACAGTTTGCCCCCAAACCAATGCGTGTAGTAAAATTCACAAATACCGAGATTTTGCTAAAGGGATATTGTGTCTCTGCGCAAACACCTTTTGGATGGCAAGAGATAGATTTGTCGGATTATGGCTTTTCCATAATTTGGCAGAATGGCATAATTCAAAAATGCATTCTACATATGTATGATAGAAATGTTGATTTGGAATACCAAAGAACAAGCCAATCAACAGCTTTGTTCTCTAAAGATGAACTGAAGTCAATAATTGCTATTCTTTCCGACATTAGTTATATCTTTTTGAAATCAGACCGTTTAGTTGGAGGCAGAAACGAGAAAATGAAAAGTAGACTATTCTCATACGCAGGTATATTTGGCTACTATTATGAGGAAGAATACGCTTATGGTAAAGTTTCTGATATAACCGATAATAATATTGCCTCTCATTATGTTTTGGTTAAATTAAGCATGTCTGATGATTCTCACAGACGAAACGTTGTTCGGGATTTAGCTGATAATTGGTCTGATGTTTTACAGGTTATATTCAATTTGGAACTTGATGACAACGAAGCAGGTAATAGATTGAAAAAAATGGAAAGCAATATACATACAGTGACCAAGGCTATAGAGAAGCTTTCTGGTAAAAACTGCAAGAAGCCTTCCAATCCTCTTAAAGTACACCCAAAGAAAGTCTCATACAATCCATTCAATATTACAGAAGACTTGAAACTTGCTGAAGGACGGGCAATTCCAGACATCACAGATGTCTTTGCCAGAGAGCTTGTTCCTATGCTTGCGTCTAACCAACATTCATCAGATGAGTCTAGAGATATTGTTGCGAACTATGCATTGAGTATGATAAAGTCATATTATGATAATGCAGGTTTTGTTCCTATGTTAATTGTAGATCAAATTACAGGACAGGTTAACCAAGTCGCAGAAATGGTGGAACATATATCATATGCTCCACAAAAAAATCTAAAAGAATATATCTTAAGTAAAATATACAGATAGAATTTATGGCAACATGGGCTAAACAAAAACTTCCACGTGAGAATGGGGAACTTGTAGATATGCAAGTTCCTATTCTTGTTTCTGCAAGTAGAAGCACGGACATACCTGCTTTCTATGCAGATTGGTTCTTTTTCCGTCTTGATAAAGCTGGCTATTCTGCATGGACAAACCCTTTTAATGGGGTGAAAAGTTATGTGTCTTACAAGGACACACGGTTTATTGTGTTTTGGTCGAAGAACCCTAAGCCATTGTTGCGTCATCTGCCAATCCTCAAACAACGTGGAATCGGGTGTTATATTCAATACTCATTGAATGATTATGAGGAAGAGGGGTTGGAAAAGAATGTACCACCTCTAGAACAACGTATAGAAACATTCAAACAACTTACCAATGCTCTTGGTAAGGGGCATGTGATTTGGCGTTTTGACCCTTTAGTTCTCACAGATAGCATAAATATCGATAAGTTGTTTGATAAAGTTGAAAATATTGGTAACCAGCTACTGGGATATACAGAGAAACTTGTGTTTAGTTTTGCCGATATACTTTCCTATCGCAAGGTGCAAGCCAATCTTCAAAAAGCCAGTATAAATTATATAGATTGGCAAGAAAATCAAATGCGAGAGTTCGCTCGTCGATTATCTGTACTTAACCAAAAATGGGGATATGAGCTGGCAACATGTGGAGAGAAAATAGACCTGACAGAGTTTGGAGTTAAAAAGAATCATTGTGTTGATGATGAACTTATCATCAAGTTAGCCTATGATGACAAAAAATTAATGGATTATCTAAAAGTCAAATTCTATCCCATGCCACAAAAAAGCCTATTTGGAGACTCTGAGTCTTTACCAGATAGTGCTATCATACTTCCTAATGGAATGTATGCACTTCATGGAGACAACAAGGACAAAGGCCAAAGAGCATTTTGTGGTTGTATAAAAAGCAAGGATATAGGTGAATACAATACTTGTGTGCATGGTTGCGAATATTGCTATGCAAATGCGAGCAAGCAGGCTGCGGTAATGAATTATAAATGTCACAAAGAAAATCCTTGGAGTGAAACAATTACTGGAAAATGAGCTATATAGACGACATTCATAGAATAACCAATCTGACAATCAATGAGATTATCCGGACTTCCAACAAGTATGTACCTAATCGGTATAAATTAGAACCATGGAAGTACATGGATGGTCAAGGGCGTACGTTGGAGCATGGCACTGCAGTCTTAAAAACAGAAGAGCAGTGTTGTGCTTACATGTCTGCATATGGACCTATGCATCGTCATAAGCTTATGCGTGCTTTGGATGAAAAGGAGTTCCCTTATTCAGATTTAACTGGCGGCATTGAAATTTACGATTGGGGATGTGGTCAGGGTATAGGAACAATGGCTGTAATAGAAAAGCTCCGTCAACATAATATGCTCAGAAAACTCTGTAAAGTTGTCCTTGAAGAGCCTTCTAATGTTGCAAGAGATAGAGCTGTTATACATGTAAAAAAAGCATTGGAGGATTATAATGCTGATGTTATTGCAGTCTCAAAGTATCTACCATCGGACAATGGAGACAATAGTAATTGTATCACTTCTATAAATGTAGAACAGCCAACTGCTATCCACATATTTTCTAACATACTTGATATTGAAGCAGTGAGCTTGAAGGGCGTTTCAAAAATGATAACCTCTTCAGGTCAAAAACATATTGTACTTTGTATTGGACCTGCCAATCTTAACGAAAGCCGAATATTATCTTTTCGCAACTATTTCGTAGAAAATCATATTCATATCTTTACTAAATTTAGAGAGACTAATTTCGGTCTCCATCCTAACCGTAAAGCATATGGTTGCTTGATAAATAGTTTCAGTTATAGTCTTTCACAAACGTCTGAGATTCTGCATGAATACAAATATTTTGCACCTATTCAGTATTTTGCATCCTTTACAGACACGATAACAAGATCGTCCCTTAAAGAGAGTGCGTTTGAAATATTAGCTCCTTTTGATATAACTGCTCATAAGAATTTGTGTCCTGTCTATGCATTAATGAGCAATCTGATTTCACGAGGTTGTCCAACTTTGGCAAGTAAAAAAATACTGGATTATGTGTCTAATATGTCCGATACTCAAAAAGCAAAGAGTCTTAACGTCATTGCACGTATCCAGAAGACATTTATTGAAGCAATAATTTCAGAACGACTGGATACAAACAAACAGGAATGGAAGATTCTCATCATGGAGGACAATACTTCTGTTGCAAAGATTTCTATAGAGGATTTTTCTGAGACTTACCATAATCTCATTGCTATGACCAAAGATTATGATGATATGGTATTGCCTAAATTGTCTGTTTGCACCAAAGATAATGCGTCATATAGAACAGAATATGATGCAATTATTGACATATCAATAGATCAACTATGTAATGCAAAAGAAGTTGCTTTCTCTAAATTTAAGGTTTTAAATGATTGCTATTTTATCGTGCGCTCATCAGAAAGAGTGTATGAAGACCGAATCCTTTATACAACTGAGCGTATTAACTATAAGCCATTTGTAGAAAAAGACAGTCACGGAATATATCATAAGATTGAAGATAATTGCTCAAGACTCAAGTATTTCTTAAATCTCATCTTTAGGAAAGAAGATTTCAGACCTGGACAGTTACCTATATTAAACAGGGCACTCCAATTAAAGAGTGTTATAGGTCTGCTCCCAACGGGTGGAGGTAAGTCTTTGACTTATCAACTTGCAGCTATGTTGCAACCATCTGTGACACTTGTTGTGGATCCATTAAAAGGTTTGATGAAAGACCAATATGATGGATTGTTAAATATTGGCATAGACTGTATATCATACATCAATAGTGACATCACAAAGAATTATGAGGAAGGCAGAAAACGTGAACTTGCATTGACGGGTTCGCAAGTTCAAATAATGTTCTTGTCTCCAGAACGTTTGAGTATTTTTCGCTTCCGAGAGGTTTTGCGTTCTATGCGAGAATCAGGTGTCTATTTTGCTTATGGTGTAATAGACGAGGTTCATTGTGTATCTGAGTGGGGACATGATTTCCGTCTTGCATATCTTCATCTTGGCAGAAACTTATTCAATTATGTACTTCCAAAAGAAGTGGAAGGAGAAGATAACCATATATCATTGTTTGGGCTTACAGCAACGGCATCATTCGATGTCCTCGCTGATGTAGAACGTGAATTGTCTGGTCCGAATGCATATTCTTTAGAGGATGATGCAACTGTTAGGTATGAAAACACAAATCGTCTAGAGCTTCAATATAATGTTTATGAGGTTGACGCAAAAGACATTCAAAAATCGAAGGAGGTTGATTGTCTTAAGGAAAACACCTTGTTGGAAGTTATTGACGATGCTACTCGAAAGATAGTTGAAATACAAAACGAAGATGCAGTTGAGACTATCAAAAAACGTTTTATAGAGCGAGAGAATTTAATGGACTCCGACAAGGTTAGTCATATATATCATACAGACCTTAGTGTTGACGTGGAGTCGGATTGGTATAATCGCACCTATACTGATACTGCAGGTATAGTATTCTGCTTGCGGGCTAATAGGGAATATAAAGCAAATGTGTATAACAGCGTTCCAACTGTAGAAACCACTCTTCGTAATCATGGGTTAAGAAGCATTTCAACATATAAAGGTGGTGATGATACAGCCTGTCAAGATTCATTTCTTAAAGGTTGGACTAACATAATGGTAGCTACAAAGGCTTTTGGTATGGGTATCGACAAGTCTAATGTGCGAATGACATTCCACTTGAACTACCCAGGTTCCTTGGAGTCTTTTGTGCAAGAGGCTGGACGTGCTGGGCGTGACAAGAAGATGGCATTAGCTACAATTATGTATTCTCCGAGGAAATTTTGGGTAAAAAATGTAAAGACTGATAAATGGCAAGAATTTTCTGCAGATTACACGAATAACAAATTCTTCTATGATAGCAACTTCCTTGGTGAAGAGTTTGAATTGTTTGTCATGGAACTACTTATGAATAATCTACAAGTAAAGATTAGTAATGAGGAGTTTTATGACATAGACAAGCCGTGTATTGTAAATTCACAAGGCATTGTCAAGTTTATAAAGCGATATGAAAAGGGACAAATATTAACTTATTATATATCATACGAAGAAGATGAGAAAGTTCTTGATGGATATAATCAGTTTCTTTCCGCAAAAAATATGCCTGTATTCAATACATATAATGCCAAAAATTTAAAAAATAGTCGTGGATATAGCTATATCCGTGATTATGGTTCTGCTGTTTATAAGGATGCTATACAGAAAGCTATTTATCGAATGTGTGTTATAGGTCTAATTGATGATTTTACAGAAGACTATTTTAAACGAACTTTCCGTATCACGACGATCTGCCAAGATGAGTTAGACTATTATGAACATCTCAGACTATACTATCGCAAGTATTATTCCGCCGAAAGGGTAGAAAGTATGATGACAGAGGTAAAAGCGCTTGCCAATACCGAAGGAGTAATCATGGCTTGCTTGAAGCATCTTACATCTTTTATTTATAAAAGTATTGCTGATAAGCGAGCAAGAGGAATCCTCGATATGGAACAATTCTGTAATATGGCTATTAGTTCGAAGCAAGATTGGAAGGAAACAAATGAGGAACTCAAAGACTTCATTTATTACTATTTCAATTCTAAATATGCACGTGAAGGTTTTGTTACATACGATTCCTACTTACAACAGGATGTGCCTTTCTCATTAAAGGATGATACAAACCATGATGTCCATTCTGAAGATGAAATTACAAGTTTTGATTTGGTGAGAAAATACATGAGGGTTGTAGATTCAGAGATCGTTAACAACGATTCGCAAATGGACAATATAAAGCATCTGCAGGGTGCTGTTCGTTTGATACGTCGAGCCATAGCAGAAATGAATCCTGTTTTAAACCTTCTCAATGTATTCTGCATTCTATATCTTGGATTAGAGGTAAACGAGATGTTAGAGGAAGAACTTTATAATGATTATAAAGCTGTGTATGAACAGTATATGGATGAAGGTAAGTCAGCCCTGATAGATGAGTTTACGCAACTTCTTATCAAGCATGCTGCTCTAAAAGATAAAGAATACATAAACAAAATCCAGTTGGCAATCCAATTGGAAGAACATGTAAAAGCATTTAGTAATATCAAAAATAAATATACAGAAAAATGATTGACCAAAGAATCAATGACTCCCTGAAGGAGTTGGAGCAAGGTCTTAAAAATATAGACTCAGCTCGAAAGCAAGTAGAAAGGACTATAAATTCGTATGATGGATTACACAATTCAACATCCGAATATGTAACTCAACTCGGCAAATTGACAACAAAAATCAAAGAACTTGTTGCTGCCATTGGGACTGATTACAATCAGAAGGTTGCTGCTTTTGAGAAAGACCGCAAGTCTGTAATTGACTCTGCCAATTCAGCATCTCAAAAACTTTCTGAAGCTACAGACTCTTTCAGAAATTCTTTGAATAAGGTTGAGTCAAGACTGAATTATAGCTTGGCTATAAACTTTGTATTAGCTATTATATTGGGAGTGGTTATAATATATACCGCAAAATAATACAAATTAGAGCAAGTCAATAAAATGACAGATAAGAACAAACCATATTTCGTCACCTCCAAGAATTTTCATGGAGACAATGACTATATCGAATGGCTGAAAGAGATAAAAAATCGCTATCAGAACATTCGTAACCGTGTAGCTTTACAAGCCAATTACGGGGCATTAGAGTTTAACTGGCTATTGGGACGTGATATTGTACAGAAAAAAGCAGAGTCAAGATGGGGTGCAGGAGTGGTAAACCAACTCTGTCTTGACTTTAAAGCTACCTTCCCTGATGTACGAGGATTCTCTGTGCGGAACCTTTATTACATGAAGGAATGGTATGAGTTTTATATGACAGATGATGAGCACAAACAAATTTTGCACCAATTAGGTGCAAAATTACAAGAGACTGAAAATCAGAACCCTATAAAATTGCACCAATTAGGTGCAGAAATCATATCGAACGATAAAATATCTAATATCTTAGAAAACAATGGTATGCTGCCTATATTCGGAATCGTGCCGTGGAAACATCACTTGGTCATCACATCTAAGTGCAAATCCATCAAAGAAGCATTCTATTACATTAAACGCATTATCGATGAAGGACTCAGCAAACGTGAATTGGAAGATATTATCGAGGCTGATGATTTTAGCAAGTATGGTCATGCCACAACAAACTTTTCGACCCAATTGCCAGCACAACAAAGTCAACTTGCAATGAATGTTCTGAAAGACCCTTATCGCCTGGATTTCCTAACATTGGAAAGAGGCTACAATGAGCGTGACTTAGAAAATGCAATCGCAAAAGATATCACACGTTTCCTACTTGAGCTCGGAAATGGCTTCACATTCGTAGGAAGACAGCCAGAACTCGTAGTTGGTAATGAAGGATATTTTCCTGACTTGTTATTCTATCATATACGTCTACGCTGTTATGTTGTTATTGAGTTGAAAGTGGTAGATTTCAAACCTGAATTTGCTGGTAAACTGAATTTCTATGTAGCAGCATGCAATAAGTTGCTTCGCCAACCAGAAGACAATCCTACCATTGGCCTTCTTCTCTGTAAGTCAAAAGATCAAACGAAAGTGGAATGGGCTTTTGATAGCATACAGAATCCTATGGGTGTGGCTACTTATGAAGGAATTAAACTAAAAGACAAACTTCCTTCTGTAGAAGATCTGAAAAAACGTCTTGACATGGTAGAGCAGGAACTCGGAGAATACAAAGAAAATGAAACTCCTGCTAAGGAAGAAATTGATATATCTGGGCCAGAAACAGAATAGCTGCTATTTTCTTGTTTTAGATAGGATTTGTATCAATAAATACTAATGCATTGATTATTAGCGTTGTTTGTGTTTGGTGATATCATTGAATAGGTGATCAGACGAATGTAGATACAACTCATACAGAAGTTCTTCGACTTAAAAAGAGAAACCACAAGTCACAAGAAAATTTTTCTCAGACACCATTGGAGTTGCTTTTAGTACTATTCAAAAGTATATCAACAGATGAAGGTATTATTCGTCGTGTTGGTCGTGATTATGGAGGTTAAAGAGAAATTTTAGAGTGATTTGACACTCTTATAAACATACAATAGATAGATATAATTAGTTGAGTCCACTATAACGGGACTGTAGTATAATTGATAATCACATGACTTATAAATTCTTCCATAATCTAAAGGGTGATAAGATGCTCAAGTTCCTATCTTATCTATCCGTGCAGCAGGAAAATTCAAGTTTCTGCTATAGGTTCGAAACCGCTATAATTGAGGCTTATTTGATGTGGAGACGTGGGAAAAATGATTGGTCGTTTATAGATAGAATACTTGAGCGTGGAAATCCTTATTTTGAAGATCCACAGGAAAGACTGTTTGTTGAGACCGTTCATACCCCTATAGGTTCGTATAAGGTATTCTCTGCTTTTTATTTGACTCATAAATTTCTTCTTAGCCAATTACTATTTCTTGCGCAAAAGAATAAAATAGACCAGTGTAAATTAACTTTGGTTTATACAATTTTAGAGATTTCAAATGTTATTGCTGATAGGTATAATTATAGTTGGAATGTCTGCGGTAAATATAATGCAGAAAATTTGTATACCTCAAACTACAAAGAATATGAGAAATGTGAATCGTATAATTGTCTAAGCGAAGCGGAAATAAAAAACATATTTGTAAAATATAAAGCTGATGAAAGACTCTTAAAAACTCTTATGTTTAGTATCAAAAGGAATGAGTACGAAAAGCAAATTAGCAAATTAGGTCATTGTGATATCTTCGAATTGCATCCTTTCCTAAAACTCAATAGTGGAGAATACTTGGTTTTATTTCCAGCCAATCTCTTGAGACTAGCCTACAGACTTTGCTATGGTATCATGGCAAAGGATTTGGGTGAAAAGCATCTCCTTTCTCTAATTGAACAAGAGATGATTCAAGAAACTGGCTTTATCTTGCAAAATGGTCATGGAACATTTTTAGAACAGAAAACATATCAAGATATCCCATTTCTTTGGTTCCGTTTTGACGATGATAAAATTGCCAATGTAACAATCGTCTTAGCCGACAAGAAGACTAATATAGAGCAGGCTGTTAAAGACTCGGAGGCAGCGTTAAATCTATCGTTTCCTACAAAAACCGTTTTTACTTTTTTAATAACCCAACAGATGGCTGAAGATGATTTGTTTATGACCTTCAGTCGTGATGTAATACATTTCTCTGTCGAGGAGTTGAAAATAGCAATGGGACAGGATAAAATGAATCTGCTAAATTTATACTATTATGATCAAGATAGAATGTCCCTTAGATTCGTATCCACCACACAAGAAATAGATAGATTTGCATATTATAGTTCAAACCATTATACTTTTTATCGGGATGAAATGCCTGATATTATGTTCGTTGAAACAGGTAGCGCTCTATCAATGCGTGAGAAATTTTTATGTGGGTTGGATGAACACATGGTAAATTATGCACCGCAAGGTCGCTTTGTTATGGTTAGGCATTTTGCTGACATTCCCAAACAAGTTCCCATCTTCGCACCTTACATGGCGGTAAAAGGACTGTTCATGCTCAAATTGAAGAATCAAGAATTGTGGTTTCATGTGAATTGCAAAGACGAGTTTCGGGTATTTGGCAGAGAGGCTACAATTGCATTGATGAATTGGTTATTTGCTATTGAGAAGAAACACTGTAATACTAGTCTTAATCAAAATCTCTATATAGAATTTTGTATATTACCAGAGAAAGAATATGTTTGGGAAAAAGTAAATGAGTACACAATAATTTTTTGTGTTCCAGAAGATATTATGAACTCGGATGCTTCCACATTGGAAAGAAACTTAGTCGGGCAGTTCCTAAAAGCAATTCAAGATTGTGGTTTTTCTTCAAACAACTCTTTAACCATTGATGGTTTACGAATGTTTGATTCAGCACCTGGCAGGTTTATTCAGATTGGTAATACAGAAAATCTAACAGTTATTGATGAAAAAGACAGTGTGGATTCATGTTATTATGTCAATTCCAGGTATTGTGATAAGATACTCTCTGAGATAGCTGATTTCCTAAGTAGGAAAGGTTTAGAACAATCTTTTGATTTTGTGGAGTCTAAGAAGATAATGATTCAGGTATCCGATTATATTCTTGCCGAGGTAAAGAAACTGTTGGCAGAAATAGATACTAAACTACTTCTTACAAGTCTGCTCGAGCTACATCACGCAATGATTTATTGGTCGAAACTTACCCAACGAAGATTCGAAAGCTTAAGCAAAGCCTATTCTTTCTTGGATGCAACATTCGATAATCAATTCGATTATGTCAATGAATATTCAGAGATGAATACCTTGACACAAGGTATGATTGAGACCATTGTCCTGAATGGTATTCATAATACTGGTGGCAAGCCAGGATTAGAAAAGTTGGATCGTCTGTTTGCTCTTATGCATTTTAGCTTGAATATGGGTGTATATATGGATCAATTAAGTGAGAAGATAAAAGGCTCCGAATTGACAATCCTCAAAAATGGCAGATTGGTAATGCCAAGACCTGTAATTAATAAACTCAATGCCTACTTCTACAATCTAAGAATAATGTCCATGTGTAATCCAGATATGTACTCCAAGTTACATAATTTTATGCCAACCTCTTTTATCGATGCAAATGATGATACGTTTGTAAAGGCTTATAAAGCACAATTCGGCATTTCATTTGAGAAGTATTGCAAGATACTTACAGTTTCTATTAATTATGCTAACGATAAAAAGAAGCCAGTAATGGTATTGTCGGAAAAAAAGTTCTTTGAAATAGTTTGTGCTGGAATATTTGATGTAGAGGAGACGAAAGTATTCAAGTCGAACTTTGTTCTTACGGAGGACCTCAATAATGGTGATCTAAAGTTCAGTGACAAATGGGTTCAGAGGTTTAATCGCCCTGTACAGGTTACAGCAAGACCTTGGATTCTTTTTGAAGGCAACATCTATTATTCAACCAAAACACTTTATGAGAGTTGGATGATTCGAATAGAACGGTTGAGTAATGGAACTGTGGTAAATACGACCCCAGAAATGCAGGCTTTTGTGTCAAAAGTGAATAATGATAAAGGTCATGAGTTCACTATAAATATCAAGAAATTGTACGAAAATCTTTCTCTTGGTTATTTATATGTGGACTCTGAGGTTGAGATTATGCCAGGAAAGCCTCTCAACTCCGCCAAACAATTGGGAGATATCGATGTCCTACTAATAAACAAAAATACAAAGCAGATTGTTTGTATAGAGGCAAAAAATTTCTCAGAAAGTAGAACTGTATACGAATTGATACAGCAGAACCGAAAGATAGTTACTAAAGAATTATCCCATGTTATAGAAAGGGATGTTTGGTGTAAGGGTAATATTGATAAGTTTAAGTTCTATGTACCCGAGATTGATGAACAATATTCTGTTAAAACAATATTCTTGACATATCACGAAAATGCTTATAAATACTTTGAACATGAACGCGAAAATGATATTATATTCCTTTCAACTATAGAGATTGTGGATAATCCAATGAACGTATTTGTATAAAAGAAGGTTATTTGTTGGATTTTAAAAACACAATATCTTTGCAACAATAAATGGAAAAACAGAACAAATGAAAACTAATATCGTCAGATAGCATGGAAAGCTCTTAATGATTCTTGATTCCATGTTTTAAGTATGCTTATAATGTTACTTATTTGTACCATATGGTATGTAATATATTGATATTCAATATAGTTTATTTTCGAGGAGGTTAAGTAACGATACGCAGTATTCCTCATTCAATAAGGAGTAGATACATAAAAAGGGTGCATTGCTATTCACATAATGATTAGCAGTGCACCTTTTTGTGTAACTTTATATGTCCTAAACTATTGCCGTCCGGTAAAACGTGGAAGCGCAAACGCCCAATGATTGCTGAAGATGATAGCATCTGCGGTAACAGGAGGACTTGGAAGAAGATTTTGCAGACTGACTTTGACACTGAGGCAAAGCATTTGTATTTAGAGAAGCTACAGACGAGTCCCTCGGAGATTAAAAGTTTAGATAAACAAGCCCCAAAAGAAGCAAAGGCTATGAAAAAGAAATTACAAGGTAAGATAAGGTTGAATGACATACATGAACTATGTCGTATGACACAAGGCAAGGACAACAACCATCGGAAAGAAGAGCTATACCAAATTACTTTTGATGAAGATGACCGTGTGGCGTTCAATGCCTTACATGCCATGTCGCATTTCGACTTAGCCAACAATGAGTGGCTTTACTGCAAACACGACAACTTAATAGATCGAGTGATGAAGGAAAAGCATGTTGGCAAATGCCGTTTGATGCTCAACCTTCTTCTTCGTCAACCATTCGAGAAAGACTTACTCCGTCCTGACTTCATCGATTTCTGCATAGCCAAGATTTCGGCTTGTGCCCAACCCTGTGCTATCCGAGCCTATTGCATAAAACTTGCCTATGAACAAATGAAATATTATCCAGAGCTCCTTGAAGAGTTAAAGATGGCACTGGATATGCTGAACCAAGAGGCTGTGTCTCCTGGACTGTTATCAGCAAAAAGGCAGATTATGGAGAAAATCAGAAGGGAACTTGGGGATCGCACGTTGAATAAGTACTGTCTCTT
>ENA-UAMR01000203-UAMR01000203.1-human-gut-metagenome-genome-assembly--contig:-NODE-203-length-15089-cov-6.981043_pt1 | contig 15089 bp, 19 predicted proteins | sample MGYA00243283_ERZ654497 | MGnify/ENA primary metagenome ERZ654497 (study PRJEB26926, sample SAMN06164404) | human gut metagenome | biome: ENVO:00009003; feature: ENVO:2100002; material: ENVO:00002003... | reverse complement strand
GCTTCAAGGTACATACCGCATATATCGCAGAGGTAAAGAGAGATTTAGGCTTGCCGATGTACGATGCTCCTAATGCGGTAGAAGAATTGAAACAGCCGAGGAAGCATCCGACAGTGGAGAAAGTGGAAGCGATAAAGGATGCGTTGAAGCATTTTGAAGTGATTTAATGAGGATAGGCGTATCATTAGAAATAGTGGTACGCTTATTTTTGTCCTTTTTCGCAGATTTGTCCTTTCCCCTGCTTTCCAATATAATGAAGCTAAAGAAGTGGAGGTGTGCTTATGAGAGAGAAATTTAATCATCTATATTTGGATAGCCACGAAAGAAAACTTTTGATACATAGCCTTGTAGAGTTAAAAAATCAACTTATTCAGCAAGGCAGATATACGGATTGTATTGACGAGCTTATTTTTAAGGTCATAAATGCACCGACCAAGAGAATGAAAATTGAATATGTCTAAGGCAAATTACAAAGCCGCTTATTCTTATTGATTTTAAGAGTAGGCGGCTTTTTTGCGTTCTCTGGTACTGTTTACATAGCCACCTTGACAAAGTGGCTAAATCTATCTGAAAGGAGGACGCATCTATGTCAAATTGCAAAGTGATTGCTCTGACTAACCAGAAAGGCGGTGTCGGAAAAACAACCACAGCGGTCAATCTGGGTGTAAGTCTGGTGCAGCAGGGTAAAAAAGTCCTGCTGATTGATGCCGATGCACAGGCAAATCTTACGATGGCTCTGGGTTATAACAGACCAGACGATATTCCCATAACGCTCTCTACTGTGATGCAGAACATCATAGACGATAAAACGCTTGATGCTTCACAGGGTATTATCCATCACAGAGAGGGCGTTGACCTGCTTCCGTCAAACATTGAGCTGTCGGGCTTTGAGGTAAGGCTAATCAATGCAATGAGCCGTGAACGTGTGCTGAAAACCTATGTCAATGAGGTTAAAAAGAATTACGATTATGTGCTTATTGATTGTATGCCGAGCTTAGGCATGATAACCATCAATGCTCTGGCGGCGGCTGACAGCGTGATTATCCCGACACAGCCCCACTATCTCTCGGCTAAAGGTCTGGAGCTTTTACTTCGCTCCGTATCAATGGTCAAGCGGCAAATCAACCCCAAGCTGCGGATAGACGGTATCTTAATGACTATGGTAATGCCCCGTACCAACATTTCTAAGGAAATTACGGCAACGGTCAAAAGTGCATACGGTAAGAAAATCAAGGTATTTGATACCGAGATACCTCATTCTATCCGTGCGGTGGAAGCTACCGCAGAAGGCAAAAGTATTTTTGCTTACGACAAAAGCGGCAAGGTTGCCGCAGCCTATGAGCAGTTAGGAAAGGAGGTGGCAGAGATTGGCGAGAAGCAGAGAAACCAAAATCGAGCTGACCGCATACGATGACCTTTTTCAGACGGACGAAAGCCGTGAGGAAGCAAAGCTAAGCAAGATACGGGATATTCCCATATCGGAGATTGACGAGTTTCCAGACCACCCGTTCAAGGTTTTGATGGACGAAGATATGGAACAACTTGTTGAGAGTATCAAGCGAAACGGTGTAATGACCCCTGCGACAGTTCGCTTAAAAGAGGACGGACGGTATGAGCTTATCAGTGGTCACAGGCGAAAAAAGGCTTGTGAACTTGCAGGACTAGCGAGATATGGGATGTGCGTGGCAGGCTCGACCACCCAATCGACTATGCCGAAAATCCCGAAAAAACCGCCAACCCTAAATACACCGAAGCCGACCTGCAGGCGATGGTCGATGTAATGGAGTACGCTACCAATAAAGAAAAGACTGAACAGCGGTATTTTGTCACAGGCGTAAACTGTGACCCGACCACCGCCAGAGATGAAATGATGATTACCAAAGCGAGATGGAGCGACACGAGTGAGATTGTCTGCTATCACGGCTTCCAGAGCTTCAAGCACGGTGAGGTCACGCCAGAGCAGGCACACGAGGTCGGCGTTAAACTTGCCGAGCGAATGTGGGGCGACAGGTTTCAGGTCATTGTCGCCACCCACCTAAATACCGACTGCCTGCATAATCACTTTGTCGTGAACTCTGTTTCTTTTGCGGACGGTATGAAGAATGAACACAGGCGGCGAAGCGGCAGAACAAATCGTCCGAATGAGCTTGGAGGGCTTTGAGGTCGCTGCCAAAATTACAGGTGCAGGTGCGAAGAACATCGCTATCCTGTTGTATTCCATTCTTAAAGAAGAAAAGAAAACCAAAGGCAAAGCAAGGCTGACAAGTATGCTCCGTTCTGGTAAGGAACTGAAAGTCTTTACCGTCAAAAGCGACGACTTGAAAAAGTTCACTCAGGAAGCGAAAAAATACGGTGTGCTTTACTGCGTCCTCACGGACAGGAAAAACAAAGACCCCAACAGATACGTCAAACATTGTAATAAGCTTGATAAACAGTTTGAAGCTCGGAAACTGCCCCTCATTTTCCACAGATTGAAGATGTCTGGTTGAAATGCCGAGACTTTCGACCAACTGTTCTCTGGTTATCTTCTTTGCTTCACGGGCTTTCTTGATAGCCAAGCCTATCGGTGTGAAGTCAAAATCCAGTTCAATGTCAATATCGTTATCAGCTATATTTTTGTTCATTTTCTCACCACCTGTACTTGCGATTTTTACGCTTATATTGTACAGAAATAGGAGTTCTAGTTAAACGATGTGTAATCTCTATATATAGGAGATATACCTTCTTGTTTGTAGAGATTAAAATTCATATTTGTACAGTTGAAGCATCCGAAGAGGATAAGTATAATGTTGATGGAATTGATGAATAAGTACGGTAGAACATTAAATAAAAACGAAAATAAAAATTCAATAAGAACCGCACATAATAGTAACTTAATGTGTTAATCAAAGTGAAAGGAGGTTTCAAGTATACATATGGATTTGGAAGAACAGTACGATAAAATATATCGTTATTGCTACTTTAAATTACATCATCAACAGATGGCAGAGGATATTACTCAAGAAACCTTTCTTCGTTTTTGGGAAAGTAACGACTATTGTGAGAGGGGGAAAAAACTACAGTATTTATATAAAATAGCCCATAATTTGTGCTTAAATGAATATCGTAGGAAACAAGTAGAACCATTGGAAGATGAAATTTTAACAGAAGATAAGGAGGATGAAATACTTACGAATATTGTAGTAAAAGAGGCTGTGCAATGTCTTACAATGGAAGAACAAGAATTATTACTTTTAAGATATGTGAATGAAGTGCCAGTATCCGATATTTGCAGTATCTTGAAAATATCCAGATTTTCTCTTTATCGAAAGAATATGAAAATATTAAGGAAACTGAAAAATATTTTGGGAGAGGAGGATTTTACATGAAGCCGAGTTTAAAAAGAGAATTGGAGAAAGTTTTTGAAGCGCCTGCGCCAAAACGAAAAGGAGAATTTCTGAAAAAAGTACCACAGACAAAAATTAGTAATCTGTCTTTTGTGATGGCGCAGTTTGAATATATTCCTAAGTATGTATGGGGCATTTTTAGTTTTACTTTTGGAATAGCTATTGTGTGTGGCTGTTTTATGGAAAAAGATGTGTTATGGGTAATTTCAGCGTTAATTCCTTTCATTGCGCTGTCTATTCTAACAGAAAATGCCCGTTCTGGTATCTATCTGATGGCAGAATTGGAAATGGCAGCCCGTTTTTCATTAAGAAGTGTCATACTTGCCCGAATGGAGATTTTGGGAGCATCTCATCTGCTCTTACTGATGTTCCTAATTCCTCTTTGCGCAATGTATAATATAGGAACTGTTTTTCAAGTGGGATTGTATATATTAGTGCCGTATATGCTGACAGTATTTATTGGATTATGTGCGACAAGGAGAATACACGGAATGGAATCTATGTATGTGTGTATGGGTATCGCTGTTGGAGTCAGTGCATTAAATATTTTTGTGAGGCGGATTTTCCCAATAATATACGAAATGGAATTTATGTCAATCTGGATAATCGGATTTGCTTTATTAATTGTGTTAGTGGTAAAGGAAATGAAAAAAAGCATTGAACAGACGGAGGAATTAGCATGGAGCTTATCTTAGACAAATTAACGAAACAGTATCATAATAAAATAGCGGTAGACCGTATCTCTCTAAAACTACAAAAAGGAGTACACGGTTTATTGGGAGCGAATGGAGCAGGAAAAACAACACTTATGAGAATGATTTGTGGTGTTTTAAAGCCAGATAGTGGAACGGTCACTCTTGATGGTATAGATGTTGCAACAGAAGAATATCGTGCAAAATTAGGCTATTTGCCGCAGGATTTTGGATACTATCCAGAGTTTACGGGCATGGATTTTCTTCTATATATGGCAACGCTAAAAGGGCTAACAAAAAAACAGGCAAAGCGCAAAGCAAATGAACTTTTAGAAATTGTGTCATTGAAAGCAGATGAGAACAAAAAAATCAAAAACTATTCTGGAGGTATGAAACAGCGTCTGGGGATAGCGCAGGCATTATTGAATAATCCGAGCCTGCTTATCTTGGATGAACCAACCGCAGGGCTTGACCCGAAAGAGCGTGTCCGCTTCCGCAATATCATAGCCGAGATTGGAAAGGACAATATTGTTATTTTGTCAACGCACATTGTTTCAGATATTGAACACGTTGCAGACAATATATTGATGATGAAAGACGGGCAGTTGATATATCAAGGTAAATGGCAGGAAAATTTGGGAGATTTAGAACAATTCTATTTGAAACAGTTTGAGGAGGATTAAGATGAAACGGATTGGTACGTTATATGCCTATGAACTTAAAAAAATTGCCAGTCGCAAAATAGTGTGGATTGTTGGTATAATCATGATTTTTCTATGCGCTTTTTTAAGTTTTAGTGATTTGATTTCTTCTAGTTATTATGGAGAAGATGAGATTAGTGGATATGAGGCAATGAAAATAAATCGGGAATATGCAAGAAATTTAGCGGACAGAAAGATTGATGATACTTTGCTCCGAGAAATGCAGGATTATTATTCAAGGGAAGATGTTGAAGAGAGCAATGATTCCATATCTGATGGACAAATATCAATTATCACTGATGAGTCACAAGAAGATGAAATTGATAAAGGAATAAAGGAATATACACCAATTTATGCTTATGTGAAAGAAATAACAGAAGATAGTAATATGGCATTGAAAATAAGCTCCGATGAGTTGTATAAAATGCGTGAAAAATCCATTTTGCAGAATCGCACAGACCAGATGCTTACAGAAAAAGAAATGGATTATTGGGAAGAAAAAGACAAACAGATAGAAACGCCATTCACTTATGAATATACAGAAAGCTGGAGTAATTTGTGGAATTATATGTATACGATTAATTTCATGATACTGTTAATGCTTGCGATATGCCTTTCTAATGTGTTTTCAGTAGAATACTTACGGAAAACAGATGCTATCATTTTATGTAGTCAATATGGAAAAAAACATTTATATCTGGCGAAAGTATTGGCGGGAATATCATTCGGTGTGATTATAGCAATTCTCTTTTTTGGAATTACAGCAATTTCCAGTATTTGTGTTTATGGTGCAGATGGATTTAGCGCTGCTTTGCAGATAGCTTTTCCATTATCATCATGGAACATAAGCATTGGAGAATCTGTATTAGTTTTGCTATTTGTGCTGCTTATAATATCTGTATTGTATAGTGTTGCAATTGTGATTTTGTCAGAAATATTAAAGAATAGCGTTGCTGTCATGGCTATTCCAGTTGGAATTATGATATTAACAATGATGATTGATATACCCTATCAGTTTAGAATAGCTTCACAAATATATGATTTGCTACCGACAAATTTATTGACAGTGTGGGAACTGTGGGATGATAGACTGGTTTCTGTTTTTGGAAAATACTTGACAAATTTTCAGATTGCGCCAATTTTATATTTGATTATAATAATCGTACTATTTTTTGTTGGAAAAAGAGTGTATTTAAAACATCAGATAGGTGCAAGGTAACAGCATTGATTTGTACTATATTAGAAAGGACGATAAAATGTCAACGCAGTGGATACGTTGTCCTGTTTGTAACAATAAGACCCGTGGCAGGATTAGAGAAGATACTATTTTAATCAATTATCCTTTGTATTGCCCGAAATGCAAGCAGGAAACATTGATTAAGGTTAAAAAATTTCAAGTAACCGTCATCAAAGAGCTAGACGCACAGACGCAGAGCCGATGAGATAAAATCACAGCTCGTCGGCTCTGCCTATTAAAAGTATCTTATGGGGGATTGTAATTATTCGTATTTTAGTTTTAATTCTTCAATCCATGTTTCAATGGATTGTGCAAGAACGAATTGTTGTTGCAAGACCGCTAATCCTGTTTGCGGGATTTCGGGTACATTTTCTTTCGCTTTCAAATTTTCTTCCAGATATGATTTTAGTGCTTTTACATTGGCTTCAATATCTGTTAGACATTTTATTTGATTTTCTGGCGAAAGGGCATCCAAGTTGACAATGACTGCATTAAAATCCAAGAAGATTTGAATAGGCTTTGCGGATATTTCAAGCATAAGATTTTCAAGCTGCTTTTCGCCCGCTTCTGTTAAGGAGTAGATTGCCTTTTCAGGCATTTTTCCCTCTTTGACTATGTTACTTGAAATGTATCCCTTTTCCTCTAACTGGATAACTTTTTTATAGATTGACGGAGTGCTGATTTTTACCCATTTTGATATGTTGCGGTATTCAACCAATTTTTGGATATCGTAAGCACTTAGGGCTTCCTTTTTCAGCATTCCTAATACGATTAAATCTATTGTTGCCATGATATTCTCCTTTCTTTATTGACAACTACTATAATTTATAGTAGTATATACAACACAACTTTGATTGCTGTAATTTATACTACTATACTTTATATTTAAAGTCAAGAAAAGGAGTGTTAATTATGAGTCAACAAAACAAGAAAATGCAGCTATTAGGTAACGCACCTATCCCTCAAGCTCTATTAGCAATGGGTATCCCGACAATGATTGGAATGTTGGTAAACGCATTATACAATCTGGTGGATGCCTATTTTGTTGGTGGATTGGGAGAGAGCCAGATGGGAGCAATTTCAGTTGTGTACCCATTAGGACAGGTTGTGGTTGGTTTAGGGCTTCTATTTGGAAATGGGGCAGCATCCTATATTTCCAGATTGTTAGGACGCAATGATAAGGAAAAGGCAAACCAAGTTGTCAGTACAGCTTTATACAGCAGCGTTTTTGTCGGAACAGTTATGATTATTCTGTCTGTCATTTTTCTAAAGCCGATACTAAGTATTTTGGGAGCGACAGAGAGTATTTTGCCCTATGCGGTCACATATGGAAGTATTTATATTATTTCCTGCATCTTCAATGTCTTTAATGTCACAATGAATAATATCGTGACAAGCGAGGGAGCAGCAAAGACAACCATGTGCGCTCTGCTGATGGGAGCCGTACTGAATATTGCATTAGACCACCTATTTATTTATGTACTGGATTTGGGAGTGGCAGGAGCCGCTATTGCTACTGCAATTTCACAGGTAGTATCTACTCTGGTGTATCTATTTTATATTTTTGGAAAGAAGAGTGTATTTGATTTTAAAATAAAGAATTACTGCCTTTCAAAAGAGGTTGTTTCGGAAATTTTTAAGATTGGTATTCCAACGCTTGTGTTCCAGATATTAACAAGCCTTTCCATTTCTCTCATCAACAATGCGGCGGCTGATTATGGAGATGCTGCAATCGCAGGAATGGGAGTTGTGACACGCCTTGTTTCAATGGGAAGTCTAACAATATTTGGTTTTATTAAAGGCTTTCAGCCAATCGCAGGGTACAGCTATGGAGCGAAAAAATTCAACCGCCTGCATGAAGCAATTAAAACCTCTATTATCTGGTCAACCATATTTTGTGTTGTTTATGGATTGATACTGGCTTTATTTTCAACGTCCATCGTGTCACAATTCGCAAGTGGCAATCTGGAGATGATTAAAGTAGGGGCAAGCTCATTAAGGGTAAATGGAATTTCTCTCATGCTGTTTGGCTTCTATACCGTATATTCCTCATTATTCCTTGCTTTAGGAAAAGGGAAAGAAGGCTTTATTCTCGGAGCTTGCAGGCAGGGAATTTGCTTTGTGCCAGTTATTCTCGTTCTGCCTATGATATGGGGATTGAATGGTATTCTGTATGCTCAGCCAGTTGCAGATGTGCTTTCTGCTATTATTACGGTATTTATGGCTATCCATCTTCACAGAGAATTAAATGAAGCAGAAAAGCAAGCGGCTATTGCAGGAACTAATGAAGTACATTAAGGGAGATGTTTTATGCAAAATGAAAAATGGGTGCTTTGCCCCGTTTGTGGAAACAAAACACGGATAAAAATAAGAGAAAATACGGTACTTCTTAATTTTCCGCTTTTTTGTCCTAAGTGTAGGCAGGAACAGCTTATAAATGTTCAACAATTAAAAGTAACTATCATCAAAGAGCCAGACGCACAGACGCAGAGCCGATGAATTTGCGAGGTAACTTGCAGTTCATTGGCTCTTTCTTTATACAGAATAGGTTGGATAAGCCCACCGAATAAAAAAAACGGTGCTTTTGGTGGGCGGATTTATCATGCCCTAATAAGAACTTATCTTCCCTCTAAACCCGTTTTGAGTTTGGAGGGATTTTTTATGTGTTGGGCAAATCCAACCACGCTGCTTATTAGAAGCAGCAGCTATTTACATAGTGTCACGCACAAGTGAGGATAACTTATTAAAAAAAGCCTTGCTTGCTCATGGCACTTTTTTACTTTCCAAGTAGAAATCACATATCTATATTATAGAGATAATTATGCGTATTGCCGTAGAGGTCTTAGTACCTTTGCGGCTTTTTGTTTATCGCTTTTTATCAGAACGCAGGAGAAGCCTGCTTTTGGCGCTGGCTGTCGTAGCCCACCTCAATCTGAAATTTTTCAAAAAAATTCAGATTGGAGGTACACATTATGGCTTACAACAAAGCCAGAGAAGAAAAGAAATGGCGGCTCTGGAAAGAAGCCGAGGAAAAGCAGTTACGGAGCTTGGGGGTTAATGAGGACGATATAGAAAAGCTCCGTGTTCACGATTGGGCGATTTTTAATTCAGACAGACGGTATTATCAGCGAGTGCAGGAAACAGGTACATATCTTGACGAGCTTGCCGAAGATACTACGCAACCCGAAGTGAAAACGGTTGAGGATTTTCTGGACAGCATTGAAAATCAATGCCTATATCAAATCTTGATTAAGGTAGACAGGCTTACATTGCAGATTGCTTTGATGAAGATACAAGGATATTCAACCCGTGAAATTGCGGTGTGTCTGAATATTACTGAAAAAGCTGTTTACAGACGAATGGACAGGCTCAAAGAAAAATTAAAAAAGTTTTTTGAGTAGAGGGGAAAATCGAATATTCCCACGGGCTACAGGGTGAGAGGACAAAAACCTCTTACCCTGTTTTCCTTTGTGTGGCGAAAACGGGGGGCGTTCCTTGACAAGTGAATACCCATTCGCCAAATACTTTCTCTTTGTGATTGTGATGAGCATAAGCGTGTGCAGCGGTACGCCAAGACCTGCCGACAGGCAGCGAGCGATTGAAAGGTGGTGAGCCAATCTTACCGACTCAAAAAATCGGGTAGCTCCCGATTTCGCCATAACCCACAAAGAGGATAATGATACTCCCGTCCAGTCACAGTCCGAGCGTGATAAAACCGTCGCAGGCAATGAGGACGGCTCTGTCAGACCGACAGTTGGGGTGGAACTCCCGTGGTGTCAGTTCGCTGCTGACCGTTTGGCGACTTCCCATAGCATTTCGGGGTGTCGAGGACAAATTGAAATGCTCCTATCATATTCAGCCAAACGAAAGGCGGTCATAAGAACAGAGATTTTGTTTATACTCTCCCGACCTTAAATACTTCCTTTTGTTTGGCTGCCTACATAGGCAGAACATACCTGCCTAAATAAATCTGGGAGGTCAAACATAATGGAAAGAAAAATCAAGCGTGGAGATATTTACTACGCAAATCTAAATCCCGTTATCGGCTCGGAGCAAGGCGGAACAAGACCTGTACTTATCATTTCAAACGATGTCGGCAATAAGCATAGCCCTACGGTCATTGTCGCACCCATCACAAGCCGAATACACGCTAAAGCAAAATTGCCGACACACACTTTAATCAATGATTTTGAAGGTTTGGATAAGAACTCAATCATTTTGCTTGAACAGGTAAGAACGATTGATAAGCAGCGACTAAAGCAGTATTTGGGAATGATACCAGACAATATAGTGGCAAGGGTTGATAAGGCTCTTGCCATTAGTGTTGCATTGGAGAAAACGAAGGCAACAGATGTGTAAAAGGGACGAGAACGATAAATTTGCACATTGGTAAAAATGCGGCTGTATTTCTATAATTAAGAGTACAGCCGCTTGTTTTATAGCGGAGGTACTCATTATGGGAAATGAAAACTATATCCAAAATTCAGAATTGCAAAATGAACAGATGAAAGATGAAAGCGAAGTATTTAATTCATTTATCAATGTTATGGTGCAGATAGTTGAAAAATACGGAAAGACAGTTTTGCAAGAATTGGATTGTGCTGCGTAAGCTACGCAGCCTTACATATCACATTTCCCTATAAAATTATGGAGGTGGTACGATGAACAGAGAAGGAAAGAAATGTGTCCTGTATCCGAGAGTAAGTACCGAAATGCAGGTAGACGGATATAGCCTTGAAGGACAAAAAAACGGATTAAAACGATTTGCTGACCGAGAAGAAATGGAAATTGTCGGTATCTATGAGGATGCAGGTAAATCAGGAAAATCTATTGAAGGACGACCTGCATTTAAGAAAATGCTTTCCGATATAAAAAACGGATTGGAGATAGACTATATTCTGGTTTATAAACTTTCCCGTTTCGGAAGAAATGCAGCGGATATTCTAAATTCATTAGAGTTTGTACAATCTTATGGAATAAATCTTATTTGTATTGAAGAAGGAATTGACTCGTCACAGACAAGTGGAAAACTTTTAATCTCTGTTTTGTCTGCGGTTGCAGAAATAGAAAGAGAAAATATCATTGAACAGACAATGAATGGACGGAGAAAAAAAGCACGACAAGGTGGGTGGAATGGTGGATTTGCACCATACGGATATTATCTGAAAGACAATCAGCTCTTGATAGAAGAAACGGAAGCTGAAGCAATCAGAATTATATTTGATAAATTTGCTAATTCTGATATAGGACTTGGCGGAGTAGCAAAATATCTTAATCTTCAAGGTATAAAGAAGATACCTCGTCAGAACGGCACATTGGAAACTTGGAGCAGTCATTTTATACGGTTGATATTAGATAATCCTGTTTATTGTGGAAAGATTGCTTATGGCAGAAGAACACGAGAAAAGGTAAAAGGTACAAAAAATGAATATAAGCAGGTTCATGCAGAGGATTACATTCTGGAAGATGGACAACATGAAGGAATTATCAGCGAGGAATTGTGGCAAAAGGTTCACGCAAAGCGTATGGCGACAGGAATTAAACAGCCATCCAAAATCGGTAAGGATAGGTCACACCTTTTGACGGGGATATTAAAGTGTCCCCTTTGTGGAAGTTCAATGTATACGAACAAACACGCTTGGACAAATAAAGATGGCACATACAAAGAGGTTTACTATTATATTTGCGGCAGAAATAAGCAGGAGCGAGGACATCATTGTGATTATAAAGCATCGCTAAGAAAAACAGATATTGAGCCGCTTGTAATTGAAGCTGTTAAGGAATTGGTAAGCGATAAGTATTTTGCAAAAGAGATTGAAAAGCGTATTGGCGTACAGACCGATACAACAGCTATTGATAAGGAACTTGCCAATTACGAGAGTAAGCTGAAAGAAGTAGATTTGAATAAAGCCCGTCTGGAACGAGAGATTGATAATCTGCCTATTGATGCTCGTTTCAGAGAAAGGAAAATCCACGACATGACTTTAAGACTTGATGCCTTGTATGATACGATTGTAGAGTTGGAAGAACGGATTGAAGATGCAAAGCTGAGAAAAAGTTCTATCGAAATGGAAACAATCACTCTGGACAATATTTACAAGCTTATGCTGAATTTCGGAAAGCTCTATGATATAATAAGTGACGAGGAAAAGAAAAGCCTTATTACTTATCTTATAAAAGAAATTCAGATATATCCAAATGGGGAGTCAGAGCAGCCTTTGAAGTCGATAGAGTTTAATTTCCCAATATATCGGGATGGTCAAGAGGTAAGGCGGCTCTTGTGGGAAAAAGGTAATACCGTTGAGACGGTATGCCTTTTGTCCAAACTCCATGAAGCGAAACATCATGTGAATGTGAAACTTGATATGGATGAGATGGATTTGACGGCTGCGGAGAGTAAAGTAACATATGAGGAGATTAAGTCATATGTGGCGGAGCATCATGATGGGATGCATACACAAAAGATAGAAGACTGACTAGGAAAACTTACCTTCAAGGGAACCATGGAGGAAGATGAATTTCACGTGTGGGTTATGGAGGACTGGAAAATACTTGGTATCGCAGTGTTCAGCTGACAAAGATACAGATCTTTTACAATGTGAAACTGTGGCAGAAGATGCGGTATCCGGTCATTATGGGGACGTTTCCGGATTATTAGGAGGAGATGGAGCTGAACAGGACATTTATCTTTTGAGGGTAAAATCTGTTGAACAGGCATTTACGGATAAGAAACAAAGATAAAATAGTAAAAATAGAATAGAACAAAGAAAGAATATGGAGATAAAACAGAAAGGAATAAACAATGAATGTAAATCCTATAACAAGATTGGATTATCCAGATCCGGACGTGATCCGCGTAGAAGACACCTATTATATGGTATCCACAACCATGCACTTTATGCCGGGCTGTGAGATTCTGCAGTCTTTTGATCTGGTGCACTGGGAGCATGTGACTTATGTCTATGAGACGTTGGATCATACGGATGCGCAGCAACTGAAAAGCGGTCAGAATATTTACGGACAGGGCATGTGGGCAGCTTCCCTGCGCTATCATGAAGGCCGATTTTATATCTGCTTTGTGGCAAATGATACCCGTAAGACTTATTTGTATACTTCGGAAAAAATAGATGGTCCATGGAAAAAGCAGCTGATAGAAGGCTTTTATCATGACGGCTCTTTATTATTTGATGAGGATGGCAGAAACTATATTGTATATGGAAATGATGAAATCTGGATTACAGAATTGAATGAAGATTTGACTGCACCAAAGAAGGACGGATTACATCGTCTTTTAGTCAGTGATCATAAGAACCCGGAGCTAGGCTATGAGGGTTCTCATATTCAAAAAATAAACGGCTATTATTATATTTTTCTGATTCATTCCCTGAGAGACCGCTGGATGCGGACGGAAGCATGCTTTTACAGTGATTCTCTGGAAGGAGAATTCACGGGTGGAGATGTACTTTGTGATGATCGTGGATATTGTGGACAGGGCGTGGCACAGGGAGGAATAGTGGATACGCCGGATGGAAAGTGGTATGCAATGCTGTTTCAGGATTCCGGAGCAGTTGGACGGATTCCTATTCTGCTTCCGGTTACCTGGAAGGATCATTTTCCGTTTTTTGGACAGAACGGACATGTGCCGGAAGAAATAGAGGTTCACAGTACCAGACCAGGATATATTTATCAGCCATTAGTGGGAAGTGATGATTTCTGTAATGGGCTGCTTCCGCGCTGGCAGTTTAATCATGATCCAGATCCACGGTACTATCATCTGGATGCATTGCAGGGAACCTATACAATTACAACACGGGAAGTTTGTACAGAGCTTACACAGGCAGTAAATACGCTTACGCAAAGGATGAGTTATCCGTCCTGCGCAGCTGAGGTTACTGTTGATGCTTCTGCATTGAAAGAGGGCGATGTCGCAGGTTTGTGTGCGTTGCAGAGCTGTTATGCTGCAGTTGGCATTACAAAACATCATGGAAAATATGAAGTCCTTATGCTGGATAAAAAAGAAGATGGTATATTGGATATGACGGAAGGAACTGTTGTTGAATCACACCAGATGAATTTTCGTCTTGAAGCAGATTTCTGTAACATGAAGGATGAAGCACGCTGCTATTACCGGGTAAATAAGGGAGACTGGCTACCCATCGGAACCGTGCATAAGCTGTACTTCAAACTGGATCATTTTACTGGTTGCCGGTTTGGTCTGTTCTGCTATGCGGCAGAGGAAACAGGAGGAAGTGCCTGCTTCCGGGATTTTAAGTATTATGATGTTGATGAAATCTCATAAAGATAGAACTGCATAAAATAAGTGTCGGAATTTACTCAAATTTTTCCTACTTTGGACATTGGTTTTTACAACGGTATTGTATAGTGAAGCAGAGGAAAAACAAAACATGTTTCAGAGAGGAGAAACGATTATGAGAATTAAGAGTATGATGAAGGGTATGCTTGCTGTTGTAATGGCAATGTCTAGGCAGCATGCTCCGGAGCACCTGCAGCAGACCAGACTTCTTCTGAGTCACCGTCACCGGCACAGACAGAAAGTACAGCAGCAACAGAGCAGGAAACCATTTATGATTACAAATACACCAGTAACATTTACAATACCTACAGAAGGAGAAGTGGAAGTGTTGGGCACCCGTGATGGTGGTGGTGGAACTACGTACGCAGTTTATTATGAAATGAATCACACTACTATCCGCATTTGAATGGGATAAAGCTACCAGAACACTGCTGTATGGTCAGGCAGACTATGCTTACGATAAGCCACTCACAAAGCCGGAGCTTGAAGAAGGCAATCCGATCAGGCTGTATACACTGGATGAGATCGCAGCAATGACAGAGCCTTTGGGGATGCAGATTCAGTAGTATTCCGGCAATGCTGTTGCCATATGTAGCTTAGCATAAATGGAACAGGGGGAGAGTTCCTCTACTTTCCCAGTGTTCCCTGTAACTTATCAACCATATCAGTTCATTATAAAAATCTCAGATTTTTGTCTTGACAATTGCCTTAAATGAAAAACTCAGTGCAAAATCAAAAGGTTTTCTAATACATTAAACA
>ENA-UAMR01000198-UAMR01000198.1-human-gut-metagenome-genome-assembly--contig:-NODE-198-length-15245-cov-4.679526_pt1 | contig 15245 bp, 12 predicted proteins | sample MGYA00243283_ERZ654497 | MGnify/ENA primary metagenome ERZ654497 (study PRJEB26926, sample SAMN06164404) | human gut metagenome | biome: ENVO:00009003; feature: ENVO:2100002; material: ENVO:00002003... | reverse complement strand
CTAGTCGTCGGCAGCGTCAGATGTGTATAAGAGACAGAAATAAAGTGGTTTCCAAGATAAAAGTGTTATCTTTGTAACGTCTATACCCATACCGAAAGTCCCGATGGGCAGAGGTTGGGCAGACATATATACATATAAGGCGTAACTGTACGCTTTGGTTTTGACGCAGTAAGAATCTGGCAGTTCGAACGCAAGTTGTCAAAAACAAAGCAACGGGAACGCCTCATGGGATGTATCGGGTGACGACAGTCATCCTACTGCCCCTACGCAGGTCGGCCACGACCATTACACCTATGATGCCAACGGCAATCCGATATTGGTGGAGAATGACAGCCTCAATACCGAGCGAATCGTCAAGAGCCACGGTGATCTGGAGGGCGTATATATCAATGGCGCTCCGCAGGGAATCTCCTTCCATGAGACAGAGGATTACACCATTTATTATTCCTCATCCGGATATATCGCTATTTTAATGACTCCATCCTTTCTGTTTTCAAAGATATCGTAGGCTTCTTCGATTTTTGAAAGAGGGAAACGGTGGGTGATGAGAGGAGTGGTGTCTATCTTGCCCTGAGATATCAGATGCAGGATTTCCTCGCAATCACAACCATCTACACCGCCAGTCTTGAAGATGAGATTCTTGCCATACATATCAGGGAGAGGTAAGAGCTGAGGTTTATCGTACATCGCCACAATGGTAACTATCGCATTAGGACGGGCACATTGCCATGCCAACTGGAAAGTATCAGGACCGCCTGCTACCTCCATCACCACATCTGCACCACCATGCAAGCTCTGTTCCTTGACAAAAGCCTCGCAATCCTCTGGTTCTACCACCAAAACCTGCGGATAATGCTCCTTGATAAAAGCTCTTCTGGCTTCAGACTTCTCGCAAACGATGATTTTCTGCGGATTCTTCAACAACGTGCAAAGCAAACAGCACACTCCCGTAGGTCCTGCTCCGATAATCAAAACTGTATCTTCTTCCTTGATTTCAGAAATCCTTGTTGCCCAGAAACCTGTGGCAAGGATATCACCAACAAAGAGTGCCTGCTCATCACTTACATTGTCAGGAATCCTGTTTAAGCCCGTGGTGGCATAAGGAACCCTTACATATTCGGTCTGCCCGCCATCGATACGACAGCCCAAAGCCCAACCGCCATGAGGAGAAGTACAGTTGTTCACATATCCATGTTGGCAGTAGAAGCATTCCCGGCAGTATGTTTCCACATTCACGGTTACTCTATCGCCTGGTTTCACATGAGTAACCTTCTCCCCTACTTCATCTACGACACCCACCATTTCATGTCCCACAGTAATTCCGGGAACGGCACGAGGAACAGAACCATGCTTGATATGCAGATCGCTGGTACAGATACTGCTCATGGTTACTCTCACGATGGCATCGTGTTCATCTATCAGGATAGGTTTCTCCTTTTCGGTGAAGCCAAATACACCTTGTTTAATATAAGTAAATGCTTTCATTATGATGATAAGTTGAAATAAGAAACTTATTTTATATCTTATCTTTTGTAATAATCATAGAGGAATGCATCAAGGAATGCACCACGCATATTGGTCTTGTAGAAATTACCATTCTTGTCCAGAATCAGACAAGCAGGAATACCATTGATGCCATACTCTCCCATCACCATACCACCGAAACCTTCTGGGTTGCGCAACTGGGTCCAGTTCATACCTTCCTTCGCCATTGCCTTCTTCCAGTCTTCATCTCTTTCATCTACGGAAATGCTGATGATATTGAAATCCTTGTACTTCTCATGTACCTCCTTGAGATGAGGAATCTCCTGACGGCATGGATGACACCAGGATGCCCAGAACTCCAACATGGTATATTCACCCTTCTTGATAAGGGAAGACAACTTCACCTGCTTGCCCTGAGGAGTGAGAAGCGTACCATCGATGAAGCGGTTGCCTACGGCTGTATGCTTCGCCATTTCAGACTGTGCCTGCAGCATTGGATACTGAGGTGAATTGCTCCAATCATCCTTCAACCAACCCATCATCTCATCGATTTCCGCTGAGGTATAAGGAGTTGGAAGGGCTGAAAAACTCTCATTGAGCAAATCGAAAGCTACCAATGAACTGGTATGATCCTGGATAAACTTGCTGGTTTGCTGGCGCATATCGTCCATCAGCTGGATAGCCTCCTTTGCTAAGGCCACTCTCTGTGCCAGAACCTTACAGTTGTTGATACTGTCGTTCAGGCTATGCAGTTTATCCTGGATAGGAGTCATCAGGTCGAGATAAGCCTGATAGGTATCCTGTGTCGCAGAACCCTTGATGACAGGTGTAATCATGCTCATGTCCTTCTCAGTAGGGAAACCTGTAAGATCTACATCATAAGTCATTGGCTTGTTTTCGATATAGATACGGCTGGCGAAGATCTTCTGATAGTCAGGTTCTGCCACGCCCGGTTCATTCATATCGATGACCATCTGGTATTGTTCTGGCTGATTCACATCCCCCTTGAGCACAAACTCGCCGTTCTTGATAGTAGCACTGTCCAGGTTGCTCACCTTATCGATATCATATTTCTGCAGCATAACGGTGCAGCCTTCTACGTTACCCTTCACCGTACCTTTCAGTACAAAATTCTGGGCATTAGCCACCATTGCCAGCATTAAGCCAGCAATGGTCATCATTGAATTTCTCAATTTCATCATGTTCTTTTGATAAAGTTCAAATATTATTCTAAAATTAGTTATTTACATATTCCGGATTCTGCTCCAACAGATTATTGGCACCCATAGATGCCTTTGGAATTGGGAGCAGGTATCTTCTGAATGTTGGCAACTCAGCTTTCTCGTCTTCAGTCCAGCCTTCGAAACCGCCCTTACGTTTGTAACGGCAGAGGTCAAACCATTCCTCGAAATTCTCATTACTGATGTCCACCAACTTATGCTTGAGGATTTCACCCAGCAGATCTCCGTCGGCAATGGCGTTCACATCGTCCTCCGTATATCCAGCACGTTCGATGACTGTAGCCAAGAGCGTACGAGCCTTAGCATACTGACCCTGACGAGCCTCTGCTTCGGCAGCGATATAATAAACTTCGGCAAGGCGCATGAAGTAATAAGAGTCAGCATAGAACATTTCAGGAGTCAACTTGTTATATTTTCCAATACCGTTCATGGCCTCTCCCTTATAGGCCCATGTATATAGCTTATCGTATGAAGCTACATCTTCATCACCTGGGAAGAATGGAAAATCACTGCCATCACCACCAGGAATAACTACGCCTCCATCACCACCAGGGATGACTACGCCTCCGTCGCCACCAGGAATAACAACACCACCATCGCCAGAAGCACTTCCATCAGAAGAACCATCAGGATCAGGAACTACAATGTCCCCACCATCTCCCGGGTTTGGAATAACAATATCTCCACCTGTTTCATCATCTGGAACTAAATCATCTGCCACCTTCTTGAGCAATGAACCTGGAGAAAACATATACCAGTTTGAGTCCATCAACTCACTTGGATTGGCGGTATAAGGAGCAAAGAGCATCTCCTGAGAATTAAACTGTTCGTCGAAGATCTTGGAATAATCACTTTCCAAAGCATAACCAGCTGCTTCTGCCTCACTGATCACTTCCTCTGCCAGTCTTGCTGCTTCAGCATAATTATCCTGAGCCATATACATTTTCGCTTTCAAAGCCTTGGCGAAAACGGAACTCATGTGATAATGATCTGCAGGCTGCTGTTCACAGTGAGCAATGGCATAGTCGAGATCATCAGATATCAACTTGTAAGTTTCAGCCACAGTAGAACGCTTGCGTGGTTGGTTATCTCTTACCAGTTCGTCCTGGAAAATGCAGACACCGTATGGTGAATCCTGCTTCCAATATTCTCCGAAGCACTTCAGGAGAGTAAGGTAAGCCAAGGCACGCTGGCAACGAGCCTCTGCAATCATCTCAGTACGTTTCTCCTCGCTCAGTCCTGGTATATTCTTGTTGATATGTACCAGGAAGGTATTGGCCGTATTAATCACATTGTAGTAGGCGGTATAAGCCAACTCCACATTACTGTTATTGGTTTCGATGTTCTCGTCAGCATACTCATCCGCCCCCATCACCATCGCCTGAGTCTGGGTATGAGCCATAGACGACATTCCATAGCGCAGGTAAGATACACCCGTGCTGCGCCATGAGGCATAGACACCATTGAGCGCCGTCTGTGCAGTTGAGACATCAGTGATATAATTGTCATCAGTAACCACATGTTCTGGTTCGATGCCGTCAAGGCTACCTATCAGGTCACACGATGTAAGAGTCAGTGCTGTGGCTGAAAGGAGCGTAAGAAATTGAAATCTTATATGTTTCATAATCTACTGTCTTTGTATGAGTTAGAATTGTAATTTCAGACCGATGGAGAAAGAACGGCTCATTGGATAAACGTCCTTATTCTCTGTAGTCTTTAAGTAGGCATTTGTTGCCGACATGTCTGGATCCAAACCTGGCCAGTTGGTAATGGTAAACAGGTTGGTGGCTGTGAAGAACACAGATGCTCCGCTGATGTGCAGGCGCTCCAGAAGAGATGGCTCGAAATTATAGGAGAGCGTGATATTTCTCAGACGGAAATATGAGTTGGAATATACATAGCGGTCGTTGGTATTTGTATTGTCCATGTTTGCAGGCAACCATACCAGCTGAGCATACTTGGCATCCGTGCGATCCGGTGTCCAGGTATTGCCGTACATTTCTCTCAGAATACTCTGACCCAGACTACCGGCTGCTGATTCCTGCATAGTACTGTAGTATGCATGACCTCCAAACTGATACTGGAAGAGCATTGACAGGGTGAGGTTCTTATAAGATAAGGTATGAGACCAACCTCCGAACACCTTTGGCTCCGGATTGGCAATAGCCGTACGGTCTGCCTCGGTAATATACCCGTTGCCATCTGTATCCACAAACATATAGTCGCCTACGTGAGCGCCATTCTGATAGAAATTATATCCGTTTGCCTGTGCCTGCTCATTCAGTTCATCAATCTGTTTCTGACTCTGGAAAATACCAGCCACCTTGTAACCCTTCACGGTTCCCATCGCATGACCTTCCATATAGAGATCCTGATGCATCATGTCGAGTGTAGAACCATTGAGCTTGGTTATCTTATTCTTGTTGGATGAGATACTGAGCGTCGTATTGTAGGTGAAATCCTTGGTGCGAACTACATCACCTCCGATAGAGAACTCAAAACCATTATTGGTGAGGTCGAGGATATTGCTGTAGAATGTACCGATACCAAACTCCAAGGCGATAGGAGCTGGAGCCAAGGCGCCATCTGTCTTACGATGATAGATATCAAAGCTACCGTTCAGTCTGCCATTGAAGAACGAGAAGTCAACACCGGCATTGTACTCAGTAGTCATCTCCCACTTGATATCCTTGTTAGGATAAGTAGTGGCTAATGTTATGGCACTCTGTCCACCGTAGATATTGGAATTGAAATACTGGATGTAAGAGAAGTCGGATACATTGGTAGAACCGGTCTTACCCCAGCTCAGACGGAGTTTCAGATCATCCACATCCTGTACTGATGCCATGAAAGGCTCCTGATTTACGCGCCATGCCAAAGAAAGTGCAGGGAATGTACCACGCTTGTTGCCAGGACCAAACTTGGATGACTCATCGGAACGGAGACTGAAGTCGAGCAGATAACGTGAAAGATAATCATAGCTCAAACGGCCATAGAGGGAATTGAGTCCACTCTTGGAATAAGTCTCCATAGGCTTGTTGACGGTAGTGGCAGAACTGGCATTGTTGAGCACATCGTCATTAGGGAATCCGCTGTAAGCCTGGTCGTGTTCCTTGCTCCAGTATCTGTCAGCACTATAACCAGCCATCACGTCGAAGCGATGGTCGTCAGTAATCTTGAATTTATAGTCAGCACGGAAGTTGATAGACGTATTCGTGTTGCGATAGTTAGCCTCTGCGAGCGTAGAAGTTGGTTCTGTCTCATACTGTTCCGGCAAGGAAACTTTCGGAGAGAAATAGCTATTGCTGAAGATGAAACGGGATATGTTGGCATCAGCATGGAGGGTAAGACCTTCGATAGGCTTGATGTCAATATAGGCATTTCCGGAGAACTGGTCGTTCTCATACTGGGTCTTTCTCTGGAGTTTTCCCACCGGACTTGCATCCATATAGCTACTTGTATATTCGCCAAACTTATCTACTCGATTCAGGTTACCGTCTGCATCGCGTACGGTCAGGTCTGGACGAGTCTTCCATGAGTCGTTGTCATAACCCAATGCAGGATCGTTGCTTCCGCTCTTGCGAGAAGAGTAGGTATAGTCGAGTACACCACCCACGGTGATATACTTATTGATTTCAGAATCCAAAGAGAGTCTGGCACCATATCTCTCCATACGGTCGTTGATGAGCAGACCTTCCTGGTTCATACCATTGAAGGAGAATGAATAGTTGGTCCTATTGCTGCCACCTCTGATGGCTACATTATACTGGTGAGTAGGCGCATTCTTGTTGATCACCTCCTTAGCCCAGTTGGTATTCGTCGTACCAAAGAGACTCTCATTGAGTCCATTATATGTATAGACACCCGTCTCGGCATTATATCCGATGTTACCAAATTGGCTCAGATAGTCGGCTACACCATACATATCCACCATCGAACTGCCGTCGTTCATGCCGTTTACCGTATTGCGCAGGATTTCGTCCTGTACATTCTTGTATTCAGCCGTGTTCAGCGGTTCATAATTCTTGATAGGATTGCTGAAAGAGAAGGTGTAGCCGAAGCTTACCTTGGTCTTTTCATTGCGCTTACCATTTTTCGTCTTGACAATGACCACACCGTTGGCACCACGAGAACCGTAGATGGCTGTGGCAGCAGCATCTTTCAGCACATCGATGCTTTCGATGTCGTTAGGAGAAATATTAATGAGCGGATTGATACCGGTATCCTCCATGAAGGTAGGCACACCGTCAATCACGAAAAGAGGCTGGTTGTTATTGCCCTTACCCGATTTTGGATAAGGAGAAGTGATACCACGGATATTCAACTTGAGGGTAGAACCCGGTTCACCATTGGAAGTTGTGGCCAACACACCCTTCACGGTACCTTGAAGAAGTCCGTCGATTGTAGGAGTCGTAGCAGCCAATTTGCTGATCTGCTCCTGGTTTACGGTAGAGATGGCACTGGTCACATCCTTGCGACTCTTGCTGCCATAACCGATTACTACGAGGTCGTCGAGAGCCACATGATCCAGTTCAAGCATCATGTTCTGTTCTTTCACACCCATGAATTCGATAGATTTTGTCTTGAAACCGATGCTCGAATACACGATTTTAGGATGAGACATGGAAGGGAATTCCAGGATATAATTGCCGTCAGCATCCGTGATGACGCCATAGCTGGTGCCTTCAATCTTGACGGTAACTCCTACCAGAGGATTTCCTTCGGAATCAATAACGCGTCCTTTCACAAAAGTGTGACCTTTTTCTTGAACTTTTACAATACTCATCTCTTCGCCCATGCTTGCAGGAGGGGTAGCATGGACTGCTCCCACTGAAGCTGCTGCCATCAGGAGCAACAGGCTTTTTTCCTTCTTCATAATAACTATGTGTTAGTTGAACTTCATATTGATGTTGCAAATTTAATAAAAAACATTGATATACCTAACAATTTGCTAAAAAATTAACGTAAATCTGCATAAATATTTAAATTTCGGGAAAAATAAGCAGGAATAGCAGCTAAAAAGACAAAAAATAGCCGGTTCTTATACACTTTAAAGAACCGGCTTATATTTATTCTCATTTAATTTCCTTCATCGGATGACGCTGAGTTAACGGAACATCTTTAGTTTCCATCTGGCTTGGTAACATCCTGGTCTGTGGATGGATACCAGAGGAACTTATTGAAGTCATCAGGCTGGGCTGGATTGAAATCCTGCCAGTCTGGACGGAGATATTTCAGGAATGGCAGATGGAGCAGCTTCATTCCCATCACCACCATCTTGGCCACCTCATAGGCTCCGTATGGATTGAAGTGGGTATTATCCTCTAATGCCTTCGGCTGATTAGGATAAGTGTTGGCTGGATAGTGAACCAACGATTTCTTACTGTTCTCATAACCCAAAGTCTCGAAGAATGTACGGGTCATATCATGCAGTTCGATGACAGGCACACCCTCTCTTTTTGCCACAGCTCTCATGGCATCAGGATAGTCACCATGCGTTTCCTGTATTTTGCTGCGGGTAGCTTTGTCAAAGAAACGGCGCTGGGTAGGGGTCACAAAGATGATATTTCCACCCTTCGCACGTACCTTATCTATATATTGCTTCAGATTGTAGGAGAAATTATACCAGGCTCCACTTCCTGGAGTCTTCTCTTTCTGGTCGTTGTGTCCGAACTCACAAATCACATAGTCGCCCTTCTTCATCATGGCCAATACTTTCTCCAGACGGTTGGAAGCTAAGAAGGATCCGGCTGTCAATCCGCTCTCTGCATGATTGGAAATAGCTACTTCCGGACCAAACCAGCGTGGAATCATCTGTCCCCAACTGGCGTATGGTTCATGAGCCTGATCCACTACGGTTGAGTTACCGCAGAGGAAGATGGTTGTGGCAGTCGTGTCACGCTCTATCTTCACCTGTTTTACGGCAGGAGCAGCACCATAGAAGTCAATAGTCAGCTTGTCATCCCAGTCAAGTGTGCCCTTCTCACGAGGTTTGATACGTACGTTCATCTTATCAGAAATCTTAGGTGAACGCTTGTTGACGATAAACTGGACGGTCTGGAATTTGCCCTTCTTGGTAGAGATTTCATCCACCATGAGTCTTCTGGCTTCAGCACGCACCACCGTCTTGGCTGCCTTTTTCTTGGAGCCGAGGACAACCGTCACCTTGTAGTTGCCATCAGGCACTTCCACAGCGTAACTTTTAGGATTTTGCTTACTTAGATCTACGTTGAAAGTCTGGGCTTTCACATTTGCGGACATCGCCAGCATCATCATACCGGCGAGTAGCCATTTCGTTTGTTTCTCCATTATATGTTTTAGTTATTTGTTAATTTGGCTACAAAAATACAATATCTTTTTCAAAAACATTAGTTTTTCCGTTCATTTTTTGATTATATAGTACAAAAAGCAATTATAAATTGGAAATCAGATATTTAATAAAATCATCCTTCACATTGGAAATCTCACCTTTGTCATAAATTGTCAACAAAGTGATTTCCATACTTTCAGTATCAAGTAATAAATTCAAGGTCAATATACGAGCACCCCCACTCTTTCCTTTACCTTTTGAAGCAATGGCCATTCTAACTTTTCGGATACCGGATCCGAGATCATCTCCCAGAAAAGGATTATTTATAATATCTTTTTTCCATAACTCAAGATCATCCAATAAAGAATGGTACTTCTTAGACAAACGCTTAAACTCGCGTTTAAACTCTGGACCAATAGTTATTGTAACTTCCATTATATCAACCCTCTCTCATTTCGTTGATAAAATCATCAATATTTTGAAGTTCCTTTCCTTCAAGTTTTGCTAATTTCACCTCTTGCATCGCTTTAGTCAAAGTTTTTTGCACATAAGCTTGCTGCTTCTCTGTTTTTGACAAAGAAGAGGTATCCATTACAGATGTAGAAACAACGCCACGCAACATTTTTATAGCATTGCGAACGCTTGCCAACGACTGAGTATCATCTATAGTAACTAAAATCTGTGCCATATTAACCCTATTTAGAATATTTGATTTCTGCAAAGATACAAGATTTCCATGAAAAAAACAAATATATTTTATTTTTTAACAATAAAAGAATCCAGCAATTTTCAGATATTACTTCGCCATATTGTAGGACTCGTCTTGACGATGCGTGAGAAGACTCGGGAGAAATAGGAAGCAGAAGAGAAACCGACATGATAAGCTACTTCTTCCAATGTGGCACTGGGATGAGCCAACATATAGGCCTGTGCCTCCTTGATGCGCAAGGTGGTAATCCTGGTACTGAAATTGACGGCATGTTTTCCGTTGATATAACGGGAAAGATAAACCTTATTGGTGCCCATTTCGGAAGCCAGACTGTCGATGGTCAACTGGGATGAGAGATACTTCTTATCATCCACCCACTGTTGCAAGCGTGCTCCGAAGAGGTTCTCATAATTCTCCAACTTAGACGTTTCCGGTTCCTGGCTGGAATCGTTTTCTATTTCATCATTCATCACTGACGCTAAATTGAGCGTGCCATAATATGGGCGGTAATTGATGAAAGAGATGACGATATAGAGATTGACACTGACGATATACACCTGGTAGGCATAATTGAAATAGATTCCGAAGAAGAGAGTGAGATAGGCAAAAACACCCAAGAGGCACAGGAAGAAGAGGCTTTTCTTCGTCCAGAGCATGAAGCGCTGCATATTATCATCGGAGAAGTAATTATCCAACTGTTCTCTTTTCTTTCTATAGATAAACTGGAAATGAAACATGTATCTTACCACGATGCTACAGAAAATCAGGGTGGAAACGATATACAGACAATAGGCATAAGGCACCAGAGGCTCCCATAGGCTAATCCAGGAAAAGGAAACCGTCAATATCCAATACCCGAAATCCTTCAGCATCCTCTTTTTATTGATATATTGCGAATCCAACAGGGAGGCAAACGAATAAGCAAAGCATATACATGTCAGGAAAAACAGGCTGATGTCCATACAGGCAATGATGGAATTGAGCGCCTCCCAATCTTGCGAGGAAAAGATTTCCAACCAAAGATACAGGTTGATGAACATAACAAAAAATGCTGATGCCAAGAAATATTTTGCCTTACGATAAGGGGCATAGTCTGCAGTATCCGGTACACTCAGGAACACCAGGATAATGCCTATCACCAGATAACTTGCATCGACACACTGAATCAGTTCTGCGAAATATTTTTCCAGTAACTCCATAATAAACAGCTTTTATTAAATCAATAAATTATCATCACTTACTTTTAGCACACTTTGATTCACATAGCAATCTGATTGCCATACGAACAGAGAGTATATATTACACGTACATAATCTACTAAAAGTCCTTTGATCTTGAGTATATTGAAGATCGTCATTAGGTTTCTATCACTTTTTGTTGAGTCTATATGATGTTTATAGGCATAGTTTTTTAACTACCCTGCTTGCAAAAGTACAAAAAAATAAGTTATCTCCAAATTATTTAAGCAAAAAAATGTGTTATCCCAGCAGAATTTCTGCCAAGATAACACATTTTTAATATATTTCACTGTTTAATAGTACGCTACATAGACTTCTGATTACCAGTTGTCGCTGTCAAATGGATCTTTTTCAAAGTTTGTTCCCCAGTCTCCATAAGGACCATAGCCATAGATAGGTCCGCGGTTTTCTCCATTTGGATCATTTTCTTTGTTTGAGTTATCGACTGTCCAACTTATGGAGTTGCTTGCCATCAGCTTTTTCTCCAAGAGAACCATTTGTATTTCCGGTTTAATATATTGAGTTTTCATCATAATCATCCTTTCTTATCTTCAATAAGTTAGTCTTTACTTAACAAACACTTTCTTGCCATTCACGATATAGATACCGGAAGGTAAGCCTGAAACATCGGTACTGCCGCTGCGAACAAGCTGACCGTTGAGATTGAACACACCGAGTTTCGCAAACTTGGAATCGATACTGCTGTCTTCTGTAGCCATGATTCGCTCTACATCTGTAGTATAGTCAATTCCATCCAGGATAAACTTGGAAGTGGCAGTAGCAGAAGCAGGAGTCTCTACAGGTTTGAACCATACGCTGAAACCACGCAAACCACGTACTTTGTCGCCAGCATAGACCATTTTTCCTTCATGGAAGAAATAGCAATTTTTCAGATTATCTCTACCCTCAATAATCGGATTGTTCTTATTTACGGTAAAGCTTGTCTCAGTATCAGCTATTTCACTTCCGTATGTTCTTGCAAAAGTACCGAATGCAGCTAAAGTTCCATCTGTCACAATTTCGCTCTCGCCTGGCTTATCAGCAACTTTCACTTTATCCAAATTCAGCGACCAAGTATCCTTACTGAGTCCAAAGAGATCATTCTTGTTTTTATCATTTTTCTTGAGGCTTACATTCGGAATATCAATATGGTTGGCTGCGATAGTTACCTTATGCTCACCACCTTCTGTGCCAGCACCCGTCTTATGAAGGGTTGCCGTATATTCAGGTGTTCTCTCATTTGCCAAGTCCTTTGTAGGATAGATAATATAAGGTACGTACGCATTAAGAACTACAGCATTATTTCCCATATTTGCAATCTTCACCGTCTCAAACTGGATCTGATTTCGAGTAAGCGTTTTCAGTTCTGCCAATCGGGCATTTGCTCCGAATGCCTGAGTGAACTGGTCTTTATTCAAGTCAACTGGTAGAACGATGGTATTCCATTTATTGATATTCTTATTGAAAGATTTCTTGTTGAGATGGAGAACCACATCGTCATAAGTCTCTGTACAGTCAAGAAGATAGTTCAGATTATCCTTGTCTTCATCCAATATCAAGTCGCGAGAGGTGGTAGAACCTGCATAGAGAAGACGGAAATCATCAAATACTGTCCATTCATTAGTACCTGCTTTATTGTCTGCAACAGAACCTACACGAACACCGAAGCAGATGTTACCACCACCTTCTGGAACCTGCACGAGGACACTATTGAAGTACTTATGGCTGCCATAGAATTCCTTACCAGCATAATCCATGTTCTGTTCGCTAACATGCAAATTTTCCTGTTCTGTCTGAGACATGTTTGCCGTCTGCATGACTACAGTTTCGCGGAGGGAACCATCTACTATATCTTTATAATTTGTAGTCCCTTCTTTTGGGTCGTTCAAAAGAACAGCAAAGAGCTTAGCCTTATTTGTATTAGAATAAGCCTTGCATTCGATAACATAAGAACCGCCATGATCTACGTGTACCACCTGATAGACTGCACCACGGGTATTCTTGATATCTGCGCAATAATATTTGCCGAGATGAGTCTGGTAATCATTTAAATTATAATATGTGATTCCATTGAAAGTATATGAATTGTCAGATGAAACACTACCTTTATAGTCGTTTAATCCATGACTCGGGTCTGTTTTGTAACGTTCCTCCAAACCAAATCTAAATGATCCTGTAGTTCCCTCCTTATAAACAGCAGTCTTCCATTTTTCAAGCGCACCATTATCACGGCTGAATCCAGGGCACTCTAATTTGAATGACAAATCTAATGAACTCTTAAAGCCGATAGAATTCGTTTGCAAATTATAAAGCTGCTCATAAGAGAAGATACGCCACTGAGAGCCCTCAGCACTATAGTCGTTATCAGATGTCAAGAAAGCGCCACAATTTTTATCCACATCACCCTGAGAAGCGGCTGCTGAGAGATAGTATTTATCATAAGTTTTATATTTGCTATACCCATTTGCACTACGGCGATAAGTGTATATTCTGAAGGTATTTTTAGCATCTCCAATAGGTTCAATCGTCCAACCACGCTGAATAATCAAAGTTTTATCATCTTTAGATGGATAGATATCGCGATCTACAAAGACGCCAATACTTGTAGAGGCATAACCTTCTCCATAGAAGTATTCCAACGAACAGCCTTCCTGATTTCCTGATGCTGCACCTTGCTTATCTATATCCTGCTGGAAATGAATCCAACCATCACCATCTTTATAAACAGAAAGAGGCATTCCATATTCCTGAAGAGAAACATGGGTTCCCCAATAGCCTCCTACATTGAGCAGCAGACCCGTCTTTACATTATACAAGAAAAAGATTTGGCGCTTATCCGTTGGAAAAGTACCATGCGTACCATTACTTGCATTAGTCTTCATATCCGCTGCGGAAATACCAACAAGATTTTCCAAACCGTCGAAGGCGGAAGCAGAACCATTACTATCTTGTGCCTTGGTTCCCTTAACTGCTCCGAAAAGCAAGAATATAGCCAAGAAAACGGCAAAGATGGAGCGATGCTTAAAAGCATTCAATGATAGTAAAAACATTTTCATCATCTTTCAAAAATTAAAGTTCATTAAATAAGTAATTATCATATAGGCAACAAAATGTGATAGGACATCAAGTTACTTTTTTGTTAAATCATAACTGGGGGGCAAAAGTATGAAAATCCTCGTTTTTGAAATTGCAAAATGAGAAAAAATGTTTGTGTTGATGGAAATTTACAACAGAAAAACCACACTGAAAAATACTGAATCACCAACCATACGGATGGTCGTTTTTTCCTTCAAAACGTTCAAAACAACCATCAATCGTTCAAATAACATGTAAAAACAGAAAATAAATATGTAAAATCGTATATTTTTAAGTTTATTGTACCTAAAAATATACGATTTCGCTTTTTCTCAATCAGGAATCAATCCAAAGAAAAATTTATGATCCTCAAAAGAAAGAACCGAAGAATGGCAAAGAAAGTCCTGATCATTGGCCCAAAAACATGGATTATTCTTTAAAAGAGGTCTAATCATTTCCAAAGAAAACTCTGATTGCATTCGCAATATTTCTTTTGGCAATTTCAGGATTCATCGCTTCCGCTAAATCCATATTCTGAGGAGATACGGCAAGAACCTGATCAAAGCCTGCATCAAGAAGCGCCTGCTTTTCGCTGATTCCTCCAGATACCAACCAGATTTGCTGGTCTGTCGTAGCTTTATTTTTCAAGACATGTTCCAAAATCCGCTGTGGCAACTTTCCCATCAAGGTCTGTCTGTCGCTATGTCCTTCACCCGTTATCACGAGATCAGCATCCCGAATCATCTCATCAAAGCCGATTTCTCGCAACAGAAGTTCGGCTCCAGCAGAAACCTCTGCACCAAAATATTGCAGGAAAGCATAGCCCAAACCACCGGCTGCACCAGCACCAGGCACCTCACTCCTATCATAACCGAAATGCTTGGCACTCACCTCAGCAAACTTCCTTGCACGAGCATCCAGCATTTCCACCATCTCAGCATCGGCTCCCTTCTGAGGCGCAAAGACATGAGCCGCCCCGTTTTCGCCACAGAGCGGATTGGTAACATCCGAAGCCAGCACAAAACTGCATTCCTGTCGGATTTTCTTCCAGTCGTCGCCCATTGCCTTGAGCATTCCGATACCGCAATCGGACGTAGCACTTCCGCCCAATCCTACGATAAAGTGGCGCACGCCCCGACGATAAGCATTCATTATCATCTCGCCCACGCCCCAGGAAGTAGCCTTCA
>ENA-UAMR01000197-UAMR01000197.1-human-gut-metagenome-genome-assembly--contig:-NODE-197-length-15317-cov-5.398768_pt1 | contig 15317 bp, 10 predicted proteins | sample MGYA00243283_ERZ654497 | MGnify/ENA primary metagenome ERZ654497 (study PRJEB26926, sample SAMN06164404) | human gut metagenome | biome: ENVO:00009003; feature: ENVO:2100002; material: ENVO:00002003... | reverse complement strand
GGTTGGCAACCACCGGATAAATGTCCGTTGGTGTGCCAACCCGCCAGGTTGTCTGTCAATCAGTAATTTGATATGTGTATTTTGCTTACTTGATTACCTTCTTACCCGTGTTGGTGATGAAGAGTCCCTTGGTGGGGTTCAGCACGCGACGGCCCTGGAGGTCGTAGTAGCGCACGGCCTTTTCGCTGCCATTTGCCACGGTAGCATTGTTGATGTCTGTTACAACGGTTTTGGCTGTGAGCACAAACTTGGTGCTCCAGGTGTTGTCACCAGCAGCAGATGTCCACCAGTTGAATTCGCCAGTTCCTACGTTGATAACCAAATAAGAGTTTTCTGCTTTGTGTACTGCTATCAAGTTGTAGAACCCATCGTTCTTGACAAGTTTCCAAGCCTGAGGTGCTGCGCTTGCAGCCAACGTATTTCCTGAGCGAAAGATATATGTGTCGGCATCTTTTAGCTTGATATACACCTGGCCAGCCACAGTAGCGGGTACTATTTGCCACTCGGCAGTGTTGTCAGCCTCAGACTTTGCTTTGGCATCGGCTGAGATGTAACCCGCACCTTCGAGACTTGAGATGGTAGAAAGGCTCGAGATGGTGAAAGTAGTCTCATTGTAATACCCGTCAACGGTGCAAGCTGTTTTGCCCATAGCCTCTACGGCTGCATTAAGCGCAGCTGTAGCTGCTTCATAGTCGGTAACAGATGCCTCGTAGGTAGCGATAAGAGACTTTACATTGTCAATGGCCTCTTGGCTGTACTGCCCTGCCTTGGCCGTGGCTTCGTCTGTGTATCCTTCGTTTGTGGTAGCGGCCTTGGCCTTTGCCAAGGCTTCCTGAAAAGCCTTTGCTGAAGGGTCGCCACCAGGCACAATCCAGTCGATGGGGAACACAGCGTAGTTGAGTGCATAGCCCTGTGTGCAGGCATTGTCTTCGTAGAAGATGGCGATGTCGCCGTCCTTGGTGATGTCCATCGTAGAGTAGCATGAGCTGGGAGCGCATATTACGACGGGGTGACCCCATGTCTTGCCATTGTCGAATGATGCCTTTACGGTGACGTTCTTACGAGTGCCATTGTTGATGTATGAATGGAGCAATACCTTGTTGTTGTAGTAAAGAATGTCGGCGTTGCAAGCATTACCATCGATGTCGGCATTGGTGGTTTGTGTGCCCCATGTCATACCGCCATCGGTTGAGGTGTTGAAGCCACGCTTACCGCTCTGGCGTACAGAAATCATCACTGTGCCATCGGCCAACTCTACGAGTTTTGACTCGTCGCCGCCGTTGTAAGCAGACTTGGGTGACATCTTCCAGGTTTCGCCCTCATCGTCAGAATAGATGATGTACTCTTGAATGGCACCTGTAGCAAAGCGGTGGCTCATGGCAAACATAACGCGGCCATTAAGCTTGGCATCCTTTTGGCGCTGGAGGCAGATGCCGCGGCCAGAACCTGCAAACGAACCGAGAACCTGGCCCTGCTCATAAACGCCCTTGTAAAGTTCGTCGGTCAGTGCGCGGGCCTGTGACCATGTGTCGCCACCATCGGTTGAGGTGATGATAACGGGCACAATGCGGTTGCCATCTTCATTACTTGAATAGAAGTAGCCCTGGCCACCAACCATCAAGGCGATGATTTTGCCGCTGGCTGTTTCGACCATGGTAACATCGCCAAAGCCCTTGTGCTTCCCGTCTTTGCTGGCTACAAGTGCTTCGTCGGTTGGATTGCCTACTACCCACTTGTGCTTAGACCATGTTTTACCATTGTCGTCAGAGTGACGCTCGTATACGTCGATATGGCCGGGCAAGTCGCCACCATGATTGAAACGGTTGTCGGCCATGGTTACTACGCGGCCGTTCTTTGAGGCATTAGCACCCTTCTGATTGTGGAGTACGACCATTGAGGGGATACGCCAATAGGCTGTGCCAAGGTCGTTGGGCATGAAGGGTACGCTCTGCACCTTGTAGACGCGGGCAATGCCTTCGGGGTTGCCGTTGTTGACAGTGAACACTTTGTTGTCGCCATAAGTAAAACTTACCAATGCAGCATCAACAGAGTCACCTACTACGGCCTTGTCGGTGATGTCGGCAGTAACATAGAAACGTGTTGTGCCTGAGGGCATCTCAAGGGCATTGTCGAAAGCTACCTCTACTTCGTTGCCGCTAACGGTGGCAACTTGGCCAATGAGTGTGGCATCGCGCTGGCCATTGCTGACAAAGTTGGCGTTCTTTGAAGTGAACACCTTGATATTCTCAAGTCCGGCTACATTGGTAGCACCAAGATTGAGTTTAAGGCTCTTGCCCGTAACGTTGCCATTGAAGCCTGCAACCTCAGTTTGGAAAGTGAGAAGCACCTGTTCCTTGTTGCCAGCTGCATAGGTTTGGAAACCTGGAGCCACATTGATAGAGTTGAAGGTCGGAGTTGCCGTAAGGTCTGATTCAGGTATTTCGATAAGGCGCCAAGCTGAAGCCGAGCCTATGCCGCCAGCCCACATTACAAGCACTGCACCGTCATTTTGCGCATGAAGGGGGTTCTTGCCATCGGGCTTGATGTTGAACACACCCTGGCCGAGCGACGTCACGGTATATTTAGTGGCAGGTGTGGCAGTTGTTTTGGTGGCACCATTTACATCAGTGCTGTTAGGCTCGATATATTCCTTTGTGCCATAGTTTTGCACATAGAACTGACCGTTGCCGGCATCAGTGAATGTCCAACCATAGGCGGCCGACACTACCTTGTTGCCCCACTTGGGCTGCGCCTCACTGCCTGCGCTGTAAATATACTTGCCTTGGCAGTAGCCAACCGATTTGTCGGATACGATGTAATAGGTTTTGCCTGCTGCTACCTGCACCATAGCTGCGCTATAAGCAGTTTGTGCAGCGGTTATGGCATCAACCGTAGTAGCTGCCTTTATGGCATTTGTAAATGTGGTGCGCACCTCTGCAGGGTACTGGCCAGGGTTCGTGCCTTCTTCTGTTTCGTTAAGTACACTAAGTGCCTTAGCCTGCGCTGTCTCTAATTCGGTAAGCGATACCGCCTCGAAGCGGTATTTACAACCTGCATCTTCCTTGTTCGTACCACTACCCCAGTTGTAGAGGTAGTAGTTAGGACCGTCCTGGCTTGTGTTGAACTGCACACTACCACTTGTGATGGTATAGGTATCGTCACTGAGATCTGTAATAGTCCAATCGCCAGCCCCGCTCTTAACGGGTGCAAAAGCTGTGTTATTATTGGGCTTTACCGTTGACGATGGCGAGATATACTCACCCGACATATTAACAATTTTGTAGGTACCATCGGTACTGCCTGCCTCAAGGCGCCACAATTGGCTGGCCGAGTAGGGTTTCTCGAATGTTGTGGTGTTCTGCATGGCCACCCCGACGCCCTTCGATATGAGAGAGAGGTTACTACGGTTGGGGGTGTAAATGCGGAACCACTTGGGATTTTCGGCAGTAGATGTCACAATCTTGTCTGCCCATGCCTGCGACGTGCCCAGCCCAAAGAGGGTCAGTGCGGCCAACAAGCCATTGAAGTAGTTTCTTTTCATTTAATTGATAGGTATTATTGATTTGTATATGTAACTGTTGTGATGTATGCGTTAGCAGAATTTTGTTTGCTAATTCCGCCAACGTGTTACTTGCTTGTCAACTTGTTAACCCGTTAACCAAGAATTTCGCCAACGGGTTGCCAACATTATTTGCCTTCCTTTTTGCCACCCAGTATGGCGGTGGGGTCAAGTTTGGCTATGGTGTCGCGCATGGCGGTGTCGCCCTTGAGATTTTCGAGTTTGTAGTAATCCATAAATCCCATGTTGCCCTCGCGCAGGGCCTGTGCCAGGGCCTTTGGCACTTCGGCCTCGGCCTGTATTACCTCGGCACGTGCCTGCTGAGCCTTGGCCTTCATTTCCTGTTCGGTGGCCACGGCCATGGCACGTCGTTCCTCGGCTTTGGCTTGTGCAATGTTCTTGTCGGCGTTGGCTTGGTCCATTTGGAGTGTGGCGCCAATGTTTTTGCCCACATCGATGTCGGCAATGTCTATTGACAGAATTTCGTAAGCTGTGCCGGCGTCGAGGCCCTTTGAAAGCACGAGCTTTGATATAGAGTCGGGATTTTCGAGCACTTGCTCATGCGTTTCGGCCGAACCGATGCTCGACACAATGCCCTCGCCCACACGGGCCAGAATGGTGTCCTCGCCGGCACCACCTACCAGCTGGTGTATGTTGGCACGCACCGTAACGCGGGCTTTGGCTATGAGCTGAATACCATTTTTGGCCACAGCTGCCACGGGGGGTGTGTCTATTACTTTGGGATTGACACTCGTCTGCACAGCCTCGAACACATCGCGGCCGGCCAGGTCGATGGCGGTAGCTTTTTCAAACGAGAGGTCGATATTGGCCTTTGATGCCGACACCAGCGCATGCACCACGCGCTGCACGTGTCCGCCCGTCATGTAGTGGGCTTCAAGGTTGTCGCGCGTCACGGTGCGCAGCCCGGCCTTGTGTGCCTCGATAAGGCTCGGCACGATGATGCCGGGCGGCACATTACGAATGCGCATCAGGAATAGCTGAATGAGCGATATCTTCACACCCGACACCTTGGCACTGAGCCACAAGAAGAAGGGCACGAAATGGAAAAAGATGCTGAGAAGTACTATGGCGCCTAACGCCACAACAGCAATCACCATAGGAGATGAGATAATCATAAGCTACAAGTATTAAGTAGATAAAGTTGAAAGTCGCTCATGGCTATTGACAATATCGCGGACTCGCTGATAAGTTAACAAGTTAATGGGAACCACGACTTTTACCATACAAAGGTATGGCTTAATAACAAAAGCGTGGAAAAGTTCCTTGGTCTTTTTCACGTTTTTGTGTTATACAACATATTATGAGAGCTAACGACTCTGTGCATCAATATATTCGAGTTCGGCGGCAAGCATGGCTATGAGCGGCATGTCGGCACCGCGGCTGCGTGCCTCGGCCAGCGGACGACGGTAAAGGTAGTACAGCTCCATGGGGCGGTGGTGGTCGCGGTCAAACTTCATGCTCGATGCAAATTGTGGCATGCGGTGTGTCATGTCCATCATTTTGTCGGCATAACTCTCGTCAATGCCCTTCACACCGCAAGCTCTGGCGGCGCCTATCACCTCGAGCATCATTTGGCGAATGATGGGTGCCATGCTCTCGTTGGCTATCAGACTGCCGGCCGAAACGGCACCCACGGCAGCGGTCATGCCGTTAAAGGGCATGTTCCACACAGCCTTTTTCCAGCGCATCTCGTCGTAGGGCATCTCCTTGGCCTTGATGCCCGAAGCTGCAAAGTCGGCCATCATCTGGGCGAGTGCCTCGTGGTTGTGGCAGTTGTAGTTGCCCACCTGCAGCAGTCCGTTGAAGGTGTGCGTAATGTGGCCAGGAGCGTTTTTGAGTGTGCAGATGTATGCTACGCCTCCCAACAGTTGTGCGCGCGGCATGGCCTTGCACAAGTCGGCCTCCAGCCCGATGCCGTTTTGTATGAGCAGCACCAGTGTGTCGGGGTGACAAATTGGGGCGAGCATTTGCGGCAGCAGGCGGTTGGCTATGCTCTTGATGGCTACTATCACCACATCGCACACTGGCATTTGCGCCGTACTGTTGTAGGCATTGATGTGGCAAAGGTGGTAACTGCCATCGCACGAATCGACCTGCAGGCCGTGCTGGCACACATGGTCGTAGTCGGAATGCAGCAAAAAGTGTACGTCGTGACCGGCTTTGGCCAACAAGCCGCCATAGTAGCCACCTATGGCACCGGTGCCGATGATTGCATATTTCATATAGTCTGGTATATACGTATTTGATTGATGGGTTGACGGGTTGACAAGTAAGTAAGCATACGCTACTTATTATTATGTTAAAGTAAGACTGGTAACAAGCTTGGCAAACTTACTTGTAAACTTGTCAACTTTTCAACTTTTCAGGGCGGCAGCCTCATCGGCCAGCCCCATCTTATAAACATTCGTTTCACGCAGTTCAAAGCCCAGACTCTGATACAAGCGGTTGGCTGCCACCCGCTGCGGACGCGAGGTGAGGTTTGCCGTGGCGGCACCGTGGCGGCGGGCTTGGAACAAGAGGTGGTCGAGCAACATGCGCGCGTACCCCTTGCCACGCTGGGCAGCGTCAACCACCACGTCCTCCACCCATGCTTTGCTCCCCGTGAACTGATGGCACAGGCAGAGTGTAGCCGTACCAACCAAAGTGCCCTGCGGCGTGTAAAGCAAATAGATGTGTGTGCGGGGCTCGTGGGCCAAATTTGTGAGTTGGGCGAGCGTTAATGGCACAAAGTTGGGCGAGAGTTGGGCAAGCAGGGTGTTTACACTGTCGAGCAGCGATGTGCTGCAGTCATCTACCTTGAGCGGCACAATGTGGCAGCGGCGGCGCACGTCGAGCAGTTGGCGTATGGTTTTGCCATAAAGGGGGTGGCACCATTCAGGAGCTATCTCGGCCAAAGGTTCGAGCACAAACAGGCGGTCGGTCATTTCGGGGTGCGGCAGTTGCAGCGACGGTGTACACACCACGCGGTTGTCGCTGGCCAACAAATCGATGTCGATAATGCGGTCGTGATACACCCCGTCCTTGCTCTTGACGGTGCGACCCATGTCGCGCTCAATTTGCTGAGTAGCGCGCAGCACTTCGGCGGGCGTCATCGTGGTGTCTACTGCCACAGCCGTATTGACAAACAAGTTGTCTGATTCAAAGCCCACGGGTGCCGTCTCGACAGGTGTGGCCTTACGCACAACCGTGCCTATGCGCTCGCCAATGAGCGCACAGGCACGGTTTATGTTTTCGTGACGATTACCAAGATTTGTTCCGAGTGAGAGATAAAGCATTACAAGTTGTGTGTATATATATGTGTGAGCCGAGCGGTTGCCCCCTACTCCACCGAAAGTGCGTCGAACACCATTTGGGGTTCAAAGCCGCGTGTAATGGCCGCACGAGCAATCTTTTGGTTCACGGCATAAGGCGTGTCGCCCTTGGTGGTGCGGCGCCGTGAGGCAATGAAGTCGGCCAATGCCTGGCGGTAGTCATCGTCGTCTATCAGGGCCAGGGCATCGTCGGTGTCGAAGTCTGATACCCCCTTTTGCCGCAGCGCATAGCGTATTTTGATGCGCCCCCAATGGTCGAAGCGGAATTTATCGTTTACAAAGGCGCGCGCATAACGTGCCTCGTCAATGTAACTTTCGGACTCAAGGCGGCCCAAGGTCTCGTTCACCTCGTCGGGTGTAGCCCCTTTGGCCAGAAGCTTTTTGGCTATCTCGCTGCGGCAATATTCCTTTTGCGCGCAGCGGCTGGTGGCCCACTGGTAGTATTGGTTGTTATCGGCCATAAGTTACTTAATGATGCTGCGCAGCACAAACCAGGCATGGTAGCCCAGGGTGGACAACAGACCATAATAGTGCGACATGATGTGGAAACGCTCGCGCAGCGATGCCTTGTGGTTGCGTGTGGTCATGCCCTCGTTCAGGTAGTCGGCGATGATGGTGTGTGCATTGACAAGCGGCAGTGCCTTGTGCGAAGCCTCACGCATGATGCGAATACACCAGTCAAAGTCGGCCGAGAAGCGGTACTTGCGGTTGTAGTGCATACGCCGTGCCAGGTCGGTACGTGCAAAGAAAGCCTGGTGGCACACCAGCATGCCATTTTTGAACGAGCGCCAGTTGAGGTGTTCGGGCGGTGTCAGGCGCCGGCGTCGCAGAAAGTTGCCGTCGGCATCTACCAAGTTGGTGTCGCCATACACCACAGCGGGCAGTTTGGGTGACTTGACAGCCGCCTGTGCCACGAGTTCGAGCGTGTTGGCAGCATGAAAGGTATCGCCTGCATTAAGAAATAGTATGTAGCGCCCCGTGGCCATGTCGATGGCCTTGTTCATGGCATCGTAGAGCCCCTCGTCGGGTTCGCTGATGCACACTATTTCGTGACGCACGGCAGCATGGCTGTTGCGCTCCTGATAGTGGTGCACAAGCTCAAGGGTATTGTCGTGCGAGTTGCCGTCAATAATGAGGTGCTCCACATGGGCATAGGTTTGCTGCTCCACACTTTCGATGGTTCGTTCAATAAGCGCACCGGCATTCCATGTAACGGTGGCTACGGTAATTTTAAGGCCTTCTTCTGTCGTCTGTGCCGCGGAAGGAGGCACACTGTTCTCTTCCATTTTTATGATAAGTACATTATTATTCTATTAAGTAGGTTGCTGCCGCCCTACTCCATTGCATATACTGCCGCATAAGCCTTGGCCACAGCCTTTTCGTCGTAAGCCTTCAGGGCCTTGGCGCGGGCATTGCGGCACATGGCGGCATAGCTTTGCGAATTGAGTGTTGCGGCTATGCCATGTGCAAAGTCGAGGCTGTTGCAGTAGGCGGCCAGATAGCCGTTCACCCCCGTATCGACCATCTGCGGCACACCGCCCACATTGAATGCCACACAAGGCACGCCGCAGGCCATGGCCTCGGCTATGGTGTTGGGCAGGTTGTCCATGAGGGTGGGCATAACCAACAAGTCGCAGGCTTGGTAGAGCTGCCGCATACGTTCCTCGCTCTGTACATAGCCCATGGCATACGCTGGCACAGCAAAGGCCGATTGCAAACTTTCGGCTCCATGCCCCGCCAGCACAATGGCCACCTTGTCGGCCTGGTCGGGGTGCTCGTGCATGAGCAGCGATATGGCTTCGGTCAGATAGTCTATGCCCTTGTTGGGGTCGGTCACCTTAAAGGCGGTAAACAGCAGCAAACGCTTGTCGGCGGGCAATCCGAGTGCCTCGCGCACCTCGTTGCGGGTGGGCATGCCCTCTGTGCCGGCTGGTGCATAGTAGCGTGTGTCGATGGGATTGGGTATGCAGCCCACGCGCTGCCCCTTGAGCAGTGGCGCTTGTGCGGCCAAGCCGGCCAACCACTGGCTGCACCCTATTGCGGTAAAGTGGCCCTTGGCGTAAGTGGCAGCCTTGCGGCGGTAGGTACTGGCCGACAGGTCGCCCGCCGAGGGACGGCACAACTGCGGACATTTGCCGCAACCGCTGAGCCAGCGCTGGCAGTCGGCCGCATTGTGACACACACCGGTAAAGGTCCACATGTCGTGCATGGTGATGACCACGCGCTTGCCACTGCGCAATATCTTCTGCATATTGCGCAGCGAGAGCATGGCCTGGTTTGTCCAATGCAGATGTATGACATCGGCCTCGGCAAATGCCTTGAGCCGTGTGATGTCGTTGCCAAAGCGTGCCGTGTCTACTGCAAACAGCCCTTGGCGGCTAAAGCCGTTCTTTACGAATATCTCTAACCTTTCGAGCACGAACTTGAGTTTGCGCCACAGGGTGCGTTTAAGGCTTACCACCTCTGTGCGCTCTGCCGGCAGTGTGCGGTTCATGCACAACAAGGTGGCATCTACGCCGTTTTGGCGCAATGCTTTGAGCAGCCGCATGGAGGCTATGGCAGCCCCGCCTGCGTGGTCTGAGGTGTTGATAAGCAGTACTTTCAAGGGAGTAGAGGTTAGAGGGTTATGAGGTTAGGGGGTTAGGAGGGGATAAGGTTATGAGGTTATAAAGTAACCTTTGTGTGTTAGGCAAGGAGTTTGAAAGTTAGAGGGTTATTGGGTTAGAGGGTTAGAAGGTTAGAGGGTTAGAAGGTTAAAAGATTACCCTTGCATGCCTAACTCACAAAGGTTACTTTATAACCTCATAACCTCATAACCTTATACCCCCCATAACCTTATAACCCCATAACCTTCCCCCTCTCTCACCGTCCCAGCGTGTCCTTTGCAATGACAGCTGTGGCCCCGGCGTTTTGTTTGATATAATCGTCTGCTGCCTGGCCAGCGCGTGAGAGTTCGTCCTTGTCCGAAAGGAAACGGTCCATAATGGCCGCAAAGTCAGCCGCAGAATGTATTTCGCGGCAACCACCATTTGCCAGCAAAGCCTGCGCCTCGCGGAACTTTTTGTTGTTAGGGCCTATTATTACCGGCACACCATACACCGCTGCCTCGGGCACATTGTGTATGCCCACGCCAAAGCCACCGCCCACATAGGCCACGGTGGCATAACGGTAGATGCTCGACAACAAGCCATAGCAGTCTATTATCAGGCAGTCGGCCTCGGCCACACTCTTAGGCGTGGCTGTAGAGTAGCGCACATACGGCCGCTGCAGTTTGCTCTCAATCTGTCGCAAGTGGTCCTCGCTCACCACGTGGGGAGCCAGCACCAGGCGCAGATTGGGGTGGGTGTTGAAATAACTGATGATGATGTCCTCGTCGGGCTGCCACGAGCTGCCGGCCACGAGCACCCGCCAACAACCGGCAAAGCGCTCGACAAGGGGCAGCGGCTTGGCCGCATTGCGTATGTCTATTACGCGGTCAAAACGGGTGTCGCCCACCACCGTCACTTGGTTTACGCCTATGCCGGCAAGCAGTTGTTTCGAAGCCTCGTCCTGCACGTAAAGGTGCGTCATGCGATGCAGCACACGTGCATAGTTGCGGCCGTACCAACGAAAGAATATCTGGCCGGGCCTGAAAATGCTCGACACCGAATAAACCGGCACATGGTTGCGGTGCAATATGTCGATGTAGTTGCGCCAGAACTCATATTTTATAAAGTATGCAGCCTCGGGACGCGCCATTTTTACAAACTTTATGGCATTGAACGGGGTGTCGAAGGGCAAGTAACATATCACATCGGCCCCGGCATAGTTCTTGCGCACCTCATAGCCCGAGGGCGAGAAAAAGGTGAGCAATATTTTGCGTTCGGGGTGCTCGCGCCGCAAGCGCTCCATGAGCGGGCGGCCCTGTTCAAACTCGCCCAGCGAGGCGGCATGAAACCACACATAGCGGCTGGTGCCTATCTGGCGGCGCAATATGCGCCAAGTGTCGTGGTGCCCGCGCATCATGGTACGCACCTTTTTGTTAAAGAGTGCGGCTATGTTGCAGCCGAGCATCATCAAGTATATTGCGAGTGAATACATCTTGTAGTAAAAAGAGTTTTGCTGTCCGTTGACACCACCAAGCGTCAACGGACCGACAAAAGATAGTTAACTGGAGCCTACAAGCAGACAAGCCTCACGCGCCCGCCTGCTTCAACCAACCTGCTTAGTGCAGCGCCTCAATGGCAGCCTTCATGCGGCGCAGGGTCTCCTCCTTGCCAAGGAAAGCGGCAAGCTCATACATGTCGGGGCCCTTACCAGTGCCCACAAGGCACACGCGCCAGGGGTTCCAAGGCTTTTTGCCTGTTTCGGCAGCCCAGGCATCTACCACAGCCTTCTGGCTTTCGATGCTGAAGTCGTCAAGACCCTCAAGCAGATGATAAAGCGCCTCCATGTCGGCAGCAGCGCCTTCCTTCCAGTTCTTGCGGGTGAACTTGTCGTCGGCCGAATAGGTGGGGGCTATAAAGAAGAAGTCGCAAAGGGGCCAAAGTTCCTTGATAAAGTTAATCTTCTTCATCTTCATCATGCCCACCACAGCCTGTACACGTTCAATGGGGGCGTCGATGCCATTGGCCTTGAGTATCTGGTCAAAGGCAGGGGCGAGCACCGCATCATCGGTTTTGAGTATGTACTCGCGGTTGAACCACTGTCCCTTGATATAGTCGAACTTGGCACCGCTCTTCGAGCATTTTGACAGGTCGAACTGGTCGATGAGTTCCTGCATGGAGAGTATTTCCTGGTCGGTGCCGGGGTTCCAGCCCAACAGGGCAAGGAAATTGATTACAGCCTCGGGCAGATAGCCGCTTTCGCGGTAACCCGACGACACATCGCCCGTTTTGGGGTCGTGCCACTCGAGCGGAAACACCGGGAAGCCCAGGCGGTCGCCGTCACGCTTGCTGAGCTTGCCCTTGCCGTCGGGCTTGAGCAACAGGGGCAAGTGGGCAAACTGGGGCATGGTGTCCTCCCAACCAAAGGCACGGTAGAGCAACACGTGCAGCGGAGCCGAGGGCAACCACTCCTCACCACGTATCACGTGCGAAATCTCCATCAAGTGGTCGTCCACAATGTTGGCCAAGTGGTAGGTGGGCAGGTCGTCGGCACTCTTGTAGAGCACCTTGTCGTCGAGAATGTCGCTCATTATGCGCACATCGCCACGAATGATGTCCTTTACGTGCACCTCCTCACCTGGCTCTACCTTGAAGCGTACCACATACTGCTCGCCGGCGTCAATCAGGCGCTGTGTTTCCTCGGCGCCGAGCACCAGCGAGTTGCGCATCTGCATGCGGGTATGGGCATCGTACTGAAAGTTCTGCACGGCCTCGCGCTTGGCGGTCAGCTCCTCGGGGGTGTCAAAGGCTATGTAGGCCTTGCCGGCATCGAGCAGTTGCTTTACATACTTGCGGTAAATGTCGCGACGCTCGCTCTGGCGGTAGGGGCCATGGTCGCCACCAAAGCTCACACCTTCGTCAAACTTGATGCCGAGCCACTTGAACGACTCTATAATATAGTCCTCGGCTCCCGGCACAAAGCGGTTGGAGTCGGTGTCCTCAATGCGGAACACCATGTCGCCACCGTGCTGGCGCGCAAACAAATAATTGTAAAGGGCTGTGCGCACACCGCCAATATGAAGTGGACCCGTGGGGCTTGGTGCAAAACGCACACGTACTTTTCTTTCAGACATAGTTGTAATGATAATTTCGTTATTATGCCACAAAAGTACTGCTTTTTTCGCAAAAGGCCAAGTTGTGGCACAGACGCCATAACACCAAGTTTGGCCATCAAAGGATAAAGTTGTACTTTTGCAGACTGTAACCAACGCATAATCAACCAATTCACACATAATGAAGAAGTTTTTCACTCTCACTCTTCTGCTCCTGCTCACCGCCGTGACGGCCGTGCAGGCTCAGGTGAACTTCAGCGTCAAGTACAAGCGCGTGAATTCCACCACCATCGACATCATTTTTACTGGCACCGCACAGCCGGGCTGGCACATCTACTCTACCAACATTGGCGAGGGTGGACCTACCAGGGCCGAGTTTGGCGTGGACAAAATTAAGGGTGCCAAGCTCAAGGGCAGCCTTAAGGCCGGACCGGGGGCCAAAACCATGCAGGACCCCATATTCGAGATGCCTGTAACCTTCTTCGAGGGGCACGCCACCTTTACACAACGCGTGGAGCTGCTCGACAAGGACTATGAGCTGAAAGGCTACCTTAAATATGGTGCCTGCAACGACGAGAACTGTCTGCCGCCCACCAGCGTCAACGCCAAGGTGGCTGGCACCGACGGCCCCGCCCCCACTGCCGAGAGCAAGGCCGAGGAGGCTGCCGCTGCTGCCGCACAAGGCAACGCACTGACTACTGCCATCGACAGCACGGCTGCCACTGCCACCGACAGCGCTGCCGCCATGGCACAGGTGCAGCCGCTCGACAGCGCACAGACTCAGGCTCTGTGGACTCCGGTAATAAAGGAACTCAAAAACTTTGGTTCGGACACGGGCGACATGACGGGCAAGGCATGGTACTACATATTCTTTCTGGGCTTTGTAGGCGGCCTCGTGGCCTTGTTCACCCCTTGCGTATGGCCCATCATACCTATGACAGTGAGTTTTTTCCTTAAGCGCTCGGGCGACCGCCGCAAGGGTGTGCGCGATGCCATTACCTACGGCGTCAGCATTGTGGTGATATACGTGGCCCTGGGCCTTATCATCACCACCATATTCGGTGCCAATGCGCTCAACGACCTCTCCACCAACGCAGTGTTCAACATTCTGTTCTTCCTCATGCTGGTTGTGTTCGCGGCCAGTTTCTTTGGTGGATTTGAGATTACACTGCCCAGCAAGTGGGGCGATGCTGTTGACAACAAGGCCGAAAAGACTACCGGTCTGCTCAGCATCTTCCTCATGGCCTTTACACTGTCGCTGGTGAGTTTCTCATGCACAGGTCCCATCATAGGCTTCTTGTTGGTCGAGGTGAGCACATCAGGCGGTTCAGCTCTGGCTCCCACCATCGGCATGTTGGGTTTTGCCGTGGCGCTGGCCCTGCCGTTCACACTGTTTGCCCTGTTCCCCACATGGCTCAAGAGCGCGCCCAAGAGCGGCGGCTGGCTCAACAACGTGAAGGTGGTGCTTGGTTTCCTCGAACTGGCTTTTGCCCTGAAGTTCTTCTCGGTGGCCGACTTGGCTTACGGCTGGCACTTGCTCGACCGCGAAACTTTCCTCGCACTGTGGATTGTGATATTTGCCCTGTTAGGCATCTACCTGCTGGGCGCCATCAAGTTCCCGCACGACGATGAGGACGAGCGCCACACTTCGGTTCCGCGCTTCTTCCTGGCGCTCATATCACTGGCCTTTGCCGTGTACATGGTACCGGGCTTGTGGGGCGCACCTGTCAAGGCCGTGAGTGCCTTTGCACCGCCTATTTCTACTCAGGACTTTAACCTCGACCCTGTAAAGATTGAGGCTAAATTTACCGACTACGAGGCGGGCATGGCCTACGCACGCCAAACGGGCAAGCCGGTGATGGTCGACTTTACGGGCCACGGTTGTGTGAACTGCCGCAAAATGGAGTTGGCTGTATGGCACGATGCCAAGGTGCGCGACTTGCTCACTAAGGATTATGTGCTTATTTCGCTTTATGTGGACGAGAAGGCTCCGCTGCCCGAACCCATTGAGGTGCAGGAGAACGGACAGGCTACCACGCTTCGCACCGTGGGCGACAAGTGGAGCTACTTGCAGCGCAGCAAGTTCGGTGCCAACGCGCAGCCTTTCTACGTGTTGCTCGACAACAATGGCCGTCCGCTCAACAGCTCTTACTCGTACGACGAGAACATTGACAAGTTTGTGACGTTCCTTAAAAAGGGTCTTGACAATTATAACAAGCAATAAGCACTGGCAATTTGCTAATATGGCAATTTGCTAATGTGTTAATGGGCTGACGCCGTAGTGTTACAAATAGTAACGCTACGGCGTCAGCTCATTTATATATCTGCATATTTGCACATTAACAAGCACGGCGCGAGCACCAAACGCGAGCACTAAACGCGAGCACTAAACGCGAGCACTAAACGTGAGCACCAAACGTGAGCACTTAACGCAAGCACTAAGCGCAAGCACTTAACGCAAGCACTAAACGCAAGCACTAAACGCAAGCACTAAACGCAAGCGCTAAACGCGAGCGCTAAACGCGAGCACTAATGGGGGCGACGCGTCCCGCGGGCTATTTTTCAGCACCCTCGTCCCTCGCGCCCCCATTAGAGGTAGCGTTCTGCGAGCAGGGCGTCAGCCCTTATGTATCTTATAGGCAGGGCGACCAGCCCTGCCCCAGCTTATGTGAAAAACCACGGCGTCAGCCTTATGTTACTTATGTAGCTTATGTTCTTATGTATACCG
>ENA-UAMR01000183-UAMR01000183.1-human-gut-metagenome-genome-assembly--contig:-NODE-183-length-16302-cov-5.304610_pt1 | contig 16302 bp, 10 predicted proteins | sample MGYA00243283_ERZ654497 | MGnify/ENA primary metagenome ERZ654497 (study PRJEB26926, sample SAMN06164404) | human gut metagenome | biome: ENVO:00009003; feature: ENVO:2100002; material: ENVO:00002003... | reverse complement strand
CGAGATCAGCCTCGGTCTCGTGGGCTCGGAGATGTGTATAAGAGACAGGTCTATGCCTTCAAAGGTGGAGGCCGAAGCTACGGGGGGCACGGCCGAGTTGACACGCAGCGTGCGCAGGCCGCTCAACCGGGCAAAGGCGAACTCGCCCAACGTGGGGGTGCCGTTAATTGTGATGTCGCGCAGCTTGGTGCAACCCGAAAAGGCTGCATCGCCCACACGGGTTAGCGTTTTGGGCAGTTCGATGCTGCTGAGTGCGGTACAGGCAAAGAAAGCCTGCGAACCGATAGTGCGCACATTTTCGGGCAGCACTACCTGTTCGAGCACATGACGCGAGTGAAAGGCATTATTGGGTATGGCCTCGCAATCGGCTGAACCGAGGTCGATGCTACGTAATTGATAGCACAAGTCGCGTAACTGGCGAAAGTCGGAGTTGCCACCAGTCGACAGTTTGCCAGTCAACTTGACATTGGTGGCAGCTGCCTTTTGCACAGCATTGAGTTCGTTCATGCTGGCCACAGTTTGAGCCGTCACCGAGAGCGACAGCAGCGACATGGCCAGTGTGAGTAATCGTTTCATAAGCGAATGGTATGTGGGGTTAGCAGGTTTTCAATATCAGAATTTTACAATGCGGCTGCCGTCCTCTTGTTCGGCAATCTCCACTTTCAGGGCATCACCTGGCAGGAGTTCTTCAATGAGTTCGGGCCATTCTATAAAGCACACTGCCCCTGAATAGAAGTAGTCCTCATAACCCATGTCGTACACCTCGTCAAGTTTCTTGATGCGGTAAAAGTCGAAGTGATAAATGAGTTCGCCAGTAGTTTCTGAACGGTATTCGTTGACGATGCTGAAAGTGGGCGAATTTACCACTTCGGTCACCCCGAGAGCCTCGCACACCGCCTTTATAAATGTGGTTTTTCCAGCGCCCATTTTGCCGTAAAAGGCAAACACTGTATTTTGGTCCATGGCCTCGACAAAAGCCTTGGCCGCGCTGTCAATGTCGTTGAGCGACGTTATTTTGATTTCCATAGTTACTTATGTTATTTACACTACTTAAGTAGGTGTTCAAAATTATTTTATATAATCAGTAGGTGTCATTTTCACATTGAAAGCACATTCTCGAGGTACATCTATTTCCTTCGGCCTCGGTCACATAGCCCGCTATGCTCCCTCACCCGAAGGGAACATCTGCACCCCGATAATGCACTTTCAATGTAAAAATAATTTTGAACACCTACTTATTTTATGTTCAATAGTTGCAGCAACTGCGCCACGCTCTCCTCGAGCGAAAGTTTTGAGGTGTCGAGGCTCAGTGCCGGGTGCTGCGGGGCCTCGAAGGGTGCCGATATGCCCGTAAAGTTCTTTACCTCGCCACGGCGTGCACGCGCATAAAGGCCCTTCACATCACGACGCTCACACTCCTCTATCGGGGTGGATATGAATATTTCCTTAAAGTCGTCCTTGCCAATAATGTGCTGCGCCAAATTGCGCAAGTCCTCTGTCGGACTCACAAAGGCCGCTATGGTAATGATGCCGGTGTCGACAAAGAGTTTGGCCACCTCGGCCACACGGCGTATATTCTCGCGGCGGTCGTCGGCCGAGAAACCCAAGTTGGCATTGATGCCGGTGCGTATGTTGTCGCCATCGAGTATGCGGCACAGCAGACCGCGCTTTTGTAACTCGCGCTCCAGGGCTATGGCCACAGTGCTCTTGCCACTGCCGCTAAGGCCGGTAAACCACAGCATCACGCCTTTTTGCCCGAGCAGTTGCTCTTTGTCCTGACGCGACAGCATGCGGTCGAATATGGGATATATGTTATCTTGTGTACTCATAAGTAGGTGTTCAAAATTATTTTATACAATCAGCAGGTGCCATTTTCACATTGAAAGCACATTCTCGAGACGCATCTGTCCCCTTCGGCCTCGGTCACATAGCCCGCTATGCTCCCTCACCCGAAGGGAACATCTGCGCCCCGATAATGCACTTTCAATGTAAAAATAATTTTGAACACCTACTTTATGTTGCAAAGGTAGTGATATATATGTCAATTAGGGCGTTAGCGCCACCTTATTTTCTTTATAAAGAGCCTTCCGCGCCTTACCACCCTCACATTGGCCAGGGCACAGCGCAACTTGTCGTCGAGTATAATCATGATAACCGAGAGCAATATGAGCATTATGCCACATGCTATGCGCAGGGTCATCACCTCGCCAAACAGCATTATGCCGAGCACCGCGGCAGTTACCGGCTCGAGCGCACCCATTATGGCCGTTGGGGTGGAGCCTATGCAGCGTATGGCCATGGCCATAAACACGAGCGATATGACCGTTGGCACCAGACCGAGGGTGAGGGCCATACCCCATTGCATGGGCGTGTGCAGCATTTGCAGTTCGCCCGTGGGGGTGAGCAGGGCGTAGAGGGTGAGGCACACCAAACAGCTCGACATGGCATAAAAGGTGAGTTTGACACTCGACATCACAATGCCGCTGCGGTTGACCACTATGATGTAAATGGCATAACTGAGGGCCGAAACGAGTATGAGCACAATGCCCATCAGCGCTATGGCGCGCCCGCTGTCGTCCTTGTAGAGCAAGGCTATGCCGCCCACCGTAAGCAGCATGGCAAGCAGCGAAGGCCATTTGAGCCGTTCCTTGAAAAAAAAGGCCATCAGCATGGCTGTAAACACTGGGTAGGCAAACACCAGGGTGGCGGCCACACCTGCCGACATGTAATGAAAGCTCAGAAAGTAGGTGAGCGACGACACGGCAAACACCGCACCTAACAGGCTCAACACCTTGCCCTCCCTGCGTGTGATGGCAAAACGCTTGCGCTGCACCAGCATGAGCAAGCCAAGCATGACCGACCCGAACAAGAAACGGTAAAACAACACGCTGTTGGAGTTGTAACCGTCTTGATACAAATACTTGGCACAAATGGGGTTCACGCCATAGCTCACAGCAGCTATGCAACCGTACAGGTAGCCCTTAAGATGTTGGCTCATATTTATAAATTATACGTTTAACGGGCGCAAAGTTACGCCGAAATGCAAGAAAAAAGCCATATCGATGCAAAAAAAGCCGCGTTTTGTTTGCAAGTAAAATAAAAAGACGTAATTTTGCACTCGCAATTCGGGGTGTAGCTCAGCCCGGTTAGAGTACGCGTCTGGGGGGCGTGTGGTCGCTGGTTCGAATCCAGTCACCCCGACTTTGAATTGTATGGCAGTCAGTTGTTCACGCAGCTGACTGCTTTTTTGTGTCAAGGCGCCAAGCAAAGCGGCCTGCGGTGAATGCACTCACTGCAGGCCGCTTTGGCGTATGCCCCGCTGCCACTAACTGCGCCTCGTAAACGGCTGCTGCGGATAAACCATCAGCACGTTGCGCGACGAAAAGTAAAGCTCAATCTGGTCGGGCAGGCGGTCGAGATAGTTGTGGAATGAGATGGTGCCGCGCCGCGCACACACAAACACCACCAGGTGGTCGGTGCGGGCGTTATGGGCCAGGGGCACAAGGTCGTTCCACGACCGGTACTCCGTGCCGAGCAAAGGCACCCCATTGTGCTTGCTGCCCACATAGTGTTCAACCGCCGTCAGCGTGTCGGCCGTAGAGTAGGCATTGATGCCACACGTAAGCTGGCGCGCAAGCAAGGCTATGCGGTCGAGCCAGCCCCCAAAGCCCTGTTCATACTCCGCCTTGGGCGGCACAAGCAACTGTATGCGCTGCATGGTGTTGAGCGGCATTGTGGCACGGAATATAAATATCTGACGGTCGATGGCACCAAGCAGGTCGGTGCTCAACTTGCCATAAAAGGTGTCAGACAGGCGCTCCTTTTGGTGCAGTCCGAGCACAAGGTCGCTCACCGCACGCTCCTTGATGGTGTGCGATATGCCGCTCGCCACATTCACCGACCAGCGTTGGTACGTTTGTATGCGCATGTTGGTGGCAGCAGCCAGCTTAACCGCGTGCTCAAGCTGCTCCTCGCCCGACTGGCGCGCCGAGGGATTGTTGTCGAGCACCACATTGAGCGCTATGATGGGCGCCACCGAGTGCGGCGTGCGCAACATGAGCGACAGGTCAACCAGCGCCTGCACCATCGAGGGGTTGTGCAGCGCCATGAGTATGCGGTCGGGAGCCTCGCCCGCCGGCTGGGCCACAACCGTAGTGGCAGTGGCGGCCGAGCGTTGCGCCACAGCCACCTTGCGCGCCGTGTTTTCGGTAATGAGCGAGCTTACCACACACGTCACCAGTATGAGCACCATGGCCCCGTTCAGCACATCATCGCCAAGCAGACGGCTGCCGTCGGGCAGTATTATCTTGTAGCCCACAAGCACCACCGCCAGGGTGGCCGCAGCACGCGAGCCGGTAAGGCCAAACATCAGGCGGCGTTCGCCAAGGCTCATCTTAAAAGCCTTCTGTGTGACAAAACAGGCCAGCCACTTGCTGCCAAGCCCCACCGCCACCATGACGGCGGCCACCACTATGGCACCCTCGTGCTCAACCAGCGCACCAAGATTGATGAGCATGCCCACACCTATCAAAAAGAAAGGTATGAACAAGGCATTGCCCACAAACTCGATGTGGCTCATCAGGGGCGACGAGGGCGGAATAAGCCTGTTGAGCACAAGGCCTACCAGGAAGGCACCCAATATGCCCTCCATGCCCACAAACTCCATCAGGCCTGCACCCAGAAACACCAGGCACAGCACAAACACATACTGCACCACGCTGTCGTCGTAGCGGCGGAAGAACCACCGCCCTATGCGCGGAAAGCTATATATGATTATGCCGCCAAGCGCCACCACCTTGACCAACAGCCACAGCCAGTAAAACCCCGTCACGTGCTCCTTGAACACACCGCCCACCACCGCAAGCACCAGCAGCGTGAGCGTGTCGGCCACGATGGTGCCACCCACCGCTATGCTCACACTGTCGAGCCGCGACAGGCCGTAGCGCAGCACAATGGGGTAGGCTATCAGCGTGTGCGAGGCATACATGGCGGCCATCAGCACCGCAGCGGCCGCACCATAGCCCAGCATCGAGTTGGCAGCATAACCAATGCCCATCGGTATGACAAAACTGAGCAAACCGAGCGTGGCGGCACGCCCCTTGATGCGCTGCACGTCCTGCAGGTTCATCTCGAGCGAGGCAAGGAACATGATGTAGTAAAGCCCCACCTTGCCAAACAACTCAAAGCTGGTGTCGCGCTCAAGCACACCGAACCCGTGGGGGCCGATGAGCACGCCGGCAAATATCATGCCCACTATCGAGGGCACGCGCAACTTGTCGAGCAGCATGGGCGCAAAGAGTATGATGCCCAGCACAATGAGGAATATCCAGGTAGGGTCTGTTATCAAGGTCTGTAATTATTAGATTTGCCCAATAAAAGGCATAAAATATGTGTATGATGCTGCAAAGTTGCGAAAAAAACCGCCATTTACTGCCAACTGACGCGCACAAATAGGACGGACTGACCAAAAATAGCAAAAAATGTTGTACATTTGCACACCTAACGTCGGCTGACGTTATGCAACCAATCATAAAACAGACAATTACAAAATGTAACATACCGCCCCGCTGTGCGGGTTGTGATGAAAGCAATAACCCCAGTTGGGCGGCATAAAACACACCACAAGCAATATGAACGTAGCAATCGTTGGCGCAAGCGGCGCCGTAGGCCAAGAGTTTCTGCGCGTGCTGGCCGAGCGCGATTTCCCTATCGACAATTTGCTGCTCTTCGGCTCAACCCGTAGCGCAGGCACCAAATACACCTTCCGCGGCAAGGAATACACTGTCAAACTCCTGCAGCACAACGACGACTTTAAGGACGTAGACATTGCCTTTACATCAGCCGGTGCCGGCACCTCAAAGGAGTTTGCCGCCGACATCACCAAGTATGGTGCCGTAATGATTGACAACTCTTCGGCCTTCCGCATGGACGACGAAGTGCCCCTCGTTGTGCCTGAGTGCAATGCCAAGGACGCCCTCACACGTCCGCGCGGCATCATTGCCAACCCCAACTGCACCACTATCATGATGGTGGTGGCACTGCAGGCCATCGAGAACCTGAGCCACATCAAGCGTGTGCACGTGGCCTCATACCAAGCCGCGAGCGGTGCTGGCCAGGCTGCCATGGACGAACTGGTGGAGCAGTACCGCCAGGTGTTGGCCGGACAGCCCGTCACCGTCAACAAGTTTGCCTATCAGCTGGCCTTCAACGTCATTCCGCAAATCGACGTGTTCCAAGACAACGGTTACACCAAGGAGGAGATGAAGATGTACAACGAGACACGCAAAATCATGCACTCCGACGTGCTCACCTCAGCCACCTGTGTGCGTGTGCCCTCGCTCCGCTCTCACTCTGAGGCCATCTGGGTGGAGACAGAGCGACCCCTCGACATTGACACCGTAAAGCAGGCCATATCGGGTGGCGACGGCCTGGTGCTGATGGACAACCCCGAAAAGAAGGAATACCCCATGCCCCTCTTCCTGGCCGGCAAGGACCCCGTATATGTAGGTCGTATCCGCAAGGACTTGGCCAACCCCAACGGCCTCACCCTTTGGCTCGTGAGCGACCAGATACGCAAGGGTGCCGCTCTCAACGCCGTACAGATTGCCGAATACCTCATCAAGGTGGGCGATGTAAAGTAACTTGCCCGTTACTATTCCCCCTCCTCAACTTCTCAACCTGTCAGCCCATAATTGTGCCAACGGGTTAACATAAGCGCCAACGCTCGCACTGCCACAGACGTAATGTCTGCCACAGTGCGAGCGTTGTTTTTTGTAGGTTCCAATGCACGTTTGGATAGTGCATTCATATCATCAAAGCAGTCCCTTGCTGCGATAGTAGCGGTTCACAGCGCGCTGTATCTTAGTGTACGAACTGCCGAGCTTGTCCTTGCGCTCCTGACCGTTGCCATAGTCTCCGTGCAGCACCTTTTGCACCTCTGCGTCCATATCTGTTGATGGTGCGGTAGCCTTGGTGGGTGAAGGTGTTGAGGGAGTTGAAGTTTCAGATTGGGTTGAAGGCGTTGCAGCATTTACTGCATCGTCTTGTGGTTGCACCTCGTTCGGTGCGCCTGCAGGCGCATTCTGGTCGCCACCTCCAAACTGTGTGCTGTCAGCGCGCTGAGTGCTGTCAGTTGGCGCAGTGGGCTGCTCGTCCATAACGGTGTCAACCACGGGCTCGTCCACAGGCTGACTGCTATTGCTGTTGCAGCCACGGAATGCAGCAAAGCCAATGGCTGCCACCACTGCGAGCCCCACAACTAACGACAGCACATGCTTGCCCTTGTTGCCGCCATTGCCAGTCTGTGTAGCATCGCCACCGCCTGCAGGGGCGGGCGCAGGCGCAGACTGTGGGATAGCAGGTGCTTCTGCTGATGGTGCAGGAGTTGCTGCACTCTCTTTCTCCAAATTGAAGGAGCGCTTCACGTGCTTTTCAAGGTTGAACTTGCGCGTACTCTTGCGTTTACTCTTATCTTCTGTCATGAGTGTAAACTTTATTAAGTAAACAAATCAATGAGCGTTTGCAACCCACCTTCATGGCCCACGCCAACAGCCTCAAACTCCCATTCGCCTTCGTCGTTCAAAAAGAGTTTGGCTATCTCGGCCGCGTCCTCAGCCGCAAATGCCTCGTTGAGCGCATAGCGGCACAGCTCCTCGCCAGTGTCGGTGTTGGTCAGTGTGATAGCGGCATCTTTCACGTCGCCAAAGGTCTCATTGCCATGAACAGTGGCCACAAATACAATCTCCTGTATCTTGGCGTCCACCTTGTCCAGGCAGATGTCTATGGTCTCGCCGTCGCCGCCGCCGTCCACCTCGTCAATCGAGCCGAGCACCGAGCCATCGGCCGACATGGGGCGCACCGTGGCTATATAGTTGCGCTTGGCACCATGTTTGGCCTTGTCGTAGGGCTCCTGGCGGTTCTCTGAGTTGTAAAATACAAAGTCAGCGTCATTGTTTATCACACCCTCCTCGCCCAATAAAAAGGTTGATGAGTCAAGGTCGTGGTCGCCGTCCCACGACAAGTGTACTTGCAGGTTATTCAGGCCCGCGTCCTTGCTGAGCTTGAAGCGGTCGCCTTTGTTCAAATTAAAACGTGCCATGTGTTCCTCTGCGTTTTTAGGTTAAGCGTACATGTCTATCAAGGTCTGCATACCGCCAGTATAACCCTGGCCTACAGCCTCAAACTCCCATTCGCCGTCTTCGTTGCAAACAAGTTTGCCAGCCTCAACGGCAGTTTCTGATGAGAAATTCTCCTTCAAGTCGTAGCGGCAGAGTTCCTCGCCAGTTTCCTCATTGGTGATGACAATAGCCGGTTCACGTACCTGCCCAAACGTCACGTCATCGTTCGCAGTGTGATAAATTGTTACGCAGAAAATGATTTCCTGCACCTTGGGGTTCACTTTGTTCAGTATCACGTGCATGGTTTCGCCAGCGTCGTCGCCTTCTTCCTCATCGCCTTCACCCAGGTCGTCAGGCGAACCAAGCACCGAGCCGTCGGCAGACACTGGGATCGTTTCACCGCGCCAGTTCACCTTTGAACCAAACTTTTCGCGGTTCCAAGGCTCGCTGCGATTGTCAGAGTTGTAAAAAACGAAGTCTGCATCGTCCATAATCACGCCATCGGCACCAAGCAAAAAGGCCGAGGCATCAAGGTCAGCCCCAGACTTCCAGGTTAAGTCTACCTGTATTTTGTTCAAGCCGCTCTCCTTGCTAAGCGAGAAGCGGTCACCTTTCTTCAAGTTAAATCTTGACATAATGTAATTGATTTTTGAGTTATGAGTTATTCTTTGTGCGCAGATTGAATAAAGTCAACGCGCGTTTATAATCTTTTTGTAAGCCTCAACCAGCGTGTCAGTCTCCGTTGTGTCAATTCCGGCCTGCTGTTGGCATTCGTGCAGTTCGAGCAAATCTTTCAAGTAAGCCTGTGCCTTGGTGTGGTTGTGCGCAGTTTTTACCGATACCAGTTCGGGTTTGATAGCACGTTCCACGCGCATTGTGTACTTTATCAGTTTGGTACAAAGGGCTGACATAGTACTGTCGTGTGCCATGGCAAACGCCTTTTTGGCCTCCTGATAGCGACCTTGGCTGAGCAAAGTTGCAGCCTTTGACTTTGGGGCAACGGTCTCTTTTTTTACGTTTGTTTTGTCAGAGTTTGGTATTGCACAGCCAGTGCTTTTAGTCTTTGTTTCAACTGTCTGCACCTCTGCAAACAAATGCGCAAACTCCTGCATCTTGCGGTCAAGAGTTGCTTTGCCAATCAGCTTGGCCTGCGCCTTCAGATAGGCAAATTCAGCCTCGGCTTGCTTGTAGTTGGTCTTCACCATCTCGCGCAACGGAGCCAGGCGCATGCGCACCTCGCGCTCCGTCAGTTCGGCACATGGTTGAGGCGTGGCGGGAGGCGCTGGCGGCTGCGGCTGTCCGGCTGTAGCATTGTCTGGCGCTGGTTGCGGTTTGGGCGTGGGCGCAGTTTGGGGTATCTGTGCCAGCAGTTCCTCAAGTTGCGCATCGTAGGCGTGCACCGGCGCATTGTGCAGTTCGTCGAGCAACCCTTTAATCTTGTTGCGTGCAGCCTTGTAGTCTGTAGCAGCTATCTTGGCTTTAGCCTCGCGCGCCATTATCTCCACCCGCCGTTTGTAGCGTATCACGAGCAGCGGGTCGTCATCTGCCCCAGGTACCTCTGTGCCCGTAGGTCCGGCAGGCGGTTCAGGTGGTGGCCCCGGGTTGCGTTCTGGCTTGTGACCTGCTGTGCCGCCCTTCCAAAAATTATAGCCGCTGGCCTTCACATCGCCCAGCAGGCGGTCGAGCAGCATTTGCTTTTCGCGCGCTGTCACCTTGGTAATGGGCAAGGCCCAGCGGCCTTGGGCAAACAAGTTCTCAAAGTAGTCTGTGGCAGCCCGTCCGGCCAACACCACGCGGCATTGTTGTGCCGACAGACCATGGCGCGCCAGTTCATTGCCAAGTTGGTACAACACCATGCGGCTGGCTGTGCTGGCTGCCGACATGTCAAGCTCGGTGCGGCGCAGCATATAATCTTGCATCGTGCCGTCCGACATGCGCAACACATCGTTCACCTCCTGTGCAGTGCTGCTCAGAAAACGTTCGGCAGCCTCGCGCAGTATGTGCTCCTCAAGTGCGCGGTCCTTGTAGTTATAGTTGTACAAGCAGTTCCATATATGGCTGGCAGCCTCGCCTATGCGCGGGTCGCGTCCCTGTCCATCAATGCGCACCACATTGCCAAGCGGCTCATGGCGCACTGCGTCGTAGAGTTGCACCAGCAGGTCATCGCCGTCAACCGAAACCAACACCACCCCGCTCACGCGCTTGCGGTCAGAAGGGGGTGTTTGTGACGCTACCACGGGCAGCAATAGGCGCGCATAGTTATAATCGCGCATATTTTGGAAGCCACCCTCCTCAAATGGGGAAAGAATAAAGCGCTGTTTGTTGGTGTCGAGTTCGGGGCCGAACAAGAACATCAGTGGCAACCGTGCCACATTACTTTCAAGCGTGCCAGTCTGGTTGTAGAATATGTTTGACAATATCTGCTCTATGTAGCAGCGTATGGCGTAGTAGGGCAGTTTGCCAAGTGGTTCGTCGCGGTCGGCAAACTTAAAGGTGCGACTGGCCGTGCAGGTGCTGAATATGTTGGCATAGGCGTTAGGGTTGTGGTTATGGCATGCCGCCTCGTAGGCGCTGCGCCCTATCACAAACTTGTTGCCAGTGCACAATATGGCAAAGGGCATGTTTACCTCGCCGTTAGGGGCATAGTCCACAAAACGGTTGTCGCCATCACTGCGGTTGTAGCGAAATGCAATGGCATCGGCCGTGATGGTCACCAATATGCAATAATTCACGTTTATCATTACTTGCTCTGCTTCAAAGCCCTAAACAAATATTCATCGTAGAACTTCATGCCCTCTATGATGATGATTGGGGCCACATAGTCAAACTTCTGCTCACTGTTGCGGTGGGCGTTTTGCACCTCGGGCATATTCTGTATGTAGGTACAGATGTTCGACATCGACGCCATACCTTCCTTCACTGTCTCAATATCTAACATGCCATTGCCAAAGAAGCGGGCCACATACTTGCAGTACACAGCGGCAAAGGTAAAGAAGCAAGTTTTGCTCATGTCAAATATTCCCGCGTCAGGTGCATTAAAGCACACGCCAACGCTCTCCATGTAGTCGGGTGTAATGTTGCTGTCGAAGCTGAGCGCCACCTTCTCGCGGGTGTCGGTGTTGTAGAGTGTAAAGCCGTTTTCGCCCACTATCTCGATGGCACTTTCCGACATTTGCAACGGGCTGTTGGTGGTCTTGGCCAATCCTTTTGACACCTCAAACTTTACATCATGTGCCGGCTTTGTCTGCAACTCAAACTTGGGCCAACCGCCAAGGTTGCCCTTCAGCACCTGTTCGCCGCCCATGCCCATCATAAACATCTCAAGGTAGTAGCGCTGTGCCGTTTGGGCATTCATGGCGTTGAGCCATTCAAATATGCGCGAGCCCTTGCCGGCAAACACCACCTTGACGTTGGGGCGCCAGCTGTCGGCAAACATGGGCAACTCCTCTGAGCGGCGCACCTCCTTAAGCAGTTTGGTGGCCAACTGGCCTGCATAGAAAGAGATGAGGCCCGTTACGTAAAGGTCTACACAGAATAGTTGTGGGCAGTCTGCACTGACCGTCTGGTAAAAGTCGGCCAATTGCTCGGGGCTGAGTTGGTCCACCACCTGCTCAAAGTAATAGGGCGCACTTTGTGCCGAATACAAGTTCTGCCCGTCGTTAAAGCCAATGATGCTTAGTTGGTAGTTATGACACACCTTTTGCAACACACGCTTAAACTGGTCGGACATTTGGTTGGTGGCACGCGACAGGCATTGTGCGGCAAAGCGTATAGAGTTCTGCTTCAGCATTTTGCAACCATCGTTGTCCTTACATAGCACCGAGATGTCGGTAGTGCTGCCACCCACATCGAAGCAGAAGGTCAAGTCGTTTGCCACTATGTCAAACGACAGGTAGTTGGCCACAGCACTGGCCTCGGTCATGGCCTTGGTCGTGTCGATGGGTTTGAAGTCGAACTTAAACTTGTCGTCCTCAGGCACAAGAGCCTTTTGGGACGACTGTTGTGCGGCAGCGGGCTGCGTGGGGGCAAATGGGTCGTTGGCAAAGCCCTGCGTAGCTGGTGCGGCAGTTGGTGTGGCAAATGGGTCATTGCCCGTGCCAAATGGGTCGCTGCCAAAGCCCCCGCCTGCGGGAGAGTCAAAGGGCGAAGGACCGCCAAATCCCGTCGCCTCGTCGCCAAAGGGTGAACTGGCGGCCGGAGTGTTGCCAAACACGTTGTCAGTGCCAAGTTTGATGTTGAGAGCCGGTATTTGCGCGATGTACAACCGCCAGGCCGTGCCCTCCTCGTTTGTAACTGGAGTAACATGTTTGAGCGACTGCCATATCTGGTTGTACTGTCGCATCAATTCGTAGCCCATGGCCGAGGGATATGACCATCGCAAGTCGTTGGGCACGAGCCCCTTGACATATAGTTCGGCATAAATGTGAAGCAGCAACGACGACAGGAAGGCCTGCTTGTGGGCCTTGTCCTCCTCGCGGCCGCTCCACTTCATGTTGTGTACCAGTTCTACCACGTTCTGCCCCCCTCTGAACCCGAGACGCATGGCATTGTCCGTCACATTCTCAACCGGCAAGTGCCGGCCAAAGCAGGGAAAGCCGCCTTGCACAGCTTCGGCGCGCATGGTGTTGATGTCGTTGTTGCTGCACTGTGGCAGGCGCTGGTCGTCGTGTATGGCCAGTATGCTCTTAACAGCGTTGGAGTACACCTCCTCGTTTTGGAAAAACAATACATTGCGTTCGGCAGGTATGTTGTTCTGCGTGCCGTCAAGGTCGGTAAAGAGCGATATGCGCTGGTTGGCAAAACTGATTCCCTGGGCATCGCGTGCGTTGCCGTCGTGGTAGGCCACCGAGGTATTGGTGCTGCCAAAGTCGATGCCCAACTTCACCTCATCCAACTTATGGTTGTTGTGCAGCATGTCCTTGGGCAGTTTGTCGTCGGCCATCAGGTCGTTGCTGTAATGAATGAGCACAAAGCCACCCTCCTGCCCGTTCACGCAGGTCAGACGCACTCCCTTGAAGGGGTGCGCACTCTCATATACTTCATACTTATACTGCCGCGAGGCTGTGCGGCTGTCGCTCACCACCAGCAGCTTGCCATCGCCTTGTGCTTGGCCCTGTTCGGCCAAATATTGAATGTTGCCGTCGCGGTCGGTTATAATGGCAAAGTTGTCGCTGGTCTCGTCGCCCACAAATGGCACTGCCATGTAGGGACAGTCGTTTTGGCGCACATTGTGGGGCAGTTCTGAGTAGAGGAAGTAGCGGTTCCAGTCACGCGCTATAAAGTTGGGCCACACTATGGCGTCCTTGTTGCGGGCAAACATGCCGCCCACCTTGTAGTCGATGGGTATGGACTTCTCCTTGCACTTGCCCGTCTGCCCGTCCTTTATCATGATGGTCAGGCGCACCGACAGCGTGTTGGTGGTCTCCTCATAGTCGGCAGTGAGTTTTGAGTCAATGTTGTAGCCGGCATTCTGATAGCCTAACAATATGCTGGCATTGGTGCCAAACACCTGTATGCCCTTCTGGCTCAGGGGAATGGCAAAGTAGGCATACCGCGGTGTACCCTTGATTTGGGCCCGGAGCAGGTACACGGGCAGTGAGGCCACGCGTGTGGCATCCTCTTCGTAGTCGCGCGGCAGCCATATGCGTGCTATCTCCGACGTTTTGGGCAGCAGCAATTCCTCGGGCTTGAATGGCTTGGCCAGTCCTTGTGCATCGGGTTCGGTGGTTATCTCGCCGTTGTTGCCATATAGCTCCTCAGTGTAGTTGAGAAACTTGAATGGCCCCTCAAAGCCTTGCACAGGCAGCGCACTGGCATCGTCCTCGCGCAATTGGCGGGCACGCACAAGGTTGAGTATCTCGCTCTGCCACACACCCAGTTCCAGCTTGATGGCCTGGTAGTTCAGTCCGGCCTGCTTGTAGTAAGCTTCAAGCTGGGTTATGCGTGGCAGCAGAATGTTGACATAGGCCAGCAAGTTGAGCAGTTGGTCGTCGGGTATGCTGCTGTGAAGGGGGTCGGTAAAACGGTGCGTGTTGGAGTCGACAAAGGGCAGATTTTGCTCAATGGCGTAGGCCACCGAGGTGAAAAACACCGAGCGGGGCGACGTGGCGCCCACCACCTGGCCGTTGTATTTGATAACGTAGATGAAGGGCTGAGCCTGGTCGTTGCGCGCCAGGCCCTGCTCGGTCCAGATGTGGCGGTCGCCCATGAGCATGTTGCCAAAGGCACCCTTCGGCTCATACATGTTCTGCGTTTGCTTGATGTCCTTGCCATCGCTGTAGGCCATGTTGATGCGGCGCACTTGTATGGCCGTGTTGTTAAGGGCGATGCAGGCTATCAGGCCGCGCCACTCGTCCACCAAGTTGATGTAGTATTGGTTCAGCCCCGAGGCTGCGTCCTTGCGTATGGTTTGTATTTCGTTGAGCGAATGGCTGAACAGGTCGGCACGTGCAAACACCGAGGGCACGCCCGACACGATGGCGCTCACGTCCACCCCCTCTTTTATGGCGGGGGTCTCAATGTCGCGTGTGAAGGCTTGCATCTGCGATGTGAAGTCCTGCCACTGGCCGGCAGCTCCCTGCTGCTGGCTGCGCTCGCTCACTTTGATGGTCAATGCTTTAATATCTGGCATAGCTGTGTGTACTTACTTTACTCGTTGGTGTAATCAGGTTGCAGAGCTTCAGCTTAAAGCTTCGTGCTGAAGGGAATGGTGGCGTTAATAGCACGGTACATGTGCGCCAGAAAACGCTCCTTCATGGTGCTCACACTCTGCTCCTCGTTGTTAGGGCGGCTGTTGGCCAGGTTCTTGACAAAGTCGTCGTACTTGGTGCGACTGTCAGTCTTGATAATCAGCCCGGTCTTCTTTTCCTCTTGTATCTCCTTGCAGGGGTCCATCGCAGCAAGGGCATTGATATTCTCTTCAAATATCTTTGGCGCAAACAAGAACTTGCTTGCACCAACCGCACGCACCGAGTTGTACACTTGATATATCCAGCCGCGCACCAAAGCACCTGCGTTGGTGTTATAGGCAAACTCCTTCATGTATTTGTCTATATCCTCAGTCTGCTCGGGCTTCAGCTCATTGTAGTCGGTAATTTTGAACTCAGAGAGCCAGCTTATGAAACCGCGTGTGCCTAATTTGTCCTTGCTCATGCCTACGCGCGGCAGTGCGCCACCGTGCATTGACAGTATGATGTGGGCCAACACAAGGAACGACCCCATCTTTTGCAGAAACTCGTCGGCATTTCTGGCACTCACAAAGTCGGTGCCCTTAAAGGTGAGGTTCTTGTTATCGTCCAGTTCGACCGAGCGGTACAGATACTGCGCTGTGGCATTTTGCAAGGCTGCATCGTCAAGTCCGAAAAAGTCGTAAGCGGCACAGGCACACATTAGCTCCACCACGTGGCAAGCGTTCTTTTGCTCAGCACCGCCTGTAATGGTTTGGCTGGCACCTTCCGACACATTGAGCTCTTGTGCCGGCCACCCCACGTGGTAGAGGCGCTTGTAGCGGTCCTTCACCGTGCGGTCTTGCTGGTAGAACTGCAGAGCGGCTTGTGAGTTGATGGCAAAGTAGTCGGACGTGGCCACAAGTTTTTCCTGTCGGCGTTGGGCGTCGGAGGGCGAGTTGAAACTGAAGTACTCGGTGAGCAGCGTGGCACCAAACTTCACGTTGTTAAAGTCGATGGTGTTCTGCGATATAAGGCTGACGGCCTCCTTCAGGGCTTCGGGCACTACGGGAATGGACGATGCACCGGTGCCGCCAAACACAGAGCCGAACACAAACACACGTGCACCAGCACCGCTCTGCTGCAGTTCGGTCAGGAAGGCTGCCAGCTGCTTTTCGGGCTCGGTGGCGCGCTCCTTGTCCTCGATGTAGTGGCGGGCAGCCTCAATGATGCCGTGATACATCAGCATCGAGCCAAGGTGCGTTTGCGCGCGGTAGCCGTGGTCGAGGTTAAAGCTCTGCACGGTGTCGTGGTCAAGAAAGAGGTCGGCCAGGTCGCGGTCATCATTTTCCACCTCACGCTGCAAGCCTTGCGTAGCACTGATTTTGGCATAGGAGCTGCGACTCGCTTTTGAGTAGTCGGTGTAGAAACGGTAAAGGTTGAGCTTTGCCGAAAAGTAGGTGTTGGCATTGGGGCTTCCACCTGGTGTGGCGGGGTTGTCAGTCTTTACCTTGTTGTAG
>ENA-UAMR01000180-UAMR01000180.1-human-gut-metagenome-genome-assembly--contig:-NODE-180-length-16633-cov-10.938654_pt1 | contig 16633 bp, 19 predicted proteins | sample MGYA00243283_ERZ654497 | MGnify/ENA primary metagenome ERZ654497 (study PRJEB26926, sample SAMN06164404) | human gut metagenome | biome: ENVO:00009003; feature: ENVO:2100002; material: ENVO:00002003... | reverse complement strand
GAACATCGTGAAGTCTCTTACCAAACTCTTTTGCGTCAAAATACATACGTTTCTCCTTCCGCACAGCCGGTACAGAACCGGATCGACGGAAGGTCAAAAAAAGAGCCGCATGACGGTGAAGAAAAAATCCTGTGCCGATAAAACAGAACATGGGTATCCCATAATTCTGTCTCATGCGGCATTCGGAAGACTTCGCCTGTCAGCGGCTCCACAGCACAGCTATGACTTATAAAATTGTGTTAATAGGGTTATTTATTGTCATCTCAACCATTCAAAGACGAATAGTAGAGCTGCAATCTCCGTAATCTTCTCATCTCCAAAACATTGAAGACGGTCTCGCGTCCGCAGGCCTTACATTTGGTCTGCACATGTCCTCTGGTATCCTCAAAGACGATGATTGAATTGTGTCGGCAATAAGGGCACCTGACAATCCTGGGCTTTTGCGAAGCAATCGCATCCTTTGCCCGGATGATTTTAATCTGCATTTCCGCAGATGGTTCCGATACTCTGATATTCCTGCTCATGGCCACACCTCCAATGGATCACGATATTCATAATCCTTTTTCCGGTTCAGATAGCCCAGCTGTTCCAAGCGGATAGCAGCTGCCGATCTCGAAACGCCAAAGACACCACAGAAAGTATCTATCTTCACCTGGTCTTTGTTATAAAAACGCCATCCATAACATGTCAGAGGCTTTCTGCTGTTGATGAACCACATCGCCCGATCCACTTCTGACTGGGGCATCAGGATGGCAGCTCCCAACGAATTGGCCTGCCACTCGTTCCAATCTTCCTGCGTTCTCAGGATGCGGGAGCCATTTCCCCGCACTTCCGGTCTCTTATGGCAGGCTATCTTTCGGTCATCGGCATCCAGCTGAAACAATATCTGGTGAGCACACTCATGTGCCAGCGTAAACCTGCGTTTTCCGCAGAGTTTCCGGATATTCGCCGGTTCAATGAAGCTCTTATCCAAGACCACATCATTGGTTTTCAGAAAGATGCTTCTCTGACTTCCATCGACTTCTATCTGATATTCCGTATCCACATACGCGGTCAGACCATAGATGCTACCGTCCGAGGATAGTTTTTGAAATGACACCTTCAAGTTCAGATAATCGGATGCAAACTGGTCAATGGGTGTCGGAAGCGCGAATCTTGCCGGATCATCTGCTTCGCTGCCGAAAAAGGACTTTTGAAAATCTCTTATCACTGCAACAGCGATTTCTTCTATCTTTTTCTGTGAAAGGATCATAGGCACGGCTCCTTTGCTTCAACGAACCATTTTTCATCTTCGTTGTACAGGAAACTCTCATGCCCACCGATCATGACCGTATAACGGATTCCGCAGCCACCCACCTTTGTGGAAGCCGCCCGACACTTATGCTTCAATCGGTCGATCTCATACACCCGTCCGTCAACCCATCGAATCAGGCGCGGACGGATATTTCCCTCCGCATCCACATCCAAATTCACAGGTACATATACTTTTCTACATTTCTGTTCCGACATATTCTACGCTCCTCCTCTGTAAACCGGCGAATGTGTTGACTTCTTTTAGCAAAGAACTCACCAGATTCTACCGGTGCTGTATTAACCAATCATTCCTGTCGGCATAACCAAATCCACTTTTCGCTCTGTCGGCATCTTGCTTTTCTGAAAAAGTACCCCATTTTTAATCGCATCTTTCCCGAATCGAAATCGAATCTGCTCAATCGCTGCGTCCAAGCGTTCCTGGCGATCCAATGATTTCACATCAGTGAATAGGTCGTATTGTATCGGACAATCCTCTTCAAACAGGTTGATTGCCCGAACCGTCACCGAACGAATCGGGTGTTCCCACTGATAATTCTTTGCAAACAAAGAAAATGCGGTTTTCGCCAGATAGGTAGGGCTTTGTGTCGGAATGCTAATCCGGCACTGCCACTCCTTCGTGAAAAGCTCATTGTTGCGGATGGAAATCGCAATTCCGCCCGCTTTCTTTTTATGTGTGCGCAGCTTGGTTCCGATCTCCTGCACCAGCTCCAGTATGACACACCAGACTTCGGCGTTATTCTCCAAATCCTGCATGGTCGTTATCCCGTGTCCGATGCTCTTTACCGGAGAGACATAATCGGAACGCATAACCGGCGAATCATCCAGTCCATTGGCATATTTCTTAATCGCCAGTCCATTCTTTCCAAGGCGGCACTTCAAGAAATCATCCGATGTTGCAGCAAGCTCTCCAATGGTATGAATCCCATAACCGGACAGAACCTTCTCGGTCGCTCTGCCGACTCCAAGCAAGTCAGAGGCAGGAAGACACCAAATCTTCTCCCGGAATGAATCTGCTTCGATGCAGGTAATCGCATCTGGCTTTTTCATATCCGACCCAAGCTTGGCAAAAATCTTATTGAAGCTCACTCCTGCGGAAATCGTAAGTCCCAATTCAAACTTAACGGTTCTGCGAATCTCATCTGCGATTTCAAATCCGGTTCCCATGCAGCCGCTTCCGGTCACATCCAACCAGCATTCGTCCATCCCATACGGCTCGATCTGGTCAGTATAACGACCGTATATCTCACGAGCCAGCTTTGAAAACTTCATATATTGCTCATAGTGCGGCTCCACGATCACAAGATCCTGACACTTCTGCTTTGCCTGCCAGATTGCCTCTCCAGTGGAAACGCCAAACGCCTTTGCTGCATAGTTCTTCGCAAGTACGATACCATGCCGTTCCTCCACAGAACCACACACTGCCACCGGCTTGTTCTTCAGTTCCGGGTTCAGCATACACTCGACAGAGGCATAGAAATTGTTCATATCACAGTGAAGAATCACTCTTTGCATCCCGTATTCCTCCTCTCCGTTCGTGAAAGCACGAACAACTTTTCACGGACGCATTGACACACAGCATTTCTTGTGATACTATAATTACACGAATTGTATTTCGTGTTTTCATCGTCATTATAGCAAGCACAGTTTTTCGTGTCAATAGGCTTTTATGAAAAAGTGTTCGTGTTCGTCATCAAAAAAGAAAGAGGTATTTCTATGGTCTTCAAAGAAAGGTTGAAAGAAAAAAGAACAGAAGCCAATTTAACTCAGGTAGAACTTGCAGAGAAGGCCGGTGTAACCGCCCGCACAATTCAGAATTATGAGCTTGGCAGCCGTAAACCATCCAATATGGTTACAATCCAGAAGATTGCGGATGCGCTGAATACTACTACTGAGTACCTGCTGGGAAGCAGCGGCACCTATGTCGTAGAAGCTCACGAAAAAGGCGGCGCAAAAGCAGCGAAAGATATTGAAGAACTGGTCAGTGAAGTGACCGGTATGTTCGCTGGCGGCGAATTAAGCGAAGATGCCATCGAAGGAGCCTATAAAGCTCTGACCGATGCCTACTGGATTGCCAAAGAGAACAATAAAAAATACGCCCCGAAAACGAGGCGTAAAAAATCCGATCAGTGATATTTATCGTACACACTTTTCGCTATACTGTAAACTGGAGGTGGTATGATGAATGCGGAACAGCTTTCACGGGTCGGTGAGAAACTGGTAAAACGCTGCGGTTCCAGAGACCCTTTTGAAATTGCAAGGCAGCTTGGTATCAATGTCATGCTTTGCGAAAATTTTGGTTCCCTGAAGGGAATGTACCGGGTGATTAAGCGAAATCGCTTTATTTTCCTGAATAACAGTCTGGACGAAAATATGCTGCGCATCGTGTGCGCGCATGAATTAGGGCATGATCAGCTTCACCGGAATATGGCGAAAACCACCCCGATTCATGAGTTCATGCTCTATGACATGAAATCCAAACCGGAATATGAAGCGAACATCGTAGCAGCGGAGGTCCTGATGGACAGCGATGAAGTCCTTCGCTACATCTATGAGTATGGATACACAGCCGAGCAGATCGCCAGCGCGATGTCCACTGACATCAATCTGGTTGCGCTGAAGGTAGCACACCTGGCAACACTCGGATATAATCTGCACGCACTGGAACATAAAAGCAACTTTTTGAAATAACGTATCTTCGAGGAGCCTTGACCGGCTCCTCTTTTTTGTTGCAAATTGTGCAGGCGGTGCTTGCACAATTATCAGCCTAACATCTGCATGCGATAGAGCTTCACTTTTTCCTCGAACGGCAGTCCCGGATCAATGCCGACTTCTTCCCACATCACACCATACGGTGCGCCGCCATCTGTATATCCAGCGATAAAAGCAAAACGACCATCGCAGTCCTTATACAGTTCTGCCAGCCGCTCCCGTTCCTTCGCTTCCCGCTCCATTCTCCGCTGCCGGAGCCGCTGTTCTTCGGCCCGTTTAATCTGGTCAAGCTGCTCCTGTGTATAATTGACCCCAAGCTCCTGCAAATCTTTAGCAGCTGTCACAGCATCCACATGAAAGCGTTCCCTGTAATGCTTGTTCATCTTTTTCGGTGAGCCGGTATAGGTGAGCAGCCACTGCTTGCCTTTTCGTAGGCGCGCTTCCTTTCGCTCAGCCTTCGTCAATTTCTTTTTCTTTGCCATTTGCGGAATCTCCCGGATTTTTTGCTGATGATTTTGGGTTGCGCTTTTTCGGTGCTGTCAGCTCATAGCTCAAAGAAAGCAGGTCTTTGATGGCATCATCCAGCTCCGGTTTGCCAAGCTGAATACTGAGCCATTTTTCCTTATTCATGTGATAAGCCGGAAAATAGCCATCCTGCCCGCGAAGGGAGCCGATCAGCAGCGGATCACTTTTCACATTAAGGACATCAATGATGCCTGCCTCCGGCAATCCCAACTTATCAGCAGATACCTCCAGAACCACACCATACCATTTATTATTGTCATTGTGCCGCAGCACCGCATTCCAGTCATGCCAGGGGTATTCCGGCTCCGTGCCGTACTGCTGACGTATCCATGTAAATAATTCTTGTCGTGTCATTCCATCGCTTCCCCGCTATTTTATGTGTGGTTTTGTGTAACAACCTGTTACACAAAGTTTTTCCTCAGATACCGCCACGCACTGCATTGATATCAGAAATCATCGAGCGCAGCATCTATCTCTTCCAGCTGATCAATCCAGCCCAGATCAGATTTCTTTTTGGTAGCTGGTCTTTTCTTATCACCGCCAACCACTTCAAACCGTTTCTCTTCCGTTCCGAACAAACTTTTTACCTGAATTCTGAAATCTGGCTTGTTGTTAGTCAGTCCCTGCATGAGCTGCACATTCTTGTATCTGGGCAGGAGGATTTGACAGATAGCCTGAATGTCTTGCTCCTTAATACGCGGTGCCGCCATGAACTTTTTCGTTATGTAAGGCTTTATATCTGCCAGTACCTGTGACATAGAGGCTTTTCTTCCAACATCGCTCATAATACCCCCCTTTTCCAAGCTATAAGCCTTGAAATCAATAATTTTGATTTATCGCTCTGCTGGACAAAGGCTGCAAAACTCTTCTGTGCTTCAATTTTAGGAAGAAGTATTTGCAAATCTCCATACTCTTGGGCGTTGATATTAGGTTGAGCAACGACCCTTTGAGCAGATCTTACAAAATCCCAGTAATAATCAGATTTTGTGAAATGATACAGGTAATCAGGATCAATAAGAGTAGTGTCTGGTATTAGCCTGATTAAGAAACCGGCATAAATTGCTCGACCATAGTTTTCTCTATATCTGCATGTTTTTCCTACAGTAGCACCTGTTCTTGCAAATAGGATGTCACCCTCGTGCAACAAGTATTTAGCATCCGTTTTAGTAGCAGATTTTATATCTCCGCCTAAGTTCCCGTCATCCATAATGTCTGTTATTCTGACATAACGAGTTATGCCATCGAACTCAGTAGCGGATGACACGGAACCGTAAGATAATGGGCCAACTGCAACTTCTTTCAATGTGGTGACAGGATACCCATATACATTATTAGAAGGGTCTCCAAACTGCTCCATAAATTGAGATTTTACCAGTTCATCCGTGGCCGCAATCAGCTTCTGGTAGGATTTCTTCGTGTTATCCATAGCCCAGAGTAGTTCAGCCAATTCCTTTTGTTTCTCCATATCAGGGAGCTCGAACTCGTAATTCTTCAAGTGTTCCCATTTCACACGAGGTGAAAGGGAGCCTGCGGATTTGCCGACAGCAAAGTCAAACAAATTATCATTCTGGATGATGAACGGGAGCAACTCCGGCAGAATATAGTCAGGTTTTGCTTCGATAACAGTGATATCGCCAGAGCAGATGCCATCAAATGGAGCAACAGCAGCCTTTTTGAGGTAGGCTCTGCGGCGGCCAAACAAGACATTCCCCTTGCGGAACATCTTACTGAACGTATTTTCGCTGCCTTCATCCCAAGCAGTCAATGTAATCTCTTCCGGGATCAGGTGTTCCAGCCCAACGATAGGATAGCCATCCTTGCTGCCCTTGCATGTCTCCTTATGTTCTACAGCGACATCGCCAAGAAGGACTCTACTCATTGACATCTGCCTCCTTTACTAATAGTGCGTTCAATTTTTCATAGCTCAGTTTCATCATTTCGGAAGCAGCCAGCCAACTATCATAGTGTTCCTGAACATTGCGGTTATCTATTTCTTCTTCATTGACCTCTGGTTTCACATACAGAGGAATGCTCAAGGAGAAGTTGTTATTTGCAATATCCTGAATAGTAGCCACCTTTGCAAAATCAGCATCATCGACATAGTTGTCATAAGCAGTAGCGATACGAGCGATGTGGCGTTCTTCCAAATAGCTCTGTGCGTTTTTACGCTCAACCTCATTTACCGCATTGATGAACAACACCTGTCCACGACGTTCAGGGCGCTTATTCATCCGACAAATCATGATACAAGCTTCCATCGGAGAGTTGTAGAAAAGATTCGGTCCGAGACCGATAACACATTCTACTTTATCGCTGCGCACCAGTCTTTCACGCATCGCACTTTCCTCATTACGGAAAAGAACTCCGTGTGGGAACAAGATAGCGCATCGACCAGTATCGTCCTTCAGACTTGCGATAATGTGCTGAAGGAATGCATAATCAGCACGGCCTTGCGGAGGCACACCCAAGAAGTTACGACCATATTTATCACTTTCAAATGCTGCGCGATCCCACTGACTAATTGAGTACGGTGGATTTGCCAGGATAAGGTCAAATTGCTTCAGTCTACCGTTCTCGACGAAGGCCGGTGCTTTCAAAGTATCTCCATTTACGATATTAAAGTCCTTAACTCCGTGCAGAAACAGATTCATCTTGCCAATAGCAGAGGTAAGCGCATTGATTTCCTGACCGTAAACAGCCACATTTCGCCATTCCTTACCTTGCTCTTTTAAGTACGCAATAGCAGAAATAAGCATACCTGCACTACCACAGGTCGGATCATAGATAGATTCCCCCGACTCCGGCTTCAACATCTCGGTCATCAAATGCACAACAGTTCGATTGGTGTAGAACTCCTGTGCTGTGTGACCGCTGTCATCCGCAAACTTTTTGATAAGGTATTCGTATCCTTGACCCAGCTCGTCTTCCGGGCAATTGGCAATGGAGAGAGTCTTGGTACTGAAATGTTCCAGCAGATCTTTCAACAACCTATCAGGGAGCCTATTCTTATTTGTCCAGGCACCATCACCAAAAATACCTTGCAGCTTGTCAATGTTCGCATTTTCCACCTTGCGGAATGCCTCAACAATGGCCACACCAACATTTTCGGATACGGCACGAACATCGTTCCAGTGATATCCCTTGGGAACCACAAAGGTGTGGATTTCGTCAGCATCAAATTCGGCAGCGTCATCACCATATTCTTCGATAGCAAGGGCAGTTTCTTCATCGTATACATCACAGATACGCTTAAAAAACAGCAGAGGAAAAATATATTGCTTATAGGCACCAGCATCAATGTTGGTCCTTAGGAGGACAGCGGAGTTCCAAAGATAGGATTGCAGTTCCTCAATGGTTATTCTTTTACTCACTGATATAACCTCCTTCCAGCAAGAGCTTACGCATCTTTTCTTCGGCCGCAATCATTTCTTTGTAAGCCTCAAAATACTGTCTACGGATTTCTGCCGGAGGAACAGTTTCCTGCTCCTTCTTTTCGATATAGTTGTTAATCGCAAGAGAAAAGTCTTTCTCCCGAATTTCTGGAATCGTAACGATTTTGACCTTTTCGACAACATCTTCGTATTCCATATAATAGTTGAATACGGTCTGGATATCTTCTTCGGTCATAATGTTCTGTGCTCTCTGGGGAGTATAAATTCCGGAGCCATCAATCATACAAATACGGCCACGATGCTCAGGAGCTTTATCATTATTTAAGAAAAGAATGCAGGCAGAAACACCAGTGGAGTAGAACACACCACTGGCCATCGTAATGATAGCTTCCAGTTTATCGGATTCCACAAGGTGCTTGCGAATCTCACCTTCTTTGCCGCTTCTAAAGAGCACTCCCTGCGGCAGCACCACAGCACAACGACCAGTTTTCGGATTCATAGACTTAATCATGTGCTGGAGCCATGCAAAATCACCATTGGAATCGGTCGGGCATCCCCAAATATTTCTACCGTAGATATCGCTGCTGAATTGTTCAGCTCCCCAGTTTTTGAGCGAAAACGGTGGATTTGCGACTACGCAATCAAAGGTCTGCAATGATCCACGTTCCAGATAGTTCGGGGAGCGTAAGGTATCGCCCTGTGTCACTTTGAAATCTCGTGCACCATGCAAGAACAGATTCATTCGAGCGATAGCAGAGGTTGCCAGATTTTTTTCCTGACCGTAGATTTTTCCATAGGTCAGCTTGTCATCGTGCATATACCGGATAGCCTCAATCAGCATACCACCCGTACCGCAGGCTGGATCGTAAACGGTCTCTCCGGCCTTAGGAGCCATCAGCATAATAAGTAATTTGACAATCGAACGCGGCGTGTAGAATTCACCGGCGTTCTTTTTGGAGAGGTCAGCAAATTTCTTAATCAGAAATTCGTAACTGTCACCCATTACATCTGCGGAATAATTGTTATTACCGACCTTGATTTTGGACATATGTTCAATCAGGTCTTTCAGACGCTCGTCAGATAGTCTTGTTTTATCAGTCCAGTTTGCATCATCAAAGCTACTGAACACACCACTCAGCGTATCGGGATTAGCACGTTCGATTCCATTCATGGCTGTAACAATAGCTACACCGACATTTTCACTTGCTTCACGAACATCTTTCCAGTGGCAGCCCTCCGGAATGACAAAGCGGTGATTTTCCGGGAAGCTGGCGTATTCCTCGTCACCACCAGATTCTTCGAGAGCAACTTGAGTTTCTTCATCATAAACGTCGGAGAGACGCTTGAAGAAAAGAATAGGCGTTACATAACTCTTATATTCGTCCTGATTGATGGGGCCACGCAGAATATTGCAGGCTTCAAACAGGTGAGAAAACAGCTTCTGACTGGTTGTTTCTTCCGGATGTGCGGCACTGGCTTCCAATTCCATATCAGCTATATCCATAGCGGATTGCATCATCTCAGCACGACCTCCTGTCTTTACTTTTTTACCGGTGGAAGGTTTTACACCTACGCTACCACTTTCCTGAATTTTCTCAAATTTAGCAGGATACTTATTTTCAAATTCCAGGAGAATTTTCAGGAGACGCTCGTCCAAAAATGTAAGAGCGTGTTTCCTGATATTAGTAGGTACACCATAATACGCCTCGGCAACAGCACCGGTGATAGCCGCCAAGGTGTCACTGTCACCTCCAATAGAAATGGCGTTGCGAATAGCATCCTCAAAACTGGTAGACTCAAAGAATGCTTCGAGTGCCTGAGGGACGGTATCTTGGCAGGTTTCGTTAAACTGGTAGGTATCACGAATGGAATCCAATGTGAAGTTAATCGGATAGTAGTTCTTCACGATATAATCCTGAATTTCCATCAGACTGCTTCCCGTACGAGCCAAATAGACTGCAATGGCAGTAGCTTCCGCCCCCTTAATTCCTTCTGGGTGATTGTGGGTTGTCTCGGTAACTGCTCTTGAAAGTGCTGCGGCTTCCGCAACAGAATTAGCTACATAGCCACATCCGCCGACACGCATTGCTGCTCCATTTCCGTAGCTGTTATATGGTTGAGGATTTTCCGAATACATCCAACGATAAAAGGAACCACCATAACCGCAATGTGGATAGGGCCGTCCAATTCGCTGCATAGATTCAATCGTTATATTACTTAAATCACTGTAGTCCGGCTTGCAATGCATCAAAGCATCACATACAGCCAGCGACATGACGGAATCATCGGTGAAGAAACATTTATGCGTAAGGAAATCAAAATTTTTCGACCTATGATTATCCCATTCAAATCTGGAACCGACGATGTCGCCAATGATTGCTCCAATCATCTAGTTTTCTCGCTTTCTTTTTTGTTATTAGTAATACTGCTCAATATAGCTATAAGCCTTGTCAAAGACATCTTTATCCTTGATTTTGTATTTGATCCAAACAACACTGCGAAGGGCTTTCTTGACTTCCTGCTTACCAGCAGTAGTGCTCTGCCAGCCATCGAAACGCACAATTTTTACAATGCTGTCAATATCAGCAACGATGCGCTCAACAATAACAGGAGTGCTTCGGTTTTTCAAACCGTTAAAGAGTTCCGTCAGCGCAGCGATTCCCTTATCGACTTCCTGCTCTGGCACTACTTCTTTTTCAGCCTGTGCTGCTTCCTTCGCCAATTCCAATAGAAGTTTCAAGAACTCGATGCTGGTCACCAGGCCCTGTTCGTGCTTTTCTCGCAATGTTTCCAACTTTTCACCAAGCTTGATGAATTTCGGGTCCTTGGTATGATTCATGATTTTGGCTACGAGATTGATTTCAATCTTTTTGGTGGTCTTCTTCAGATCTTTCTGCTTTTCTAAGAACTCATCAATCAGATCGGCATCCATTGCCAGGATTTCCACGTCCTCATCCGCTTCGCCAACGGTCAGGTTCTGTTGAACAAGCTCAATCGTTTTTGCGCCCAAAGAGGCCCAGATTAATCCACCACGGCCATCCGTCGGCTTCACAGATTCATACACACGAGACAGCCACTGGTAATCGGCTTTATAAGCATTCAGAAAACCGTCTGGTGATAACGCATCCCACGCACGATTCAGTACACGGTAGTCAGCAGCAAACGCGTCTTTTTCTTTATTAGTTGGTAAGCACTCCTGCGCTGCCATGAGACCTTCCCAACCTTCAATTGTTCTGTCAACACCCAGGAAATACCCCAGACATTTTTTTAGGAGTGTCGGAAGCTGCTTCTTAATTTCTTCGATATTGGTAATGATCTTGCGCATACTGTTTTCGTCAAAATCCAGTGCACGTGCGACATCATCAAAAATACCGATATAATCAACGATCAGACCATGCGTTTTTCCCTGGTCATAGGTACGATTGGTACGACAAATCGCCTGTAGAAGGGTATGATCCTTCATGGGTTTATCCAGATACATTACCTGAAGAATCGGTGCGTCAAAACCAGTCAACAGTTTAGCTGTTACAATAACAAGTTTTAACGGACTTGCAGGATCACGGAAGGTGTCTAAAACCTTGCCCTCGGCATCACGATCTCTGCGATATTTCTTATAACGGTCTTCTTTATCGTTGTTGGTATCCATAACAATGGTGCTGGCTTCTTCGCCGAGCAGCTCATCGAGGACAGCCTTATACATCAAGCAGCATTCACGGTCATAAACAACGACCTGACCCTTGTAGCCATTAGGCTCGATTTTTTCCTTAAAATGTTTAGCGATATGCTCGCATACCTTACGAATTCTAGCCGGGTTGTACATGATTGCTTTCATGTTCACCCTGCGAGAAAGTTCGTTCTTTTCATCTTTGCTAAGTCCAGCTTCATCGGTCATAGCCTCAAATTCACGATCTAGCTTTTCCTTATCCACATGAAGCTCTACAGGAACCGGCTCAAAGTGAAGAGGAAGCGTAGCACCGTCACGAATGGAGTCAGAAAAAGAATAGCGGCTCATATAGCCAGTGCGATCTTCCTCGGCACCAAAGGTTGCAAAAGTGTTTTTATCAACACGATTGATAGGCGTACCGGTCAATCCAAAGAAGAAAGCATTCGGCAGAGCCATTCTCATTTTTTCACCCAGATCACCTTCCTGGGTTCTGTGAGCTTCATCGACCATGACGATGATGTTATCACGAGGATTCAGCTCACCGCTAACCTCACCAAACTTAAAAATCGTAGTAATAAGGATTTTTCGCATATCACCACGGAAGAAGGAAAGAAGTTCTTCTTTTGTGGCTGCACTGGTTAGATTCGGAATATCTGATGCATTAAAGGTTGCAGTAATCTGCGTTTCCAGATCAATGCGATCATCCACAATAACGACAGTTGGATTTTTAAGTTCCGGAATCATTCGCAACTTCTGTGCTGCAAAGACCATCAGAAGAGATTTACCGGAACCTTGGAAATGCCAAATGAGACCTTTCTTAGGGTAGCCAGCGATAACACGATTCACAATCATATTAGCGCCTTCAAACTGCTGGTAACGACAGATGATTTTATATTTGCGATATTTTTTATCAGTAGCGAACATCGTGAAGAACTGAAAAATATCCATGACATTCTTCGGTGAAATCATATCCTCAACGCTGATTTTCACATCAGCAAGACTGCCTTCCGCCTTATGAGTTGCTGTGTGCCACGGTCCCCACATGTTAATGGGCATGTTGATAGAGCCATAGCGATAGCATTTGCCTTCGGTAGCAAAATTAAAGACGTTGGTTACAAACATGGCGGGTATGCTTTTTTCATAAGCTGAAATATCGCCAGCTGCATCCAACCAAGTAATGGCACTACGAACCGGAGTTTTCAATTCGCCGATTGCAATCGGGAAACCGTTAATCAAGAGTACAATATCTAAGCGCTTGCCGCCTTCGGCCTGAGGATATATCCACTGATTGGTCACAACATATTCGTTGAGAGCAAGGTCTTCTTTACGCATAGTGCCAAAGAAACGAATCGGAACCATGCGTCCGTCCTTACCAAAAGGATAGGAGTTTTCCTCGAAAATCATTTTCTTGAAAATCTCATTCTGAGTGACAAGGTTATGTGGTTGAACAGACAAAATAAGTGTCCTAAGTTTATAAATAACTTCATCTGCCCGGGATGGATCTTCCGCAATTTCCGGGTTAAGGCGAATGAGGGCCTCTTTTACCATTGGTTCAACAAGTACATCCGAATACATACGAGGAAGTTCCTCGGCAGGAATATATTTCCACCCATTCTTCTGAAGAGTAGAAAGCATCATTTGCTCAATGGTATTATCTTCATTAAAAATAGTAGCCATCTGTATTCCTCCTCCAGTCCAATCAATCTTATTTTATCTTTTCGTCCGTCCCATAATCCGGACTATCCGGTAAGATTTCTAATATGTCATCTACTGTGCAATTCAGTTTGAGGCAAATCCGTGCAATGACTTCCATAGAAACTATTTCGCCTCTGCCCATTTTGCTTATCGTGCTTGGGCTCACATCTGCCAACTCGCATAATTCCTTTTTCATCATTTTTCGGTCAATAAGCATTTTGAATAATCTATTGTAGGAAACCGCCATATCATACCGCCTTCTTTATTCATACCAACGCTTGCAACTATAAAAACTCATGATAAAATTATAGCACACTCGCTTTGCTAAGTAAACCAATAATGGTGACTTCTCACAAGTGCTGCTCTTCTGCAAGCAGGGCTTTCGTGACACGAAAGCGATTTTCTGCTTGTTGGGGAAACTCCCCAATCCCCATAGAACGCTGCCTGCGGCATCGAGCTGCGCATCCGTTCCGGATGCTTTAACGGCAGTTCCTGCCAAAGAAAAAAAGCCCGGTGCAGCATGAGCATTACGCCCACACTGCACCGGACATTCCATCATCTACTATTCTCCTTATTTTCTTCTTCCTGCCGCACTTCCTGCTCATGCAGTTGCTCTTTTTTCTGTTCGTCCTCTTTCAGGATTTCCTGCACAATCTTCTGTGCCACAAGCCAATCCTGCATTTCCGATTTGGTCTTGCGATACTCTGCATAGGAGCTTTTCTTTCGTTCCAGAAGCATCGCATACTCTGCGTTCAGCTCGCTGATGCGCGGGAGCTTTTTGTCAGAGCCATTCTCTTTCTTATAACCATCAAACGCCTTTTTCGCTGCGCTGCGTAAGGCCAGCGTATCCCGATGGGCTTCATAGAACTCCCGATTGTAGCCGGATGCTTTATATGCGGCAAAAACATCTTTTGTCTTGGCATAATTGATTAGATGCTTCCGCAGCACTGACACTTCCGACATCCGTGCCTCATCTGCCTTTACAGATTCCAGCAACGCATCGCATTCTTCAGAAATCCCATCTGCTTTTTCTTTCAGCTCTGCATAGCTCTTGATTCCATGCTCTTCCATGAACATCATAGCTTTCGCCATCTGCTTCAGATTAAAGACTTTTGCCCAGCGTGCATATCCCGCGCCTTTGCCTGCCTGCATTTTGGCACGGACATCTATAAGGAACGACAGCTCCGCCTTCTGATGCACCTGCGCCGACCGTGCGCTTGTGCGAGTTTTCTCTACAAATTTGCTTTTATGAACCGCATTTCCAGCAATCACTTCGCATAGTTCTTCAACCGAATATCCTTTACCAAGAGAGCGGAAACGAGCAAATCTGGCGTGGCCTTTTCCCCGCAGTGCAGGCTGTTTTCCATCTTTATACTCGTACCCTACTTCCTGCAAAATACCAATCAGTTCCCGGAAGTCTTTTGGTTTTCTTTCCAATACCGTATCAATGGCCTCGCAGATTTCATCACGCTGCGATTTTCTCTCCGGGTATTCCGTTCTCTTCTGCCGCTCCCCATAGGGCTTCCGGATAATGACCGACAGCCGATGTTCCAGGCAGACGATATCACTGAGCCTTGCCAGTGCAAGTCCTGACAAGCGAAAATCTCGGAATTTTCTGGTGCAGTCTAATGTAGTCGAATTAAAAATAATGTGGTTATGAATGTGCGCACGATCAACATGGGTAGCCACGATAAATGCGTGTTTTCCCTTGGTGAATCGCATGGCTGTCTCATACCCAACCTTGTTCGCCTCCTCCGGCGTGATTTCTCCGGGCTTAAAGGATTGCCGAATCTGATATGCAATCACATCATGCGCCTGGGTTCTACCGGTGATATGCTCATACTGCCGTTTAGAAAGCAGAAATTCTTCATCACAGGTCTTTGCGTCACAGGCATACGCGCTGATATATTTTCCATCTTCCGTCTTTGCTGCATTCTCAGAATAATCAGTACGGTCAGCCAGACACTGCGCTACCGTCTTTCCTTTATTGATATGCAGCGCAATTAGTCTTGTAGCCGCCATTTTCATATTCCTCCATCTAAAAAGAGCTACCCGAAGGCAGCTCTTACCAATCTACTATTCTCATTTTAACATCCGTTTCCGGTCATAAGCTCCCTGCAAATAAACGGCCTGCTTGATGATTTCTTCCATATCGAAATAGACACACATAATGCTTTCGTACAGCTTCCACACATTAGATTCGCTGCCGCCCACCATTTCCATCAGCTGGTCTTCCATCTTCGATTGCTCAGACTGTTTTTCCTGATAAGCAGTTTCTTCCACAAAATGATTCTCTCCATCTGTTTCCTCGTACCGTAAATCATAATAATCTTTCATAAACTGAATATCCATCTAATCCCTCCTGAACTCAAATTGTCAAAACATCCTCTACACACTCGCACAGCCGTTCCATCAGTTCCATGATGCCGCCCGCTCCAACCGCAGCTGCGAACAGTCCCATCTCAATTAGGGTCAGCAAGAACACATCCGTCCAGCTCGCCCGAACCACAGAATAAATGCCGCAGCCAACAACGAAAAGCATAACCGGCGAAAGTACCCACAGGGATAGCTGCATCAGCAGATTCCAGATAAAGCACAGAAATCGCAGCAGAAACGCAACCGGCAGCAACAAGATTTTCAGCACCAGCTTCAACAAAAAACATACGATCTTCATGAATTTCACCCCTTCGTTTTTCTTTTCATCTTCATTTTATCGTACCCGCTTGTCAAACACCACGATGTCAACAGGAAGACCTGCAAAAAATATGTAATGACACAGACTGTTTCATCTGTGCCATGTGCAATAGAAATTCCGCACGTTTGCGCCGTCATCGAATACCAGAAAGCCTCTTTAAGATCAGCTTTTGCATCTCCCAGAGTTCATCCAGTCGCTTCTGCAAATCCCGGATATCCTCCGCATAGATGCTTCCAGATTCATTGGCGCGTTTTGCGTACTGGTTCAGATTGTTGCTGCATCGGCGAAGAAGTGTGGATACCTGCGCCACATCCGACAAATCAAGATTTACGCAGTACCCGTCCATCGCCATTTTTCTCATATAGGCACCGGTATTCCGAATCCCCAATTCTTTCTGCTTTTCACGAATCCTCGCCAGCTCTTCCGGGTTCACCCGGACATTGATCCAGTGTTCCCGAACACTCATAGTGCCACCTCCTCATCATTTCGATGTGTCATCGGCGGAATGCGCCCTGCACGGTCACGCAGCTCTGCCAGGACAGACGGCTTTTCCGTTGTTCTCTCACGGTCTGGATCATCATTTTCACGGTCATCCATATTCAGCAGTGCGTCCAGTTCTGCCAGTCTTGCACTCTTTTC
>ENA-UAMR01000167-UAMR01000167.1-human-gut-metagenome-genome-assembly--contig:-NODE-167-length-17373-cov-4.341956_pt1 | contig 17373 bp, 9 predicted proteins | sample MGYA00243283_ERZ654497 | MGnify/ENA primary metagenome ERZ654497 (study PRJEB26926, sample SAMN06164404) | human gut metagenome | biome: ENVO:00009003; feature: ENVO:2100002; material: ENVO:00002003... | reverse complement strand
AGGTAGAACTATCAATAAGTATCTTTCTACAGATAGCAAGATTTCTGTTTCTCGCATGAAAGCCGAGAACCGTCCGATGACTGGTCTCAATGGAGAGGTAGCCCAGTTGCTTCTCATTCCTGGCAACGTGCGTTTGCAGGATCTTCAGACTTATACAACTCAGGACCAATTGCATCGCAACTGGTTCGGACCAGATATGCAGTATGCCAACCCATACTATGTTCGTCATCGCTTCCAGAATAGTGATGAGCGTTGGCGTGCCTTCGGTTACTATGGTGCTAATGTCAACGTAACCGACTGGTTGAAGTTTAATGCTAAATATGCTTTCGATTACTATCGTACACGCATCCAGGCCACAGACTTGAGTTTGGGTAACTCTGCTGTGAGCATTCCGGGCAGACACTGGAGCGAGATCGTTACCGATGATAATATGAGCCGTTCGGAGGAAAACAACTTCGAGCACAATATCTCTTTCCTCTTCTTGGGTGACAATCAGGTGACCAAGGATTTGCGCTTGGGTTACAATCTGGGCGCCAACATCATGTACCAGAAGTACGAGTTGCTGAGTGCTGCTACCAAGAATATGTTGGAGAAGGATAATTGGATTTTCAATACAGGTTATCAGTTGACCAATGCCAGTGAGAATGGCCATGAGCGCTCTATGTACTCAGCCTTCGGTTCTTTGCAGTTGGCTTTCCGTGAGTATCTCTCATTGGATCTTACAGCACGCAACGACTGGTCATCTACCTTGCCAAAGGACAACCGTTCTTTCTTCTATCCAAGTGCAAGTGTGAGCTATATCTTCAGCGATTTCATGCGCTCTATCAACCATCCGTTGCCAGCGTGGATGACTTTCGCCAAGACTCGTCTGTCTTTCGCTCAGGTAGGTAAGGACCCAAATCCATACAATCTCTACAACACCCGTTCTTATACCTATGAGAATGGCATCCGTGTGCCAATTCCACAGACCGTGAAGAAGAACAGCAACCTGAAACCAGAGATCAAGTCTTCCTTCGAGTGGGGTCTTGAGATGAAGTTCCTGGAGAACCGTTTGGGATTTGATTTCACCTATTATTATACCAAGACCAAGAACCAGGCTATGCTTGTAGATGCATCTGCTCCTTGGACACAGCAATGGGTGAATGCAGGTAAGATTACCAACAAGGGTATTGAGCTGATGCTTTACGGCACACCTGTCAAGACCAAGGACCTCAAGTTCGACCTCACCATGAATATTTCCAAGAATATCTCCCGTGTAGATGAACTGGCTAATGGCGTGGATCACATCTACTTTAATGGCGATGGCAACATGCCAGTCAAGGTAGGTGCGAAGGCAGGAGGTAAGTTGGGCGATATCTATGCCAATAACCTCATCAAGCGCGATGCGAATGGTCAGATGGTGATTGGCGAGAATGGTCTTCCAATGCCTGTTACCAGTAGTGATGCAGGCGGAAATCTGGAGCAATATATCCTCGATCATCCTATCGGAAACATCGAGCCAAAGCTTCTCATGTCTGTTACTCCAAGTCTGAACTATAAGGGTGTAAGCCTCACAGCGATGTTTGATATGCGATTTGGAGGCGATATCGTGAGTGTATCAGAAGGTATGGCTACTGCTGTAGGAACTTCAGAGCGCTCGGCTTATCGTGGTGAATACAAGGAGTTGAATGGTGTGAGCGACTACTATATGGTAGTTCCTGGTGTGACAGCCGACGGACAGGTGAATAACAAGGAGGTAAGTGCACAGTCTTACTATTCCAACATCGGTTTGTACAAGTCGCAGAAGGGTTATGCAGAGATGTTTATCCACAGTGCTTCCTATATCAAGTTGAAGGAACTCGCATTGGGTTACAGCCTCCCAAAGAGCGTGCTCAAGAAGACTCCTCTTACCAATGTGAAGTTGTCATTTGTGGCACGTAATCTCTGCTTCCTGCTGAAACATACACCAGGCAATCCTGATGGAGGTTATGATACTTCTATGTTCTCACAGGCCCTTGACTTTGCCGCAGTGCCATATACCCGCACCTTCGGTTTCTCAGTCAATGTAGGCTTCTAAATACTATCAACTACATCATAAACAGTTCAAGACAATGAAAAAGACGATTATATTCAAGACGATGCTTGTGTCCATGGCATTGGTAAGTTTATCTTCCTGCTATGACATGGATGAGATGAGCAAGAATCCATACGAATTGCCTGATAACACTACTGGCGGCGGTGAAGAGCAGCCTGGTGAAGAGGACAATACCAAGTATTCCGATATCAATATCGACTATAAAGTGAGCAAGGAAGACTCCTTGGCGCTGAAGAGTGAGTTGAGCTCTGCCAACTCTGTTTTCCGCAACTTCCTCTATGAGGGATTTTTCAATGACTATCAGACCACTACCAACCTGAGTCATGACATCTATGCGGGTTTCGTGGCCAATAACCAGCCCAAGCATGCTGGCGCATCTCCTGATTATTCTTATAAAGATGGATGGAGCAGTGCGCGCTGGAGACATTTCTATACCGACCGTAGTAGTGAGTATCGTACCTTGTTGCGTGCCTACAAGTTCAACGAAAATACCAAGAAGTACAAGAACTTGTTCTATGCCACACGTATCTACTATGCTTTCTTAGCGCTTGCCAACACCGATACTTATGGCGATATGCCTTTCAAGGAGTATGTACAGGCTAAGATTCCTGAGACCAACAATGTGGCTTATAATACTCAGGCAGAGGTTTACGATGCCATGTTCCGTATGTTGGAGCAGGCTGTTGACAGTATCAAGCCAACGGATGCAACTCAGATTGGTTATACCACAGACGATATTTGCTATCATGGCGACTGGGACAAGTGGCTTCGATTTGCCAACACCCTGCGCCTTCGCATGGCTTTGCGTATCTCCAACGTAGACCCTGCTCGTGCAAAGCAGGAGGCACAAAATGCTCTTAACAACGAGTATGGACTGATGCAGAGCAACGACGACAATATGCAGATCGTTCCTAAGTATGCTCCTGTAAGCCAAGGTGGTACTGATGACGGTGGTAACGAGCATCCACTGGTGATGTGTAGTGTTTGCTACAATGGTGAGAGTGTGATGTCTAAAGACTTGGAGAACTTCTATCGCAACGCCAGTGAAGGTGGTGCAGAATACAAGATCAAGACAGGCCGTAATAGCTATACCACCAAGAAGATAGACCCACGTTGCTTGGTAAGCTGGTATCGTGGCAAGATGACAGCGAGCACTTTGGAGGCAGGTGAAGATAGCCAGAGAGAAGACTTCGTAGGTTGTGAGCGTGGTGCTCAGGCTCCTGTCATTGACATGGGAACCTTGAATTATTCACTTACCCGTACTGCGCCTAAGAGTCTGGGCAAGAACTTGGATCTTAACTACTTCTTCAGTCGTGAGCGTGCTTACCTCCTCTTGGGCTATGCTGAGTCTGAGTTCCTGAAGGCAGAGGCTGTTTTGCGTGGATGGGCTGGCATGGAACTTACAGGTACCGTAGAGGATTACTATAAGTCTGGTATCAGGGCATCTATGGACTACTACGGCATTGCCAATGATAAGGCACAGGCTTACATCGATGGTGAGAAGGCCCTTACGGGTAAGGTGTTCGAGGGTAGCGACAACAAGGAGAAGCAGCTTGAAGCAATCATCACCCAGAAGTGGATGGCTATCTTCCCTAATGGTAATGAGGGATGGGCTGAGTTCCGTCGCACCGACTATCCTGCTTTGGCAAATCAGTTGACCAACAATAGTGGAGGTGACGTGCCTATGGGTAAGAATATCAAGCGCATTCTCTATCCTTTCAGCGAGAATAACAACACTTACTTCACTTCTCATCCAGAACTCCAGAAGGTGAATACTCAGGGCACAAGACTCTGGTGGGATGTGGCTGATACCAATGACGCTGACGGCCATCGCCAGCAGCCAAACAATTTCAGATAATCATTCAGACTGTTGTCTATGAAAAGAAAATCAGTTTTGTTCATATTTGTATTCTTCACCTTGATGGCGCAAGCCGTCAGGGTGAATGTACAGAATGCGGTAGATTTCGTGCAGCCTCTCATGGGTTCCGATTCCGACCATGGACTTTCCACAGGCAATACTTATCCTGCCATCGCCATGCCTTGGGGCATGAATTTCTGGGTTCCACAGACAGGAAAGATGGGCGACGGATGGCAATATACCTATGCAGCTAAGAAGATAAGGGGTTTGAAGCAGACGCATCAACCGAGTCCCTGGATCAATGATTACGGTCAGTTTTCATTGATGCCTATCGTGGGCAAACCGGTATTTGATGAGGAGCAGCGTGCCAGCTGGTTCTCTCATAAGGCAGAGAAGGCTACACCTTATTATTATAGTGTCTATCTCGCCGACTATGATGTGACGGCAGAACTCTGTCCTACGGAACGTGCAACCCTGATGTCCTTCACCTTTCCTCAGACCGATAGTGCTCATGTGGTAGTTGATGCTTTCGACAAGGGCAGCTTCATCAAGGTTTTCCCGAAGGAGCGAAAGGTGGTGGGCTTTTCTACCCGCAATAGTGGAGGTGTTCCTGAGAATTTCAGAAATTACTTCGTCATCGAGTTCGACCATGATTTTGAGGCTTTCGTCAATGTGAAGGATGGTCAATACCAGGGTATGGTTCAGGGCGGTTATCAGGAGGCTTACCAGCAGGAAGGCAATCATGTGGGCACCATCATCTCCTTCAAGATTCGTCAGAGAGGCGAGAAGGTTGTGGCTCGTGTGGCTTCTTCCTTCATCAGTGAGTCACAGGCCTGGCAAAACCTTCAGGAATTGGGACAGGCAGATATGCAGCAGCTCTGTCAGCAGGGTAGAAACCGCTGGAATGAGGTGCTCGGCAAGATAGAAGTGGAGGATGAGGACATTGACCATCTCCGTACTTTCTATAGCTGTCTCTACCGCTCCGTTCTCTTCCCTCGTGCTTTCTATGAGAAGAATGCAGCCGGTGAGGTGGTTCACTACAGTCCTTACAACGGAACCGTACAGAAGGGCTATATGTTTACCGATACCGGTTTCTGGGATACTTTCCGCTGCCTTTTCCCACTGCTCAATCTGATGTATCCTTCTGTGAATGAGAAGATTCAGGCGGGTCTTGCCAATACCTATCTCGAGAGCGGATTCCTGCCAGAGTGGGCGAGCCCGGGGCATCGTGGATGTATGGTGGGTAATAATTCAGCTTCAGTAGTAGCCGATGCTTATCTTTCCGGTTTGCGTGGTTATGATGCAGAGACTCTTTGGCAGGCTGTAGTTCATGGAGCCAATGCCGTTCATCCTGAAGTGAATTCTACCGGACGTCATGGTTTTGAGTACTACAATAAGTTGGGCTATGTGCCTTATGATGTGAAAATCAATGAAAGTGTGGCCCGTACCTTGGAATATGCCTATGATGACTGGTGCATCTACCAGTTTGGCAAGGCGCTCGGCAAGTCGAAGAAGGAACTGAAACCTTTTGCCAAGCGAGCGATGAACTATGAGAAGGTGTTCGACAGGGAGAGTGGTCTGATGCGCGGAAGATTGCTGAATGGAAAATTTCAGTCTCCTTTCAATCCGCTCAAGTGGGGCGATGCCTTTACCGAGGGAAATGCCTGGCATTATACCTGGTCGGTATTCCACGATCCTGAAGGGCTCATCCGTCTGATGGGCGGAAAGGAGAAGTTCAACCAGATGCTTGACTCGGTATTCCTTCTCCCTCCTGTTTTCGATAATAGCTATTACGGATTTACCATCCATGAAATCAGAGAGATGCAGGTGATGAACATGGGCAATTATGCACACGGCAACCAGCCTATCCAGCACGCCATCTATCTCTATGATTATAGCGGACAACCTTGGAAGTGCCAGTATTGGGTGCGACAGGTGATGGACCGCCTCTACACACCGACACCAGATGGTTATTGCGGCGATGAGGACAACGGTCAGACTTCAGCCTGGTATGTTTTCTCTGCGATGGGCTTCTATCCGGTTTGCCCGGGTTCAGGACAGTATGCATTGGGTACTCCTTACTTCAAGTCTATGAAACTCCATCTGGAGAACGGACAGCAGGTAAGCATACAGTCGGAAGGTGACGGATGCTATGTTGATGACATGCAGATGAACGGAAAGAAGTATGATCTTAATTATCTTGACCTGAATTCCCTGAGACAGGGTGCGGAGATCTCTTTCCGCCTTTCTGAAAAACCGAATTTGCAGAGAGGTATTCTGGAGTCAGATGCGCCATATTCTTTCTCAAAATTCATGAAATAGTATCATTAAAATATATCTTAAATTCAGAAAATGAGAAGAAGATTATTTCCTATATTATTATTGTTGGCTTGTGTGATAGGTGGAGACTATCCACAAGCCGCTTTTGCTCATGATAAAGCTCAGGCAACCTCCAGTCTGACCCAATTTGTCAATCCAAGAATCGGAACGGGCGGTCATGGTCATGTATTCCTCGGTGCCAACGTACCTTTCGGTTATATCCAGCTGGGACCTACTGAGCATACCCGTGGTTGGGACTGGTGTTCCGGTTATCATCAGTCAGACTCCATTCTCATCGGCTTTGGTCATCAGCACCTCAGCGGAACGGGTATCGGAGAATTAGGCGATGTTGCTTTCCTCCCGGTGACAGATGCTCATCAGAAGGAAGTGCTCTTCCATCATGCCAACGAGAATGTTCGCCCGGGCTATTATGCGGTGAAATTGCAGCAGCCGAATGTATGGGTGGAACTTACCGCCACCAAGCGTGCTGGTTTCCATCGCTATACCTTTGGGGCAGACGTGAAGAAGGCACAGTTGGTACTCGACCTTTTCCAGGGTATCGGATGGGATAAACCTACCGATTATGCGCTGGATGAGGTGAAGGAAACTACAGTGGCTGGTCATCGCTTCTCTACAGGATGGGCGAAGGACCAGAAGAATTTCTTCGTGGCTGAGTTCTCTCAACCGGTTCAAGTACAACCGCTTGATAGTGGACGCTGGCTGGTTCAGGTGGCAGATGCCACCCGCCCTCTGATGATCAAGGTTGGACTCTCTGCTGTCAGCATTGCCAATGCCCGACAGAATCTGCAAACAGAGATTCCTGACTGGAATTTCCATCAGGTAGTGGCGCAGGCTGACGAGGCATGGAATCGGGAATTGGGCAAGGTGAAGGTGGAGACTTCTGATTCCACCGCCCGTCGTATCTTCTACACAGCCATGTATCATTCGATGACAGCTCCATCCGTATTCTCTGATGTCAACGGCGAATATCGCGGTGTCGACGGTAAGGTGCATCAGGGTGATTTTACCAATTATACCACCCTTTCACTCTGGGATACTTATCGTGCAGCCCATCCGCTGATGACGCTCATCCACAAGGAAATGCTCCCAGACGTGGCAAGTACCTTTATCAACATCTATCGTCAGCAGGGCAAACTACCTGTATGGCATCTGATGGGCAATGAGACAGACTGCATGGTGGGCAATCCGGGCATCCCGGTGCTTGCCGACCTTGTGCTAAAAGGTTATGTGAAGGACAAGGAGGGAGCCTATGAGGCCATGAAACAGTCGGCATTGCGTGAAGACAGAGGCCTCGGTCTTCTCAAGAAATATGGTTACCTGCCTTATGACAAGGATCCGGAAATGGAGACTGTGGCTAAGGGACTGGAATATGCGCTGGCTGATGACTGCGTGGCGAAAGTGGCTCGACTCTTGGGCAAGAAAACGGATGCGAAGTATTTCGCAGAACGTGCACAGAGTTATCGTAAATACTTCGACCCGAAGACCGGTTTTATGCGTGGCATCGGTACCGACGGCAAGTTCCGCGAACCGTTTAATCCTTTCTCAGCCGTTCATCGTCAGGATGATTATACCGAGGGAAATGCCTGGCAATACACCTGGCTCGTTCCACATGATGTACACGGACTTGTTAAGCTTTTCGGTAATGAACAGAAATTTGTGACCAAGCTCGACTCCCTTTTCATCGTAACGGGCAATATGGGCGATAATGCCTCTCCTGATATTTCTGGTCTCATCGGACAGTATGCCCACGGTAATGAACCGAGTCATCAGGTACTCTATATGTATAATTATGTAGGTCAGCCTTGGAAGGCAGCCCGTCTTATCCGCCAGACCATGCACGAGATGTATAAGGATGATTTCGACGGTTTGAGTGGAAACGAGGATGTGGGTCAGATGTCAGCCTGGTATATTCTCTCTGCGATGGGACTCTATCAGGTAGAACCTGCAGGCGGCAAGTATATCATCGGCAGTCCGATCATGGACAAGGCTACCATCAGCTTAGGCGACGGCAAGAACTTCTCCATTATCTGCAAGAACAACAGTCCGGAAAATATCTACGTGCAGTCTGCCAAACTCAACGGCAAGACCTATACCAAGTCGTATATCATGTACCAGGATATGATGAAGGGAGGAACCCTCGAACTCCAGATGGGCAATCAGCCATCCAAGTGGGGAACCCGTGGTGCAGATAGACCTTAAAAGAAATCACAATTAAAATCGAAACATAAATAAACCCAGACAATGAGAAAAACAATATTTGCAATAGCCCTGATGTCGGCAATGTCGGCGATGGCACAAGAGCATGCAGAGGTAGATGTTCATGCCCGCTACACTAAGGTGGTAACACCTGTCAATGGCAAGTATGAGTCCAAGCGTCCGCCTGTAGCAGAGCGTCTCTTTACTTCAGAGGCAGTGGAGAAGAAAATCAAGGAAGTACAGAAACTCCTCAAGAAGAATCCGAAACTCGCCTGGATGTTCGCCAACTGTTATCCGAACACGCTGGAAAGTACGGTGCATTATCGCCAGTTGGCTAATGGCGATGACGATACCTTCGTCTATACAGGTGATATTCCAGCCATGTGGCTCCGCGATTCAGGTGCTCAGGTTTGGCCATACGTAGCCCTTGCCAACAAGGATGAGAAATTGAAGAAGATGCTGCGTGGTGTTATCCTGCGCCAGTTGAAGTGCATCAATATCGACCGTTATGCCAATGCCTATAACGACGGACCTACCGGAGCAGGTTGGCAGAAGGATGATACCGAGATGAAGGCAGAGGTTTTCGAGCGCAAGTATGAGATAGATTCTTTCTGTTATCCTATCCGCCTCGCTTACGAGTACTGGAAGGTAACAGGCGATGACTCCATCTTCGGAGAAGACTGGATGCAGGCTATCGGAAATATCCTCAAGACCTTCCATGAGCAGCAACGCAAGGAAACCGCCAAGGCTTACCACTTTACCCGCATGACCGATCGTGCCTTCGATACCGTGGGCTGGGATGGTTTCGGAGCTCCTGTCAAGCCAGTTGGTCTCATAGCTTCCCTGTTCCGTCCTTCAGACGATGCCACGATTCTTCCGTTCCTGATTCCTTCCAATTTCATGGCGGTTTCTGCGATGAATAAGGCGGCTGAAATCCTGAAGCATGTGGCAGAGAAATCAGAGACTGAGCAGAAGAATAAGGCACTCGGGATTGCACAGGATTGTTCTGCCTTGGCAGCCGAGGTCAAGGATGCCCTGCAGAAATATGCAGTCTATGATCATCCTAAATATGGCAAGATTTATGCGTATGAGGTAGATGGTTTCGGCAACCGTCTTCTGATGGATGATGCCAATGTTCCATCGCTTTTAGGTATGGGCTATTTGGGTGATGTTGAGATGAATGATCCGATCTATCAGAACACCCGCCGTTTCGTATGGAGCGAGGACAATCCTTGTTTCTTCCGTGGTAAGGCAGGCGAGGGTATCGGCGGTCCGCACATCGGTTATGATATGCCTTGGCCGATGTCTATCATGATGAAGTGCTTCACAGCCCAGAGTGATGATGAGATTCGCTGGTGCATGAAGACCCTCCTGAATACCGATGCAGGGATGGGATTCATCCATGAATCTTTCCATAAGGATGATGCTTCGAAATACACCCGTGCCTGGTTTGCATGGCAGAACACCCTCTTCGGAGAGTTGGTCATCAAGCTCATCAATGATGGTAAGGTAGATTTGCTCAACAGTCTCTAATTGATTTCCAAAAAAGTCACTAATTGATTTTTCTAAAAAGAAACGACAATGAACGAAATTAAAATCATAGGTTCTGCTCTTCCCAACATTCCTTGGGAAGACAGACCAGAAGGAAGCAGCGTGCCGCTCTGGCGCTATTCCCAGAATCCGATTATCAAGCGTAATCAGCTACCCGACTCCAATAGTATCTTCAATAGTGCAGTAGTTAAGTTTAAGGACGGTTTTGCAGGTGTATTCAGATGTGATGACAAGAATCGTCGTATGACTCTTCATGCCGGTTTCAGTAAGGATGCCGTACATTGGGACATTGATGAGGACACCATCCATTTCGAATGCGATGATCCTGAGGTAGGAGAGTGGGTCTATGGTTACGACCCTCGTGTTTGCCAGATAGGAGATAAGTATTATGTCACCTGGTGCAATGGTTATCATGGACCAACGATTGGTGTGGCATGGACGGAGGATTTCAAGACCTTCCATCAGGTAGAGAATGCTTTCCTGCCATACAATCGCAATGGTGTGATGTTTCCTCGCAAGATCAATGGCAAGTTTGCCATGCTGAGTCGTCCGAGTGATACTGGTCATACTGCCTTCGGTGACATCTTCTATAGCGAGTCACCTGATTTGGAGTATTGGGGGCATCATCGTCATGTGATGGCTCCTGCAGCTTTCGAGGAGAGTGCTTGGCAATGTATGAAGATAGGTGCTGGCCCGGTGCCTATTGAGACTTCCGAGGGTTGGTTGTTGCTTTATCATGGTGTGCTCCATTCCTGCAATGGATATGTTTATGCTTTTGGTGCAGCCTTGCTCGATTTGGATGAACCGTGGAAAGTATTGGGCCGTTCAGGTCAGTATTTGATTACTCCTCAGGAGCTCTACGAGTGTGTAGGAGATGTACCTAATGTCTGCTTCCCATGCGCATCTCTCTGTGATGCAGAGACGGGTCGCATAGCTGTATATTATGGTTGTGCAGATACCGTTACCGGATTAGCCTTCGGTTATGTACCGGAAATCATCGACTTCATCCGCCGTACCAATATTGTCAAGTAGAATCTTCAGAAAACATATTGATCTTTTTATGAAAAATGGTGTATTTCATAAAAAGCAGATTTATCAATAAGGCTATAAATTGATGTTAAGTTAAGATGTATTATTTATCTAAAGAAAGTTGTTTTTAGGTTTAGTTTAGGTTTATTAAAACCGCTATAGTTTTGCGTGAGCATAGCTATAGCGGTATTTTTTGAATAAAAAATAAAAAAAATGCATTTTGACTAAGTAGTTTGGTTTTTATTCTTGTTATAAGTGCAGAAAATAGCTAAAAACGAGGAAAAAATCTCAAAAACGGCGAGATACTCAAAAGCAGAAAATAAATTATTAACTATACAATATTAACTTAAACCTTTAAAGTATGAGACTAAATCGACTTTTTAGCGTTGCAATGCTCTCCATTATATTTGGAGGTACAGCAAGTGCTCAACAGCCTTATGGTGGTTGCTGGCATCCGGAACACGTCAAGAACTGGTCCCCAGAAACTGACAAGAATGCCAAGTTCAACCGTTCTAAGGTGCCATTGGCAAAACGTTTCAAGGAGCCTACCTTGATGAAAGCCAATAAAAACCAGTTCTATGAGGGACAGGTATGTAATGCAACCATTCTTTTCCCTACATGTAGTTCATGCCCATCTCAGGGCGCTAACAACTTCTTGGGATACCAGCCAACTTACTGGCAGTATATGGATAAACTCGTTTATTGGGCAGGTTCTGCCAGCGAGGGTATTATTATTCCTCCACCAGCACCATCTACAGATGCAGCTCACCAGAGTGGTGTGAAATCTCTCGGTCAGATATTCTTCCCTCCTTATGCTTTCGGAGGAAACCAGGCTTGGGTTCGTGAAATGCTTACCAAGGAGAATGGCTCTTACATCTTTGCCAAGAAATTGTATGAAATCGCTAAGTATATGGGCTTCGATGGTTGGTTTATCAACCAGGAGTCTGGTGGCTCTACCCTCTCAGAATGGGCTGGTTTCATCAAAGAGTTTAATGCACTCGCTGATGCAGACGGCAATAGCCACATGGAAATCCAGTGGTATAATGCATCTGGTTCACCAAGTCCAACCATTCTGAAGTCACATAAGAATACTTCTCAGTTCTTGGAGTATGGAGCTAATGGCGATTATCGTAGTCAGGCAAGCCAGCTGGGCTGTACAGAGGAAGAGACTTTCTCTAAGATCTATGCAGGTATCCAGGTGGTAAGTAGTGGTCATACCGGATTCGGTTATTACCTCAACAGATCTATGCCAACGACCGGCCACGTAGGTTCTATTGACTTGTTCTGCCCAGAGGAGCGTATCTGGAAGGATAATGTAAAGAACCTTCTTGGTAGTGGTGATACAGGTCCAAGCGCATATGCTGCTATTCAGAAAACCTTTAAAAATGAAGAGCAGATGTGGGTAAATCAGGAAGGTGACCCAACAGTCACATCTACTACATCTTGGCCAGGAATTTCCAACCGCGTATTGGAGCGTTCTACTATCACTAATATGCCTTTCGTCAGCTCATTCTGCGTAGGTGTGGGTAAGCACCGCTTCGTAGAGGGTATCAAGAATGGTACACAAGACTGGTATCATAGTGGTGTACAGAGCATCATGCCAACATGGCGCTGGTGGATAGAGAACAAAGGCAACCTGACAGCTTCTATCAACTGGGAAGATGCTTACAACTTCGGTTCAAGCATCGAGGTGAGCGGAAGCTTGACAACAGGTGATCACCTCATGCGTCTCTATAAGACGATGATTCCTGTAACATCAGGTGGAACTCTCCGTATTGTTTACAAGACCACTACTCCTGGTAGTGTAGAGATGAAGTTGGCTACAGAGAGTTCTGTCAACCCAGATGTAACTCTGACCGATGCTACAGTAACTGAGAAGAACGGCTGGACCATCGCTGACTACGACTTGACATCACTCAATGGCAAGACCATCTATATGATTGCTCTCAACATGAAGGGTGAGACAGAGGTTCCTTATTATGAGTTGAAACTCGGTGAGCTCGCAGTATTGCCAGCAGGTTATGCTCCTGCATCTGTCGCAGTAGAGAATCTTGCATCAACCACAACTCTCGGTGCAGAAAAGAGTGATGTTCGTTTGACATGGGATTATACCTATAACGACGACTTCGATCACTTCGATATCTATAAGAAGTATGAAAATGGTGAGCGCACTTTGGTAGGTCAGACTCGTGGCGAGGCTTTCTATGTTCCTACATTCGTTCGTAATGGCGTAGATAATTACCTTGAGATGGAAGTAGTTCCTGTAATGAAGGATATGAAGCAGCAGCCTGCCAAGAGCATCAAGCTCAACTATCCTAAGGGTACAGCTCCAGTAGTTACCTTCTCTTTGGGTAAGAGCTACCTCGAAGTAGGTGAATCTACATCTATCACAGCTAAGGGTACAGGTAGACCTACTGCTTGGGAGTGGATTCTGCCAGAGGGCTTAGAGTTCAAGCCAGGTACTCCTACTAATGAGGAGACTATCCAGGTAGTGGCTAAGAAGCCTGGTAAGATGAAAGTTACTGTAAAGGTTACTAACGTTGTTGGTACATCTGAAACCACTAAGCAAGTGATCGACGTCATTGCTAAGGAAGATGCTGCAACTGTTTACAACGTAGTACAGAACAAGAAAGTGGTTGCTTTCTCAAACTCTACCAACTCTACTGAGACACCTTGGAAGATTATCGATGGTGAAGTTTATCCATACGAGACAAGCGGTAAGTGGTGTACATTGCAGAGCGACCGTTGGGCTATCTTCGATTGCCAGAGCGCATATCGTATCTATGGTTTCTGTATCTATGATGGTAACTCAGGTCCTGAGTATGGTGTTGACCAGATTAACAACTATAAGATTCAGTTGTCTAACGATGGTGAGAACTGGACAACAGTGGTTGATGCTGAAAATCGTGTAAAAGAGAGCGTCAAGTATGACTATATTCCTCCTTTCAAGGCACGTTATGTGAAGTTGATTCCTGAGGCTAACGGTACTCTCCGTATTTGGGAGTTCCAGGTATTCGGTTCTGAGGACAACAATATGTCTCTTTCGGTTCCTTCTTCTGAGATGAAGATGAACGCTGGTGAGACACAGAACATCGTAGTAAATTACGACTTGAATGGTGATCCAAGAGATCCTAATTTCTCTTGCCGCGTGAAGTCAAGCGCAGGTTTGAAAGTGGGTGCTATCACAGAGGATCAGGCTAATTGCACATTCACTATCCCTGTAACAGCAGGTATGAAGATGGGTGTTGAGAAAGTTACTATCACTGTTGACAATGGTGGTTCATATAAGGAGCGTGTTGTTAATATTAGCATCGACTCTAATACACAACCTAACATCTTGACAGGTGCTACTGCTGAGGTTCGTCACTATACGGGTGACTACGGATTCGGTGTTGCATTCGACAAGTTCGACATCACAGGCTTGACCGATGGCAACAAGGCGGACGATGCACTTATATCTATCGAGAATCCTTCAACCCATAGAGATGATACATGGGCTATCTTTACTGCTCCAGAAGGCAAGTCTTGGAATCTATCTAAGGTTGCTATTCACCTCCCTAACAACAACAAGGGTACAAATGATAACGATGAAGAAGGTTTCGTAAACAAGGAGATCAGCATCGCTGTAGGTAACGATCTTGCTAACTTGAAGCGCGTGAAGACATTCTCTGATCTCGGTGAGGTTTCTGAGTTGGAGTACATCTTGCCAGACTTCGAGGAGACTAAGTATATCGCAGTGATCTGTAACTTGAACGCATTCTACTATCCATCAATGGCAGAGGTTGAAGCTTATGAGCAGTTTGCAGCAGCTATGCCAGCAGTAGCTCCAGTAGCAGTGACAGGTTGGAATGTGGATGTTATCGCAGAGGGTAAGCCTTCTAAGAGTTTCAGTGATGATATTCTTGACAACCAGGGTTGGGTATTCTATACTGATGGTGTTCAGAAGGAAGGTGCACTTTGTGGCAGCGATGGTATCGTGACAACAGCGAAGGGAACTCAGTTCCAGATGGCAGACTTCAGTCAGAAGAATGCTCTCACTCTCAGATCTTACTACTCAACTGGTAATCTGAACTTCGTGACTCCAGAGAAGTGTGAGGAACTTTACTTCCTCGTTGTTTCAACCAATGGTTCTGGTAGTCTTGTGGCTTGTCCATATTACACAGACGGAACTCATGGTTATAATGATCGTTTCACTCCTCAGGATTGGTTTGCTGAAACTCCATCGGGTAGCGAAGCTGTATATGGTTTGGGTCGTATTATCACAAAACAGAGCCTTCCATATTACAAAGACGATATCGATACTGGCAAGATTCGTCTCTATGAGTACAGTGTAAAGGTTGATAAGTCTAAGGAAGTGAAGTATGTTGAGTTCACGAAGGGCTATGGTGGTGCAGGTATTATCACAGTCTTGGGTATTTCAAGAAAGGGTACTGGCGGTGTAGCTACTGGCATCGAGAATATCGAGAACCGTCCTGCAGTAAATGCAGCAGAAGGCATCTACACAATCAATGGTGTGAAGATCAACAGCTTGCAGAAGGGCATCAACATCATCAAGATGGCTGATGGTACTACAAGAAAGGTTGTTATCAAGTAAATGAGTATTGCTAAGTAATCAATACAGAAGCAATCAACACAAACAATAAAGGGGTAGGATTCACGTCCTACCCCTATTTCGTTCCTAATGAGCCATAATAGTAAGAAGGCGGGGCATTACTTCTTATTCGATTGTTAGGGGTATTATAGCCATTTTTTGTAATACCTTCAATGATTTTGACCAGGAATGACTTTGATCATAATGACCGCAGTCCCATATGAAGAAACACAAAAAAATGACAAAAGGTAGATGGCATAGATAGACTAAATTTTATTCATTATCGCCTATTATGTTTGTCATGCAGCCATGCCTTCTGTTCATAGCTGAGTCCATCCCAACTTTCCTTGCGTTTCTTACCGCCAGAATGTGTCATTGCCTTACCGAAGCCCTTGAAGAGCCATGCCATGAATAACCATAAAAATACTGTTCCCATATCTATAAGTTTTAACTGGTTTTACAAAATGATTTCTACTTCACTGAGAATGTGGCGATACTGTCAAAACCGTTAGCGACCACTCCATATTCTCCTGTTGGCAGGTCATGGAGAGTGACGAGGTATGATGAAGATCCATACTTCTTTACCTCGTAGTCCACGGTGGTAAAATTGGTGGTAGCCGATGCGCTTCCGAAGCCGATGTCTGCCATCTTGAATCTGCGTTCCTTCTTCTTGGTTTCGAACTTGAAGATGCCGAAGGCATTCTTGGGTTCCTCGCTGTTGTCCTTCACACGGATGATGAGGGAGAATTTCTTGGATGAAATCTTGTTAGGACTTTCCGCTCCCTTCACAGTGAGGTAAGCTTTTGTCCTGTCAAGAAGGGAAGCTCCTGGAATTGGAACCAGGGCGAAAGCCGAAGATTTTGCCTTGTGTACTCCTGTTTCCTTCTGAAGAAGCGTTGTGGTGCTGTCAGTGTTAATGATAGCTACCTGTCCTTTATACTCTGGTTCAGGAACCGTTACTTTTTGTGCTTGCGCTGATGCCATGCAGCAAAATACTGCGATTGATAGCAATGTCGTTTTCATTTCTTTTTCAAAATAGTCTGGCTCCCGACTGTATAGTGTTGTTTATTTTTAAAGACGTGTACGCTTGCATGAAGGGGTGGAGCCAAGCTGAAATCTTCACTCTAGGCCTTCGCATTGCCATCCGCAAGATTTCCCCCAGTCCACCCCAATTGTGTTTATACAATAACTTTCACGGCCAAGAGAACCCGGTCGTGAAAGTGTACAATTCACCTTATGGGGCATCCCTGTTGATTATCGGGCGGATGAAGTTGCGAAGTTCAGAGTGCCGATGAAACAGTTACGCCTTATGCTGTTGTACTTTGAGTGTGCATTTCTGCATCTCGCTTGCAAAGGTAGGCATTTTTTCTGAAAATCAACAACTTTTGGGCAACTTTTTTTAGGCATTAAAATAACTGAAGAGTATTAATATTTACAGTCATTTTGCATTTCTTTATATACGCGCGCGATGATTTTTATTTTAAAAAAAAATTTTTTTAGGCTATTTTGGGCAGTTTTTTATTGAAAAGTATTCTTTTTAATACTTTTAACGCTGATATGTTCGCTAAGAGTATTCTTTTTTATACTTTTGCAGTAAAAATGACTAATATGAAGCAAATAATTATTAAGGTTGCCTGGAATAATTATGCATTCGAGGGATCAGTATCAAGCGAAGTATCATATGGCTGTCTCTTATACACATCTGACGCTGCCGACGACTAGTCGAGTGTAGAT
>ENA-UAMR01000165-UAMR01000165.1-human-gut-metagenome-genome-assembly--contig:-NODE-165-length-17730-cov-7.401528_pt1 | contig 17730 bp, 9 predicted proteins | sample MGYA00243283_ERZ654497 | MGnify/ENA primary metagenome ERZ654497 (study PRJEB26926, sample SAMN06164404) | human gut metagenome | biome: ENVO:00009003; feature: ENVO:2100002; material: ENVO:00002003... | reverse complement strand
CGAGATCAGCCTCGGTCTCGTGGGCTCGGAGATGTGTATAAGAGACAGGCCCAATTTTTTTGATTTTCGGTATTGACAAATCAAAAAAGCTGCTGTATACTATCACAGTAATTTGAATATCGGTATTTTTTGCATGAAAGCGTTCGCTGATGTATGGGGCCAGTTGCCCCCTTTAGGCATCGGAGAACGTTTTATTTTTATATTCGCGCAGCACTGCGCACATGAGGAGAGATACCGATATGAGCAAGTACATTTTCGTTACCGGCGGCGTTGTTTCAGGTCTTGGCAAAGGCATAACTGCCGCGTCGCTTGGCCGCCTTCTGAAGGCGCGCGGGCTGAAGGTCGCCGCGCAGAAGCTCGACCCCTACATCAACGTCGATCCCGGCACGATGAGCCCGTATCAGCACGGCGAAGTTTACGTCACCGAAGACGGCTGCGAAACCGACCTCGACCTTGGACACTACGAAAGATTTATCGACGAAAACCTGAATAAGTATTCAAATCTCACGACGGGCAAGGTTTTCTGGAACGTCCTCAACAAAGAAAGAAGGGGCGAATATCTTGGCTCGACCGTACAAATTATTCCTCACGTCACGAACGAAATAAAAGAGTTTATTTATCACGTCGGCAAAGAAATCGACGCCGACGTCGTCATCACCGAAATCGGCGGCACGATCGGCGATATCGAGTCGCAGCCTTTCATCGAGGCGATTCGTCAGGTCGGTATCGAAGTCGGGACCGAAAACAGCCTGTACATTCACGTGACTCTCGTGCCGTTTCTGAGCGGCTCGGACGAGCATAAATCGAAACCCACGCAACACTCCGTAAAAGAACTGCAAGGTATGGGAATCCGCCCCGACGTCATCGTGCTTCGCGCGGACGAACCGCTGGAAGAATCCATATTCAAAAAGATTGCTTTGTTCTGCAACGTAAAGCCCGATTGCGTCATTGAAAACATCACGCTGCCGTGCTTATACGAAGCGCCGCTTATGCTTGAAAAATCCAACTTTTCGTCGGTCGTTTTAAGAGAGTTGCATATCGACAACGTTGCAGAACCCGACCTTAACGATTGGAAACAGATGGTTAAAGATATCAAAACGGCGAAAAAGCACGTTACTATCGGTCTTGTCGGAAAGTACGTGCAACTTCACGACGCATACCTTTCCGTTGCGGAAGCTTTAAGACACGCGGGGTATTTTTTGGGTGCGAAAGTCGACATAAAATGGATCGATTCCGAAACGATAACGCCTGACTCCGCGGACGAAATTTTAAGCGGTCTTGACGGAATTATCGTGCCGGGCGGTTTTGGAAGTCGCGGCATCGAAGGCATGATCCTTGCGGCGAAATACGCGCGCGAAAACAACGTGCCGTACTTCGGAATCTGCCTCGGTATGCAAATCGCCGTTATCGAGTACGCAAGAAACGTCGCAGGAATCAGGGATGCGCACTCCGGCGAGTTCGACGAGCTGTGCAAAAACAAAGTCATCAACTTTATGCCCGGACAAAGTGACGATATCGACAAGGGCGGCACGTTAAGACTTGGCGCGTATCCTTGCGTGATAAAAGAAAACACGACGATGCAACGCTGCTACGGCACGCTTGAAATTTCCGAACGCCATCGCCATCGCTATGAGTTCAACAACGATTATCGTGAAATCCTGACGAAAAACGGGCTTACTCTTTCGGGGCTTTCTCCCGACGGTCGCCTTGTCGAAACGGTGGAACTTACAGACCGTCCTTTCTACGTCGGGGTGCAATTCCATCCCGAATTCAAGTCGCGCCCCAACCGCGTGCATCCTTTGTTCAAAGGATTTATCGAAGCCGCGCTGCAAAAGGAAGGAGAATAAGCGGCATACGCCTTAGTGTTTTGCTTACGAAGTGATATTGCCTACGGCAGTGATATTTTGCTAACGCAAAGTGATATTTCTCTCTTTGAGAGAAGATAAGGAAAAAATATAACCGTTTACAACATAAACGATATAACTAAAACAGCCCGCCGTCAAAACGGAGGGCTGTTTTTTCTTGATTTCTGTGGGGATTACCCCTTTGTCTTTTTTTAAAAGTGCAGATTACAGTTTCATCGCGACGTCCCATGCGCGCCAGATAACCGTACGCAGGTTGCCGATGCCGTTGCAGTCGCCGACAAGTTTCACGCCGTCTTTTGCGACGGGGGTGGGAATGTAGCCGACAGACATAATCACGCTGTCGCCTGCGATTTCCGACTCCTTGCCGGTTTTAAGGTCTTTGACCTTGACGCCTTTGTCGGTGATTTCGACAAGACCGGTGTTCAGACGTACGTCGACTTTGTTAAGCGCGAAGAAGTCGCGGAGATACGAAGTGTTCGCAAGGCAGACGCCTCTCATTGCGACAAGGTCGTTTTTCATTTCGACGATGACGGGAGTCTTGCCTTTGTTGTAAAGGTCAAGGGCGATTTCGCAACCGGACAAGCCGCCGCCGATGACGATGACTTTGTTGCCGACTTCTTTGGTGCCAAGCAGATATTCGCACGCTTCGATGCCTTTTTCCGCACCGGGAACACGAAGTTTTCTTGCCTTGCTGCCCGTTGCGACGACGACTTCGTCCGCGCCGAGCTTCGCGATGTCTTCGGGTTTGACCTCGGTGTTGAATTTTACTTCGATATTAAGGTCTTTGATTTCCTTTTCGTACCATTTGATAAGGTCGCGGTCTTTCTCCTTGAACGACGGCGCAGCGGCAGCGATGAATACGCCGCCGAGAACATTCGACTTTTCGTAAATCGTAACCTTATGTCCGCGCAGAGTTGCGACGCGCGCGACTTCCATACCGCCGATACCGCCGCCGATAACTGCGATTTTCTTGGGACGAGCGGCTTTGACGATTTTGTATTTTTTGCTTTGCATCGTCTGCGGGTTAAGGGCGCAGCGAGCCATACCGGCGTTGTCCGCAAGGGTTTGATCGTTGCCGACGAGTTGTCCGTCGTCGCCTTTATAGGACGCCATATCGAAGCAGGCGTTGTGGCAGCAGATGCAGGGGTGAATCGACGCGATATCGTCGTTCATAAGTTTGGTTACCCATGCGGGATCGGTAAGGAACTGACGAGCAACGCCCAAACCGTCGATTTTGCCTTCGGCGATTGCTTCCGCGCCAACGTCGGGTTCCATACGGCCGGCGCACACGACGGGAATGTCAACGAACTTTTTGATGTGAGCGACGTCTTCGAGGTTGCAGTTTTGCGGCATATAGGGACCGGGGTGAGCCCAGTACCAGGCGTCGTAGGTGCCGTTGTCGCAGTTGAGCATATCGTAGCCGGCGTCTTGGAGATATTTTGCGGCTCTTTCGCTTTCTTCCATATCGCGGCCGACCTCAACGTAGTCTTCGCCGGGAAGCGCGCCTTTGCCGAATCCTTTGGTTTTGGAAACGACGGAATATCTCAAAGAAACGGGGAAGTCGTCGCCGCACGCCTTTTTGATGGCTTTGACGATTTCGACGGGGAAGCGGTATCTGTTTTCAAACGATCCGCCGTATTCGTCCGTCCTTTGGTTGGTGTATTTCATCGTGAACTGGTCAAGAAGGTAGCCTTCGTGAACGGCGTGGATTTCAACGCCGTCAACGCCTGCGTCCATGCAGAGTTTCGCGGTTTTTGCGAAAGCCTCGACCATTTCGTGGATTTCTTTTTGCGTAAGGGGGCGAGAGATGCAGGATTCTTGCCATCTGTTGGGGGTTGCGCTTGCGCTTGCGGTAAGGTAACTTACGTCAAGGGCGGGTTTCAAGACGGTTGCAAGGGCTTTGTTGTGTAGCGCCTTTACCATAATGTCGTTGATTGCCAGCGACCTGCCGAAGCCTGCCGTAAGTTGTACAAACATTTTTGCGCCCGTTTTATGGAACTCGTCCATAAATTCTTTGAGCTTTTTGAACTTTCCTTTGCCTTGATAAAGCCATTTTCCGAGAAGGATATCCCTGATGGGCGCGATGCCGGGAAGGATAAGGCCGACGTTGTTCTTTGCGCGTTCAAGCAAGAAGTTTGCGGCTTCCTTGTCAAAGTGGTTGGGCTCCATCCAGCCGAAGATTGACGTACCGCCCATAGAAGTCATTACAATGCGGTTTTTGATTTCGCAATTCTTGATTTTCCACGGCGTAAACAGGCTTTCGTATTTTGAATCCATAACATGCCTCCTAGCACATAATAATTTAATAGTAACAAAATTATATTACAACAATAAGCGTCAAAAATCAACCGCTGCGATAAAATTTTAACAAGCGCGCAAAAAAAAAATTGTAATATTTTCCAAAATATCTCAATTTCACAAAAACATATTAAAACCTTGCGATAAGCGTGCGTTTTTGCAACGAAATAACCCTGTTCTGCAAAACGGCGCGGATAAGGTGTATTTCGGCACATTGCAAAACAAGGCGTTAATGATTAAAAAATGATACTTTAAACGACGATTACGACTATTTTTACAAACTGCCGCTTGTGTATTAAAGTAAATCCGCATTTATTTTTAGTTGAAATATTTCGCGCGGTATGGTAAAATATCGATAAATAAAGAGGTGTCTATGAGCGAATTCGAAATCAGCTTATTATGTTCGTCCGTGATAAGTTATTATCAGGTGCAGAACGGGATATCCCCCGTCAAAAGGCTTTACGTCAGAAACGCGTCCGACTTCGACTGCGAAAATATCGAAATCAGCGTGTCGTCAAAGCCCGATTTTTTGCTGCCCGTTTCCGAAATTCAGGCGGTGTTTCCCGCCCGCGCCAATCTCAGATTCGACGGCATCGCGAAACTGTCGCCCCTTTATATGGTGGCGCAAAACAGAAAGCACGACGGCGAAATAACGGTGCAGGTATTGAAGGACGGCGTCGTCCTGGAAGAAGCGACGGAAAGGGTAACGGTGCTTGCCTTTGACGAGTGCAACGTCGATAAACCCGAAAGTATCGCGACTTTCGTCCGCCGCACGCCCGATGTCAACAGACTTCTGAACCTCGCGCACAAAAAGATTGCGGAATGGGGTTTTAAGGACGTTACCGGCACGGGCTATGCGAACGCGTCGAAAAACAAAGTGCGAAATCTCTGCGCCGCGACGTATGCGATACTTTGCGACCATGGATTCCTTATGGGCAAGAAAACGACGGCGGACAGCGTCATCGTGTCCGATTTTTCGGAAATACTTTCGGACAAGGTCGCAACGCCGATGGAACTTGCGCTGATTTTCGCGTCGGTGATCGAAAGCGCGGGATACAATCCCGTCGTTGCGAAATCGGACAACAGCTGGTACGTCGCGTGCTTCCTTACCGAAGAATGTATGGCGGAAGACGTGTTCGACGATATGTCTTACGTCGCGAAAAAAGCGGCGGCGGGCGTCGGTGAAGCGACGCTTATCGACATTTCGGGCATTTTCAAGGGCGAAAGTTTTGAAAAGTGCGAGAAAAACGCCGTATCGTTCCTTAAAAAATCGCCGACCGTCGATTTTGCGGTCGATATAAAACGCGCACGTATCATGGGCATACTGCCGCAGTCCGTCCGCGTGAAAACGGAGGGTGGATACGACCTTGTCGAAAGCGACGATTATAAACAAGCTGCTCCGCCGAAAATCAAAGAATACGGCGAAAACATCGGCGGCGAAAGTTTGTTCACCCGCGAAAAACAGTGGGAACGCCGCTTGTTGGAACTCGATCTTCGCAATTCGCTTTTGAATTTCAGGGTGTCGAATACCGCCGTGAAAATTCTCACCGCGTCAATCGAAACTTTTGTCGAAAACGTCACACACGATAAACCGTATACGCTCACGGCGCACCCCAAAGACGTGCCCGACGGCGACGCAAGGCTGAATCCGTCTTTCGACAATCCCGCGCCGCTGAAACCGCTGTCGGAATATCTTTTGTACGAATACAAAAACAAAAGACTTTCGACCGTGTTTTCGGAAAAAGAGCAAAACAAAACGCTGCTCAATCTTTATCGCAAGGAAAAAACCATCGAAGAAGAGTCCGGTACCGCAAGTTTGTACGTGGCGTGCGGCTTTTTGAAATGGAGAGAGTCTGAAAACGAAAAATTCAAATACGCGCCGCTTATTCTTTATCCGGTGTCGATTGACAAAAAAGGAATATCGCTCCCGGTCTTTTCGATAACTTTCGACGTTGACGGGGCGCAGATAAACAATACTCTTCTGGAATTTTTGTATCAGGAATTCCGCCTCGATATGCGCGGGCTTTCGGCGGTCGAACTGTCCGACGCGAAAAGTATACTCGCAGTCATTGCGCGCGTCAAAAAAGAAATCGCCGATAAACCCGGATGGGAAATTATCGACAACGTATATCTGAACGTTTTGTCGTTCACGAATTATCTCATGTGGCACGACGTGCGCTATAATATCGACAAGTTCAAGGAGTCGCCGCTTATCCGTTCCATGATTTCGAACTCGGTGGACGCCGGGCTGAAAAACGAAACCCCGACCGACACCGCAAACTCGGACGAAGCGTACTTCGGGACGGACAGAATGTTGCTGCCGATAAGCGCAGACAGCTCGCAATATCAGGCGATAAAAGCAAGTCTGAACGGCTCGTTCGTGCTGCACGGACCGCCCGGCACAGGCAAGTCGCAAACGATAACGAATATCATCGTCAACAACATCGTGCGAGGCAGGCGCGTGCTATTCGTCGCTGAAAAAATGGCGGCGTTGAACGTGGTTTATAAACGCCTTGTCGACTGCGGCGCGGGCGATTTCTGTCTGGAACTTCATTCCGACAAAACGCACAAAACCGATATTTTATCGAAGATAATCAACACGTTAAACCTTGGTTCTGCCGCTTCCGACATTGACTTTGAAGAAAAAGCGAACGAAATCAAGGAGTGCATCGACAAGTTGCAGGGCGAAATCGACGCAATGCACAGAAAGCGTTATCTCGGTTTCTCGCTGTACGAGGCGATGATGGCTTATCTTGACAATTCGGACGCTCCCGATTGCTTACGAATCGACGGGTTGTTTTACGAAAAACTGACGGCGTCGTCATTCAACAGATACCTTGATATTCTGACGGAACTTGCAATCCGCGCGAAAGAATGCGGCGATATCGAAAAGTCGCCGTTTCGGTACATCGGAAAATTCGATTACACCGACGCCTGGCGCGAAGAAGCCGAAAGCGTGCTCGATATTTACCAGATGGAGCTAAGACATCTGAAAACTTACGCGCGCGAACTTCAAACCTTAATCAATATGCGAACGATTTCGCTCACCGGCGAAAAGTTGAAGGCGTTGTATTTCCTGTCGGACAAACTCACGTCCGACGAAAAAATCGCAAAATATTTTGAAAACGCATGCGCCGTAGAGAACGCGAAAGGGCTTGTGGAGTCGTATCTCGAAGCGGCTCGTCGCGACGGACTTATCACGAAAGAATACGAGAATAAGTACGGAAAGTATCCCGAAAACGTCGCGCCCGCCGAGGTCAAAGAAGCAATGCAAAAAAGCGCGTTTTTGCCAAAATCGGTGAAAAAGGCGCTCTCTTCCGTCGATAAAAACGGCCGCCGCGAATTTCTGGAATTCCTGCTTATCATTGCGGAAACCAAAGAAACCGTCGAAAAACGCCGCGCGGAAGTCGCATCGCTTTTCGCCACAACCGAAAACGATGTGGGTCTTGACGACAAAATCGCGACGGTGTCCGCGCTTTACGACGCCGCACGCGCACTGTACGCCGATTGCGACTTCAATCTTTTCAACGAAACCTGCCGTCGGCTGACGAAAAATAAGCCGCACGTCCTTATGGAATACTATATGCGCGCTTACGAAACCGAACAAAAGGCGAAAACCGCGTTTGAAAATCTCTTTTGCATCGTCAAAAAAGACCCGCGCGAAGAAATCAATAGCACTATCGACCGCATTTCGAGTATCGAAAAGAATATGGACTATATCCCGAGTTGGTGCAGATACCAGAGCGTCGTGGAACGTTGCGGACAAGAAGGATTCGATTTCGTGCTGGAACCGCTGTTTAACGGCGAAATCACCGCCGAAGACGTGCTGAGAAGTTTCAAAAAATGCGTGTATTTCAATTTTGTCAGGAGCGAACTTTACCTTGACGACGTGCTTTGCAGGTTCTCGGGGCTGTCGCTTGAAGAAACGATGCAACGTTTCCGTGCGCTGTCCGACGAATACGAAAAACTCACAAGGTCGGAGTTGTATTTAAGGCTCGTGTCGAAACTTCCGCGCACCGATACTTCGGGCGAACATAACCTGGAAAGGGTTTTGCTGTACCGCGCTGAAAAAACGAATATGCAGGGCACGACGATACGCGCGCTGTTTTCGCAAATTCCCGAAATACTTCGCGCGACTTGCCCGTGTCTTCTGATGAGCCCGGTGTCGGTTGCACAATATCTCGATATCGAAAAGGAAAAATTCGACCTTGTGGTTTTCGACGAGGCGTCGCAGATGCCCACGTGCGAGGCGGTAGGCGCAATCGCGCGCGGTAAAAACGTCATCGTCGTCGGCGATCCGAAGCAGCTTCCGCCCACGATGTTCTTCCGCACCGATTATCGCGACGAACAGCACTTCGAAGTCGAAGACCTTGAAAGCGTCCTGGACGACTGCCTTGCAATCGGCATGCCCGAACGTCATCTTTCGTGGCATTACCGCAGCAATCACGAAAGCCTTATCGCGTTTTCCAACAGTATGTTTTACGACAATAAGTTGCTCACTTTCCCGTCTCCGAACGAGCTGAAAGGCAAAGTAAAACTTGCCTATGTCGACGGCGTTTACGAAAGGGGTGGCAGCAAATGCAACAAAAAAGAAGGCGACGCGCTTGTGAAAGAAGTCGTGGCAAGGCTTAAAAATCCGCAGGAACGAAACCGCTCGATCGGCATAGTTACGTTCAATACGGCGCAACAGAATTACATCGAAGATAAGCTGCAACACGAGATTCACAAAGAAGGTCTCGACGACGTGGCGTACGACGTGGATGAGCCCGTTTTCGTGAAAAACCTTGAAAACGTTCAGGGCGACGAGCGCGACCTGATTTTGTTCAGCGTCGGATATGGCCCCGACGCAACGGGCAGATTATCGTTGAATTTCGGTCCTATAAACCAGCAGGGCGGCTATAAACGACTTAACGTTGCGGTTACCCGCGCAAGGAGCGAGATGATTGTTTTCAGTTCCGTAACGGGGAATATGATTGACCTTAACCGCACCGACAGCGTGGGCGTCAAGGCGTTGAAAGCCTTCCTTGAATACGCCGAACGCGGTCCCGAGATGCTTTCGATTGCGGCAAAGGACGTCAGGGTGGAGTCGAAGGGTATCGGCGAAAACGTTGCGAAAGACCTGAAAGACCGCGGGCTGTTGTGCGACGCGAACGTCGGCGTGTCCGACTTCAAAATCGACGTCGCCGTCGTTGATCCCCGCGACAAAAACAAGTATATTCTCGCAATCATCGCGGACAGCGAACACTCGGCAAAAATCCCGTCCGCGAAAGACCGCATGACCATGCAGACGAGAATACTGAAAAAACTCGGCTGGAACGTCTATAACCTTTGGACGATAAACTACTTCAACAACCAGAAACGCGAAATCAACAAAATCAAGGAAGTCGTCGCGACGCTCACCGAAAAGAAGGTCGTTTCCAAAAAAACCGTCCGCGACGCGCTGCAAAAATACAGAAAAACTTATAAGACGGCTTATATCAAACCGCTGGCGCGCGCCGGGGCGGAATACGTCCTGAATTTCGTCAACGAAGAAGCGATTATGAATAAAATCCGCACCGTTATCGAGGTCGAGTCGCCGATCGAAGAAAGCTGTCTTATCGATAAAATCGCCGCGGCGTTCTGCGTGCCGAAAACCGCCAAAAAAGCCATCGCGCAAATTTTAAGATACGTTTCATCATACGAGGCGCAACGGCAGGAATATTTTGGCAAAGTCTTTTACGTCGATAAGCCCGTTTCGACTTTCCGCCCGAGCGACGCGCGCGTTACTCGCGATTTGACAAAAGTGCATCCCCACGAGATCGTCGCCGCCGCAAAATGCGCAATCGAAGCGACCGTCTATATCGAAAAGGACGACCTTAATAAGGAAGTATTCAAACTGTTCAACGTCGCGAAACGCACAAAATCTGCCGTGGAATGGGTTGACGCCGCTCTGAGCGCCGCCGTTCAGACCGGCGAAATAATCGTCACCCCTGACGGCTTCTGCCGCGTCTGACCGCAAGAAATCAAAATAACGAAAACCCCGACGACGTTTCGGGGTTTTTTAATAATTGAACGGCAAAACGCCCATGTTGTTTTCAATGGCGTGCGAAAACATTGCTATAAATGTGCTTACCACGCGCGAGCGCGCGGTAGGCGCGCGTATTTATTAAGTTAGCGGAAAAACGAGAAAAGCGGAGAAACAAGAGTGGCGAGCATGCGGGCAACAGGTCGGGCGAGTGTGCGGGTGGCGCGCGGGAGAGCAAACGGAATGATTGGACAGACAATCATGCGAAAGCACGGGCGGGGAAATGGTTGAAACGTGAATAAAAGTTCAGAAAAACTCATATATTTCGTCGCCTTTGTATGATTATTATTTTTAAATTTGAAAGAAGTTGAAAATAATGTTCAAAAGTGGCGATTTTCGTTTGACACATTTTGTCGTTTTGGTTATAATGGCACTATCTTACAGGTGGCGGAAAGCCAAAAAACACAAAATAAAGTGTTTTCGACCGACGCCAACCACATTATATTGGGGTACAGAGTGAAACTTTTGGAGGAACGCATCCTCAGGGACGGTAAAGTCTTCCCCGGAGAGGTGTTAAAAGTTGGAGGTTTTCTCAATCATCTTATAGATGATACTTTGATGGAGGAAATCGGCAAGGAAATCTACTCACTCTATAAGTGCGACCAAGTTACCAAAATTCTGACCTTAGAAGCATCGGGAATCGCAATTGCATGCTACGCAGCTATGTACTTGCACGTCCCGGTGCTTTTTGCTAAGAAAAGTAAAACCGCCAACATTTCAAAGGACGTCTATTCTGCGGAAGTCAAAAGTTATACTCACGGCAACGTAAACACGATAATGGTTGAAAAGGAATTTCTGAATTCTTCCGACCGCGTGCTTATCGTCGACGATTTTCTTGCTCACGGCGAGGCGTTGCGCGGGCTTATCGCATTGATCGGGCAGGCGGGTGCGACTCTTGTCGGGTGCGCGATTGCCATCGAAAAGGGCTTCCAGAAAGGCGGGGACGAGTTGAGAGAGCAGGGCGTCCGCGTCGAAAGCCTTGCGATTATCGAAAGTATGTCGGACGACGGTGTCACTTTCAGGAAAAACTAAGTTAAAAAATGCCATACGGCAAAATATATGGAGGATTTCATAATGAAGAAAAAAATTCTTGCAATTTTCCTTGTTGTAGCGATGGTTGCAGCACTCGCAGTCGGTCTTACCGCATGTAAGAAAGACGACGGCGGAGAAGTCGATTATTCGAACATTAAAATCGGTATGCTTTGCTTGCATGACAAAAACAGCACGTACGACAAAAACTTCATCACGGCGATGGAAGAAGTTCAACGCGAACTCGGTCTTCGCGACGATCAGGTCATCATCAAAACCGGTATCCCTGAGGACGATACTTGCTATCAGGAAGCCATGAACCTTGTCGACGCAGGTTGCAACATCATTTTCGCTGACTCTTTCGGTCACGAAGCATATATGTTGAAAGCTGCAAAAAAAGCTCCCAAAGTTTTGTTTGCACACGCAACCGGAACGAGAGCTCACACCGAAAATCTTCCTAACTTTGTCAACGCATTCGCTTCCATTTACGAAGGTCGTTTCCTTGCAGGCGTTGCCGCAGGTTTGAAACTCAATGAAATGATCGCAGCAGGCAAATTCACCGCAGAAGAAGCCAAAATGGGTTACGTCGGCGCATACACCTATGCGGAAGTTATCTCCGGCTACACCTCCTTCTACCTTGGCGCAAAATCCGTCTGCCCGACCGTCACGATGGACGTTCAATTTACCGGTAGCTGGTATGATGAAACCGGCGAAAAGGAAGCAGCAAACTTGCTCATTGGTAAAGGTTGCAAACTTATCAGCCAACACGCTGACTCCATGGGCGCACCTAACGCTTGTGAAACAGCAAAAGTTCCCAACGTATCTTACAACGGAAGCACTTTCTCCGCTTGCCCCGAAACGTTCATCGTTTCTTCCAGAATCAACTGGGCACCTTACTACAAATACCTTGCTGAACAAATCGTAAACGCCAAAGGCGACGTTAATAAAGCAAACGTTGCTAAGGACTGGACAGGCACTATCGCAACCGGTTCCGTAGAACTTACCGCTTTCGGTACGGCAGCAACCGCTGACACTGCGGCAAAAGTTGCTGACATCAAGGCAAAACTTATGAACGGCACCCTTAACGTTTTCGACACCGCCACCTTCACCGTTAACGGCACGAAACTTGCAACATATATGGCAAACGTAAACTTTGAAGACGACGGCACCGGCAAAGATAACAACAAAGCCGACACGCAAGTCATTGAAAACGGCGTTTTCTTTGAATCCAAACATCGTTCGGCACCTTACTTTGACGTTCGTATCGACGGCATCACGCTTCTTAACGAGAAGTACTAATTTACAACAACAGAATAGGATTTCGGCGGGACAATCGTCCCGCCTTAACCCTTTTTTTTCGGCGTGATAATCGCTATTTTTGGAGAGTTATATGGGACAAAACAACGCTATCGAACTCAGAAACGTTACTAAACGGTTCGGCGCGGTCGTTGCGAACAATGACGTCAGCATGGACGTTAGGCGCGGTGAAATTTTGTCGCTTCTTGGCGAAAACGGAAGCGGTAAAACCACCCTTATGAATATGATTGCGGGCATATACTTCCCCGACAGCGGTGAAATTTTCATCGACGGGAAGGAGGTCGTGATTCGTTCTCCGCAGGACGCTTATAAATACCACATCGGAATGATCCATCAGCATTTTAAGCTGATTGACATCTTTACGGCGGCGGACAACGTTATTCTTGGCGAAAAGATGCCCCCGTTCAGTATCCGTGAAAAATCGAAAGAATACAAAGATAAACTTGACGACTACGGCATTGTCGTTGACGCCGATGACGAGCGTTCGCCCGTCAAAGAAATCAGGCTTGGCGACAAACCTGCCGAAAAAATAAAATGCGCCTTAAAATGCGCGGCACTTCCTTTTGTAAAACTCGGCAAGAAAATCAAATTCAACCATTTGTCGAGAAATCGCGTTGGAATCGTACAAAGAATCGTCGATAAGTACGGTTTCGATATCAACGTCAAAAAGAAAATTTACGATATGTCCGTTTCCGAAAAACAAACCGTCGAGATTATTAAGACGTTGTATCGCGGCGCGGATATCCTTATTCTGGACGAGCCTACCGCCGTTCTGACGCCGCAGGAAACCAAAAAACTCTTTGACGTTTTAAGGAAAATGCGCGACGACGGAAAATCCATTATCATCATTACGCACAAACTCAACGAAGTTCTGGAAATCTCGGACAGAGTTGCCGTTTTAAGAAAAGGCGAATATATCGGCACCGTCGATACGAAAGACGCAACCGAAAGTTCGTTGACGGAAATGATGGTCGGCGAAAAGGTCGAACTTAATATCGACAGAACAATCCCCGTCAACGCAGAAGAAAGGCTCACGATTTCCGGACTCACTTGCAAAAACCGCGAAGGAATACTTGCGCTTGACAACGTGTCGTTCACGGCGCGTTCGGGCGAAATTCTGGGTATCGCAGGTATCGCGGGTAGCGGTCAGCGCGAACTTTTGGAATCAATCGCGGGACTTCAACGTCTGGAAGGCGGAACGGTCACTTACTTCGATCCCAAAGACAACAATAAAGAAGTCGATTTGAGGCAGAAATCCCCCACGCAAATCAGGGAATTGGGCGTAAGGCTTTCGTTCGTCCCCGAGGACCGTCTGGGCATGGGGCTTGTCGGGAATATGGACTTGACGGACAACATGATGCTTCGTTCTTACGGCAAAGGTCATTCGATGTTTCTGGACAGAAAAACCCCGCACGACCTTGCGGAAAATATCGTGGAAGAGTTGGAAGTTGTGACGCCTTCCGTAAAAACTCCTGTCAGAAAACTTTCGGGCGGAAACGTGCAAAAAGTGTTGGTCGGTCGCGAAATCGCGTCCGCGCCTACCGTCCTTATGGCGGCTTATCCCGTAAGAGGGCTGGACATCAACTCGTCCTACGTTATTTATAATTTGCTCAACAAACAAAAAGAAAACGGAGTTGCCGTTATTTTCGTCGGCGAAGATCTGGACGTACTGCTTGCGCTTTCGGACAGAATCATGGTTTTGTGCGGCGGCAAAGTCAGCGGCATTGTCGACGCAAGAAATTGCACGAAAGAGCAAGTCGGGCTTCTTATGACAAGTATGCCCGAAAAAGTCGAAATATTTGACGATGAAGTAAAGGAGGGACACAATGCGTAAAACAGTTCACGAACCCGTCGCGCACCTTGTAAAACGTGTGGATATGGACAGAAAAAAAGCGTGGCTTATCCGCCTTATCGCTTTTGCATTGTCAATCCTTGCCTGCGCGATTATCACTACGGCAATCACGAAAAAAGACATGGGATTCTTCTTCAAAAACTTCTTCGGCGGCGCATTCAGCACCCCAAGACGTGTCTGGGGACTTTTCCATGAAACGGCACTGCTTTTGTTGGTCGCGCTTGCGGTCACTCCGTGTTTCAAAATGAGATTCTGGAACATCGGCGGAGAAGGGCAAATCCTTATGGGAGCGCTCGGTTGTGCGGTTGTCATAAACTTTATGGGCGGCAAATCAAGCGACGCGGGTACGATTGTTCTGTCGCTTGTCGTTGCGATGGTATTCGGCGCGTTATGGTCGATGATCCCTGCAATTTTCAAAGCGAGATGGAACACCAACGAAACGCTTTTGACGCTTATGATGAACTATATTGCGGTATGTCTTACGGAATACTTTATTAAAAGCGTTGCGTCGACGGGCACCGGTACGCTGACGTTTACGAAGGGCGTTGTCGGCTCAATCGGAGATAACGAATTCATTCTTAAAATCATCATCGCGGCGGTTATTACGATTCTGATGTACATTTATCTTCGTTTCAGCAAACACGGCTATGAACTTACCGTTGTCGGAGAAAGCGAAAATACGGCGCGTTATATCGGAATCAACAGCAAAAAAGTTATCATTCGCACGTTGATTCTTTGCGGTATTATCGCAGGTATCACGGGATTCCTTCTTGTCAGCGCAACAAACCTTGACTTGAACAGCAAATATACCGTCAACGGCAGAGGCTTTACGGGCGTTCTTATTTCCTGGCTTGCAAAGTTCAATCCGTTTGCGATGGTGTTGACGTCGTTTTTGGTTGTGTTCGTACAAAAGGGCGCGGCAGAAGTTTCAACGTATGCGCGTCTCGGTGCGTCGTTCCCCTCGATGCTTGCGGGCGTGTTCTTCTTCTTTATCATCGCAAGTGAGTTCTTTATCAACTATAAGATAATGTTCAACAAAAAATATTTCAAAATTCCCGCATGCTTCAAAAAGAAAAAACAAGCGGAAGTTGTCGCAGAGGAGGATAAGTAATATGTTTGTTACGTTAATAACTCAGGCAATAAAATTCGGTATTGTTTTCCTTTACGGCTCGACCGGCGAAATTATCATCGAAAAATCCGGACACCTTAATCTGGGAATCCCCGGCGTTATGTGCTTTGGCGCAATCGGCGGCTGCCTTGGCGCAAACCTTGCAAAAAACGCGGGGCTTGCAGCCGGCGGAATCGTCTTTGTCGCAATTCTTATGGCAATGCTGTTAGGCGCGATGATGGGCGTCGTTTACGGATTGTTTACAATTACCCTTCGATGCAACCAGAACGTCACGGGACTTACCATTACAACGTTTGGTGCGGGCGTACTTGGGTTCTGGGGCTCGATGATGAGCAACGAGGGCACGACGTTTTACGAAGTAAGCAAAGTGTTCACTGCGCCGTTCTTTGGAAATGTCGAAAACAACTGGTTTTCACAAATGTTCTTGTCGCACGGCGTTTTGGTGTACGTCGGTATAATTATTACGGTGCTTGTCGCAATTTTTATGAACCGCACCAAAACGGGACTTAACTTAAAAGCGGTCGGCGAAAACCCCGCGGCGGCGGACGCGGCGGGTATCAACGTCATCAGATATAAATACCTTGCCTGTATAATCGGCTCGGCAATTTCCGGTATCGGCGGCGCGTTTTATCTTCTTGACTGCACGCGCGGATCGCTTGAATACGTTATCGAAGGGCTTGGCTGGCTTGCGGTTGCGCTTGTTATCTTCTCATTGTGGCGCCCGGGACTTTGTATTATCGGCTCGTTCATTTTCGGTCTTTTGTACATTATGCCCAACTATATTACGGGCGTAAGCCTTGCCGAAAAAGAACTTGTAAAAATCATTCCTTACGTTGCAACCGCTCTCGTCCTTATTATTATTTCGTTCTTTAATAAGCGCGAGACGCAGCCGCCTGCATCGCTTGGGCTTTCCTATTTCAGGGAAGAAAGATAATTCAAAAAAGTTAAAAAGGTCGTCTTCGGACGGCCTTATTTATTGTCAAAACGCCACGATGTGATATAATAAAAATATGAATGCTTTGACCATTGTACACGAAACAATAAGGAAATTCGTCGGCGTGGGCGACGTCGTCATCGACGCAACCGCAGGGCGCGGATACGATACGTCGTTTTTATGCTCGCTTGTCGGGGACAGCGGGAAAGTTATTTCTTTCGACGTGCAGAAAGACGCCGTGGACAGCACCGAAAACCTTCTGAAAAGCCGCGGACAAACGGCGGACGTCCACCTTGAATCGCACGAAAATATGACAAAGTACGCGGATAGCGACAGCGTATCGTGCATTGTTTTCAACCTCGGATATCTGCCGTCGGGCGATCATAGCGTTTTCACGCACGCAGAGTCCACGATAAAAGCAATCGAGGGCGGACTCGGGCTTTTGAAGAAGGGCGGCTTAATGTGCGTGAGCGTTTATTACGGCGGCGACTCGGGCTACGAGGAAAGAGACGCACTGCTGCCGTATCTTAAAACGCTCGATTCGTCGAAATATCAGGTCTTGAAACTGGATTTTTATAATTGGACGAACGACCCGCCGTTCCCGGTGTTTATCATCAAAAACTGAACGATAAAGCCATAAGGACGATGTATTAAAAGATAATCCACGATATTATAAAGTTGAAAAACCAAACAAACAATGCCGCCGCCGACAGGCTCCTGTGACAAAATAAACCATAGAGCTGCTGACGGCAAGAGAAGGCGATGAGAGCACGAAGTATTCGCGATCGCCGAGCGCAGACGACAGGCTCCACGCACAATTTCGAAGAAATTGTGCAAATGTGTGCAAAAAACTTTGCACACATTAAAAAAACACACCCGAAGCGGTGTGTTTTTTAGTGGAGCTGCTGACCAGACTTGAACTGGTGACCTCATCCTTACCAAGGATGTGCTCTACCTCCTGAGCCACAGCAGCGTTTTTGTCAATGCTCAATTATTATATTGAATAAGGCGAAATATGTCAAACGAAATGAGCAACAAAACAAAAAGTCGAAAAAATAATTTATTGCGGCGTTTATAATAAAATTTTTAATGAAAGCCGTGCGATAGAAACATTTTGTCATGAATGATAAAACTGTCGCATAACGTGAATGAAAACCGCAAAAAATTTTTTTGAATCGCAAAATTTTATGGTTGAAAACAACCTAATCTGTTTTACATAAATCAACATATTATATATAATAT
>ENA-UAMR01000142-UAMR01000142.1-human-gut-metagenome-genome-assembly--contig:-NODE-142-length-19540-cov-4.372338_pt1 | contig 19540 bp, 20 predicted proteins | sample MGYA00243283_ERZ654497 | MGnify/ENA primary metagenome ERZ654497 (study PRJEB26926, sample SAMN06164404) | human gut metagenome | biome: ENVO:00009003; feature: ENVO:2100002; material: ENVO:00002003... | reverse complement strand
TTCCAAGGCAGCGGCACGCTGGGCAAGATCGGATTGGAGAATGAGACCAGATGGGAGCCGGAAGAGATCGCCGACAAGCTGGCGAACCATCCGGAGGTGCAGGCGGCATTCCTTCAGAGCGAGGGCAAGAGCCTTGAACCGGTGTACCGTGACAAGCAGTTCGACCGTTTCTTCAGCAACGCAACCATTCAGCGGTACCTCGACGCGGTGGGCGAACAGGAAGTGGCGCGGCTGGCGGTGAAGCTGATGACCGGCGAGCGCCTGACGGCGGAAGAGATGAAACCGGCGGAACAGGCCATCCGGGAGGCCTATGCAGAGGAACACGCCAACTTCCTGAACCGCAGACCGGAATCCAAGGAGAAGCGCATCGACTACTACATGAAGAACAATGTGTTCCCTAACCGGGTGGAGGACTTCATCCGGAGCACGCAGGAGTTCTATGAGAGCGGCGGAAGCGCGGGCGAGATCGACAAGGAAGCCACGGCGGCCAAGATGATGGAGATGATCGCACCGGGCGGAAGCTGGAACGATGCGCTGCGGACGGTGAAAGACTGGGTGCAGCCACAGCTGGAGGGGCTGCTGGGCGAGCGGGGCATCTACAACGGCGAGGATGCAGTGACCGACAGCGGCAGACGCAGCTTTGCACAGACACACTGGGACTACACGGCGGAGAACATCGTGAAGGCCATGAACATGGCGACAGCCAAGGGCGCGAACATGTACGGCGTGACACCGGAGACACTGGCGGCAACGGCCACGCGGGAATATCGGAACGTGGACGAGATGCACGCGGACGAGGCGAGACTGCGCACGGTGAGCGAAGAGGAACACGAGAAGGCGCTGCGAGACCTCGGCATCTATCTTGACCGTGTGGTGAACGATCTGATGCTCACCACGATGCACAAGTACGACAACAGCTTCGAGGAGGAGCAAAACCTGAGCGGCATCATCGCAGAAGCGGCCAAGGGGAAGAAAACCGTGGCGGCGGTGAAGGCGGCGTTCCGCAAGGAAGGTTATGCCATATCCGACGGGCACGCCAAGAGCATCCTTGCGCTCATTGACCGCGCAGCCAACATCCCTACGGGATACTACGAGGCGAAGGCGCAGAGAGTAGTCCCCTTCAGCGAGGCGGCGGCCATCATCGCGCCAACCAGCGCACCGGCGGAAGAGATCACAGCGGTGAAGGCGGCCACGGGCGTGAACATCATACAGTACGAGACCGGCAACGACGAACAGCGGAAGGCGCTGGTGAACGGGCTGGAGGGGGTGAAGTTCTCCATCAGCGAGGACAGTAACGGCAGGCAGCTGACGGAAGCACAGCAAGAGTTCTTCAAGGACAGCAAAGCGGTGGATGGCGAGGGACGGCTGCTGACGCTCTACCATGGAACCGGAACAAAGTTTACGGTCTTCGATAAGGCACACATCGGGGAAAACTTTGCAGACAGAGGCAGTGATCTCGGATTTTACTTTAGCCCATACATTGAGGATGCAACCGGGTATGCACGAGAGGCGACCGGCTACAAGGGCAAGGGGGAAATCATGCAGGTTTATTTGAACCTGAAAAACCCGCTTGTCATTGAGGACGAAGGCTGGGGCAGTGCAATCGGACAGGCAGACATCCGGCACGGAGACCTGAAGCGCTGGGCGCAGGAAGGCGGGCATGACGGTATCATCGTAAAGTCCACTGACATCGAGATGGACGACAACGGAACGCCGGACGCGGTATACATCGCCTTCTCCCCGGAACAGATCAAGAGCGTCACCAACGAAAACCCGACAGACAATCCGGACATCCGGTTCTCTATCAGCGAAGGCGGAGAGTATGACGGAGCGGTCAAACTGAAGGAAAGCACCATTGACACCTACCTGAGAGACTATGCAGCAAAGAGCAGCCCGAAGTATGCGAAGGCGTACATTGCCTACATGACACCGGATGACTTCCTGAACCTGACCACCAGCGAGGGCGGACGGCAGATCGTGGAGCAGCACAGCAAGGAACTGGACGCGGAGAAACTGGGCGAAGCCACAAGGTGGCAGCCTATCCAGCTGAACATCGACCACGAAACAGGAGAGGTACAGGGACATGAGGGGCGGCACCGCGCGGTGGCCATGCGGAATGCAGGCGTGGAACAAATCCCGGTGCTGCTGTTCGATTCCTCCAACAAGTATTCCAAGAGCGAGATCGGAGAGCTGACGCTGACCGGGCAGGACTTCGGTGGCACATGGTCTGACGCGGAGGTGCGGGTGCATAACCTGCTGCCGCTGAGCTATGAAAACCGCGATGCGGTGGTGGAGCGTTTCACTATGCCAACTGATGAACGGACGCTGCAATATTCCGTCACAGAGGAGGAAACGGCGGAGGCGACGCTGCCGACGGCGGAGGACGAAGAGAAGAAGAACAGCATCCGTACATCGCTGCCGAAGAAGGCACAGGACTACCTGAAGCGGGCTGAAAACGCCCTTGTTGGGCGCGTAAGCCGCGCGCTGAGCGTGCCGCGCTTTGCACAGAGGGAATACCTGCAGAAGATCGCGCAGCAGATCAGCGAGGAGTACCTGACCACCGGGCGCGTTTCGGAAGAGACGGCGGCGGAGCTGTTTGAGCAGGCATACAGCGAGGGCATTGTGGTGGATGAGGAGTTCTACCAGCAGTATAAGGACATCAAAGATCACCTTCGCACGCAGGCTGTGACCATATCGGAGGAAGACAAGCACGACATTGCGGACTTCAATGACTTCAGAAAGAGCGCCTTCGGGCGGCTGCGCATCGTCAACGAGGGCGGGCTGCCGGTGGATGTGGCGTATCAGGAGCTGCAGGACATGGCACCGGAGCTGTTCCCGGATGATCTGACGCATCCGGCTGACCAGCTGGTGCGCATGTTTGAAGTGGCGCAGAGCATCGAAAAAACGGAGAAATCCCTGAGCGAATACTATGGACGGGATGCGGAGGAGTTCAAGCGCTGGGCGAAGAATGACTTTGATGCTGCCATCGGAGACACCATTGGAGACCTGCGCACTGTGAAACGCTATGCTGACGAGCGTGCGGCAAAGGCAAACGCGACGGCGGAGACACCGATGACAACAGAACAGGTCACAGAAGCCTACAAGCAGCTGAAGAAGGCGCGGTGGGAATCGGAGAAAGCAAAAGCGAAGAACCTGCTGACCGACCACGACAATGTGCAGCTGGGACGGCTGCTGAAGGGCGAGATCGAGCTGGAGCACCTTGACCCGAAGACGGACAATGTGAAGGGCATCACCGCTGTATACGAGGCTACGACGGAGTATGAACGGCTGGTGAAGCTGCTGACGGAGCACAAGCAGAGCCAGCGGGCGAAGCTGCGGGAAGAGGCGGACAAGTTCTTAGAGACAGCAAACGACTGGAAGGACAAGAAAGCTGGTATTCTCTATTCCCGCGAAACGATGGAGCGCAATATCCTTGACATCGTGAAGGACAAGAAGCTGGCGCAGGAGATCATTGCAGAGTATTTCACACCGGTGCACGAGGCGCAGGCAAAGTCCACGCGACTGAAGAACAAAATGCGCGAGCGGGTACAGGCGCTGAACCTGAGCACCAAAGAAACGAAGGCCATGCAGAAGGTGGGGAAAATCTCTGAAGCGCACGCCGTGCAGCTGCTGGGCGAAGCGATGGACAACATCCGGATGCTGGAGAACAGCAGAGGGCGCATGGCGGAGCGGGACGGCAAGACGCTGAGCGACTGGCGCGGTATTGTGCAGGAGATGTGGAAGCAGAACCCGCAGCTGGACAAGGCAAAGATCGAGCACGCGGTGGAGGAGTTCCGAAGCATCTACGACGAGCTGTTCCAGCAGATGAACGAGGCCAGAGTACGCAACGGGTACGAGCCAGTGAACTACCGCAGCGGCTACTTCCCACATTTCCAGCCGGGTGACGGCGACGGCATCATGGGACTGTTCGGCAGGGCATTGGGCATTGACACACAGGTGACGGCACTGCCCACCACCATCAACGGACTGACGCACACCTTCCGACCGGGCATCCAGTGGTTCGGCAATGCACAGCAGCGCCTCGGCTTCGACACGGCCTATGACGCGGTGGAGGGCTTCGACCGATACATCGAGGGCGTGGCGGACGTTATCTATCAGACCGACAACATCCAGAAGCTGCGGGCACTGGCGACGCAGGCGCGCTACCGCACCGGCGACGAGGGCATCCGCAAGCAGGTGGACACGGTGTACGCCGACACGCGGCTGACAGAGGAAGAGAAACGCAGCAAGATCGACAGCATCTACGAAGACGGGCGGTTTGCGCTGTCGAACTTCGTGGTGGAGCTGGAGGAGTACACCAACCTGCTGGCCAACAAGAAGAGCCGCGCAGACCGCAACATGGAGCAGGCACTGGGCAGAAACATGTACAACCTTGTGAAGGGACTGGAGAGCCGCGTGGCTGCCAACATGGTGGCCATTAACCCGGCATCGTGGCTGACCAACTTCATCCCGCTGACGCAGGGAGGCGCGATGCTTGACCGCGGGGAACTGCTGCGCGGCATGTGGCAGACGCTGCAGAGCTTCAAAGAAAACGACGGCATTGTGGATGCGTCTGCCTTCCTGACCAACCGTAAGGGCAGCGACCCGCTGGTGCGGACATGGGCACAGAAAGCATCGGCCACCATGTCTTCGCCGATGGAGTATATCGACCAGTTTACCGCCGGAAGTCTGGTGCGTGCGCGGTACAACCAGAACCTGAAGCGCGGGATGAGCGAGACTGCCGCCATGACGGAGGCGGACAACTGGACGGCGGGCGTGATGGCTGACCGCAGCAAAGGCTCCACGCCGACACGGTTCAATCGGAGCAATCCGATGACGAAGGTCTTCACGCAGTTCCAGCTGGAGGTCAACAACCAGCTGAGCTATCTCTTCAAGGATATGCCGCGCGCATACAAGGAGAAGGGGCTGGCGGCGCTGGCAATGGCGCTGTTCAAGTTCTTCCTCGGCGCATGGCTGTACGATGAAGTCTACGAATATTTCATCGGACGCAGACCGGCGCTTGACCCGCTGGGCATCCTGAACGACACCGTGGGCGACATCACCGGATATGAGCTGCCGAACCTTGTGGAGCTGGGCGTAGGTGCTGTGACAGGCGATATGCCGTCTTTTGAGACGGAGAAGAAAAACGCCTACGACACCGTGACCGAAACGCTGGGCGATGTGGCGGAGGAATTGCCGTTCATCGGCGGCGTGCTGGGCGGCGGGCGCGTCCCGATCAGCAGCGCTCTGCCGGATTGGGACAACCTGCTGAAGACTGTGACGAGCGACACATGGAGCACCAAGAAGAAGCTGGCCACGGCGGGCAAAGAACTGATGAACCCGCTGACCTATCTGGCGCTTCCATTCGGCGGCGGACAGCTGAAGAAGATTTACCAAGGACTGAGCGCAACGATCAAAGGGGGAAGCTATTCGGTGGATGCCGAAGGCAATGATCTGCTGCAGTACCCGGTATACAACGATGACCCGTGGCAGGCTGCACTGAACGCGGGGCAAGCCATGCTGTTCGGGAAAACCTCACTGAAGACCGGAAGAGACTGGGTAGAGAGCGGATTCAAGAGCTTTGGCGCAAAGGAGACTGCCGCCTATCAGGGAATGACGGAGGCTGGCGTGCCGGAAGAAGATGCGTACAACCTGCTGAAGGAACTGCGCGGAACGAAGAAAACGGAGACGGAAAGCAAGGCCGAAGCGGAACGAAGAGTGCTGCAGGCCGCAGACATCTCCGGCGACGGAAAGAGCGTGGTCTATTATGGGCTGATGGCAACCGACAAGGAACGGGAGCTGATGGACGCACTGGCCGACAGCGACGCAGACATGGGCGCGGTGACGCAGGTGCTGCTGGATGTTAAAAACGCGGGAAGCCTGAAAGGAGCAGAAGCATCCAACGCAAAGCACACCGCACTGGCGGAAAGCCCGCTGACGGACGACGAGAAGCGGGAGATGTACAGATGCCTATTCGGCGAGAAGCAGGAAGACGGCAGCTACACCACGAGACGAGACGATGACATTATGGCATTCGAGCAGGCGGGACTGGACTTTGATACGTTCCTGAAGGTGCAGAACGAGTACACCACCGTCAACGAGAAGTACAGCGGCGCATCAGAGAAGGCGGTGGAGTTCTCCCGCTGGGTGAACAGTCAGAATCTGGCCGCAGAGCAGGCGGAAACCGTGCGGGACTGCTTCAAGTATTACAGTCAGATTCCGGTGGAGGCAGCATGGTACGACAGCTTCGTTTCGGCGGGACTGAGTGATGACGCAGCCTATGAGCTGGCAAACAGCCTGAACGCACTGGAGCCGGAGGACGGCAAGGACAGCGTGAGCGGCCTGCAGCGTTACCGCGCAGTGGTGGATGCGGGCTTGAGCACCGAAGAGCAGATGAACGTGCTGGGCGAGATGATGCAGGAGAGCGAGTACAGCAAGCTGCAGACGGGATACAGCTACGGCGTGACACCGGAAGCGTATGTCGCATTCCGGGAGCTGCTGCCGAAGTTCGACTTTGACGGCAACGGCACGTTCAAGCAGGAAGAGGTGGAAGCGGCCATTGATTCTATGGGCGGCGGCGGTAACGGTATCGTACTGCCGGGAGCAGGCGGCGGGCAGAGCCTGACGGTGACGCAGCAGGCTGCACTGTGGCAGCTGGCAAACAAGAGCTGGAAGCCTGCGAAAAACCCGTACAGCACCAGCGTGGGGCAGAAAGTCTACGATGCGCTGAATGCTGAGACAGAGAGTGGCATCGTGCTGCCGGATGGCACAAGCTACACCGGCGGGCTGGTACTGCCGAAGGGATAAGACAAGAACACCGCCGGGGAGACCCGGCGGTGTTCTGCTTCGTTATCAGCTCAGTATAATTGTCAAAAGCCCATCTTCCCAACAATCAATGCAGGGAGAATAGCCTTTATATTCTGCCAACTCGGTGTTGTATATCCAATACTCGCGCCCTGCAATGTGATGGCAGCCATAGTGGTGATAACGATAGCCTTCTTCCGTGACGATACAGGCTCCATTGCGGAAGAAGCGCAGCTCATCGTAATAAGCAGACAGGATTGCACTGCGGCCAGCAGCATCTCCGTCGGCATAGCCGGTGCTGTAGCCATCTTTACACCCGGCATCATAGCCGCTTTCATAAGCGGTACTTTCGGCATCTGCATAGCCTTCTTCATAACGGTCACGATATTGCTCTTCCAACTGAGCCTGTAAGCCATCGACTTCGGCAGACGCACTGCCGCATCGGAGAGCAAGGAGAACCGTTGCACAAACAAGGATAAATATAGCCAGCTGATAGCCGACGACATCGCGGCGGACGGGCTTACGATTTGGCTCAATGGTAACAATATCTTCGGGCTTCTCTTTCGAAACACGCTGCTGAAGGCGATGAATGATGAGGCGCGGCGCGAGATATACACCGAGAAAGTAGACGCAGACTGTCAACAGCCCGGAGCCGATACCGCCGAGGGCAGGAAACACACCGGACATGGAGAGAGCAACAAGCGCGGCGCTGGAAATCAGAAGACCGCAGCCATATACGAGCCATTTCATAGGTATACCTCCAAAAAATATTTTCCGTCTAATCATCTTTTTTATAAGATTAACACGAAGACATGGTAAGTTCAAGCAAGAATATGCAAAAGATGATTATGAGGAGGCGGAGCTGTGCGGCTGTATACACTGGGAGATCGCTTTAATCTATGCGGCGAGCGGGTGCGCGAGGCGCGAATGCGTATGGGCTGGTCACAGGAAGAGCTGGCGGCGAAGCTGCAGCTGGCCGGTCTTCAGCTGGGACAGATGGCTGTGAGCAGAATTGAAACCGGCAAGCGCGTGGTGCCGGACTTTGAGCTGCCGATACTGGCCGAGGTGCTGCGCGTGAGCACGGACTGGCTGCTGGGAAAAGAATAATCCCTCCACCTGCGGGCGGAGGGATTTTGCATATATTGACACCTGCCGTAATCAGCTTTAGAATAAGCGCAAGAAAGCGCAAAGGAGAAACACGGCATGGAGAGAAAGTTCAAGCGGTTCCACCACCTGACCTACACTGACAGACTGAAGATCGAGCAGATGTACAACGGCGGAGCCGGGATTCAGGAGATCGCGGACGCGCTGCGCGTCAACTACACCACCGTGTACCGGGAGCTGAAGCGTCCGGGCGTGATGTACGACCACCTGAACGGCGACTACACCACGGACAAGCGCTACTCCGCCGACATCGCGCAACAACAGTATGAATACGGAAAGACCGCCAAGGGCAGACCGATCAAGCTGGGGAATGACTATGCGCTGGCGGACTACATTGAGCGCAAGATCGCTGACGAGGGGCGCAGCCCCGCTGCTGTCCTGATGGACATTGAACTGGAGGGAAAACAGTTTTCCGTGCGCGTGTGCGAGAAGACCATCTACAACTACATCACGAACGGCGTATTTCTGAACATCACCAACAAAGACCTGCCGCTGCATGGAGAGACCAAGCGCGGATACAATCGTGTGCGCTCGGCATCGCGTCCACCGCAGGGCGAGAGCATCGAACGCAGGCCGGAGGAAATAAACCAGCGGGAAGAGCCGTTTCACTGGGAGATGGACACTGTGAAGGGCAAGCAAAAGACGAAGAAGTGCGTGCTGACACTGACGGAGAGACTGAGCCGCAACGAGATCACGCTGCCCATGTACGGCGCGACCATGGAGAACGTGGTGGCGGCGCTGAACGGACTGGAGCGGAAGTATGGCGCGCTGTTCAGCAAAATCTTCCGCAGCATCACCGTGGACAATGGCAGCGAGTTCTCTGACTGTAAGGGCATGGAGACTTCCATCTTCGGCGGGCAGCGGACGAAGATGTACTACTGCCACCCGTACAGCAGCTATGAGCGCGGCAGCAACGAGAATCTGAACAAGATGTTCCGGCGGCTATTCCCGAAGGGCACGAACTTCGACGAGGTGCCGGACGAGGAGATCATCGCAGCGGCAGACTGGATGAACAACTACCCACGGGAGATTTTGGGACGGACAACGGCAGCCAGAGCGTTCAATGAACAACTTGCACAAATCATGGCGTGAAAGTCTGGCTATTTTTTAATTGAAAAATCTTGCGATAAGTATTGCATTTTGCACTGGCAACCTGTAAAATATATCGCAAGAAGAACCTAAACGGTTCGACTTGCGATATTTTTTTATGCCCAAACGGGCGGAAGGAGTGAGAAGGTTGAGCACTGAATTGAAATACAAGGTCATGGATGACGAGGTGCGCATGGAGATCGCAAGGTTGTACAAAGATGGCTGGAAGGTGGGCGACATCGCGGATGCGGTGGGACTGCACGAGACTTCCGTATACCGCGAGCTGAACCGGGGCATGACCGACAAGCTGGATGCGAACGGCAGATTCGAGTACGACATCGACAAGGCACGGCTGGACGCTGCCCGCGCGAGAGCGAACAAGGGAAAGTTCAAAGGCGTAGGCGTGGACGGGCGCTGCAAGAGACACGCCGCAGAAACCTGAAGGAGGCAGAAAGATGTACACAGGAAGAAGCTGCTGGCTGTGCGGCAGGAACGGGACGGCGGAGCCGCTGGACAAGCACCACATCTTCGGCGGCGCATACCGCAAGAAGAGCGAGAAGTACGGTCTGACAGTTTACCTGTGCCACGGAAGCTGCCACATCTTCGGGGAGAAAGCGGTGCACAGCTGCCGGGAGACCATGGACGAGCTGCACCGCTACGGCCAGAAGATGGCCATGGAGCGGATGGGCTGGACGAAGGAGGACTTCATGCGGGAGTTCGGCAGGAACTATCTGGATGAGGAAGACCTGCAGCCCACGGAAGAGAAGCCGACCGGAACATTTCAGATTCTGGACGAGGAATTGTGCGTGAACTGGTGAAGGAGGAAAAGCGCATGGAGAGATATGCGATCATCATCAGGCCGAACGAGGAAATGGCACTGCTGCACTGCTACCCCGGCGACAGCTTAGACCTGAAGACGCTGCAGGAGATCGTAGAAGGCCATATTGAAACGGTGCCCACGGCGCTGGCGGGCGAATGGAGCCATGAGCAGGGTGTGGGGCTGACGCTCATCATCAACGAGGAGGGCAAGCTGCTGGGGATGCCGGTGAACCGGCTGGCCACAGACATGGCGTACCTCTTCAACGACGTCATCGTAGGCAACGCCATCCTGATAGGCACGACGGACGAGGACTTCATCGGGCTGACGAAGGAAGCGGCGGAGAACATCGTGGAAAAGTGGGGATAAAGGGATGCGGAGTGATCGAAACGAGATTTATTATACCGCCTGCTGGCGCGAGCTTCAGAGCTTTCTGGCGGAGGTTGTCCGCGACGACACGGGCGAATATCCGCAGGCGGCTGATTTTTTGAAGCTGATGAAATCCATCGAGAGAAAGGTTGAGAGCGATGCTGAATGACACGGCCATCATGGGGCGGCTGACCGCTGACCCGGAACTGCGGCGAACGAGCACCGGCACGCCGGTGTGCAGCTTCACGCTGGCGGTGGAGCGAGACGGCAAGCCGGGGGAAGACGGCAAGCGTGCTACGGACTTTATCGACTGTGTGGCATGGCGAGGCACGGCAGAGTTCCTGTGCAAGTTCTTCGGCAAGGGGCGGATGGTGGTGGCCACAGGCCGCCTGCAGACACGCACATGGAAGGACAAACACGACCAGACCCGCAAGGAGACAGAGCTAAACGCCACCAACCTGTACTTCGGCGACACGAAGAAGCTGGAGCAGGTGACGGACATCTACCAGCAGGCCGGGAACGCCTACGACGAGATCACGGAAGACGACGGTGAACTGCCGTTTTAGACGGGAGGAAAAACATGGAAACGAGATACCGCACGGTACATAGGCGCAAGCGCCGGACGCTGAAGAGCGTGTGGGGTGCGCTGGCGGGGCTGAGCTTCCTGCTGATGCTGGGCATCGGCGGAGGCGTGGAGCAGGACAGCATCGCGCTGAGCGCGGGCTTCCTGATGATGGCTGCATCCATGTGCGCGGCGGCGCTGTTCGCGTGGCTGGCGGGGTGGATGGAATGAGAAAGAGAGCACTTGCGGCAGCGGCGGCGATGCTGATGCTGGCGGCGGTGGTGGCCAACCTGCTGATGTTGAGCACAACGGCGCAGCCGATTGAGCAGGACGAGGCGGTGGCCGAGAAGCTGACGCAGACCTATGTGACGTACATGCCAGAGCCGGTCATCCGACAGGAAGAACCTGAGCGGGATATGAGCGCATGGACGGAGACGGCGGCGTACATCGCCAAGGCCGTATACGGCGAGGCCATGGTGTGCGGAACAACAGAGCGGGCAGCGGTGGTGTGGTGCATTCTGAACCGAGCGGACGATGCACGGGATGCGACACCGGCGGGCGTGATTGCTGTGGTGACAAAGCCGTACCAGTTCCATGGATATGCAGCAGATCATCCGCTGCTGCCGGAGCTGGAGGAGCTGGCGCTGGATGTGATCGAACGGTGGCTGGACGAAAAGGACGGAGAGACGGAGGTAGGAAGAGTGCTACCGAGGGAATACCTTTTCTTCACCGGCGACGGAAAACACAACCACTTCCGGACGGAGTGGGACGGCGGGCAAGTTTGGGACTGGAGCCTGCAAAGCCCGTATGAGGAGTGAGCGGATGGAACAGCTGAGCCTCTTCCCCGCTGCGCTGCGCGTGGGCGCATACATAGAGGAACACGGGCGGAGGCTTGCATGGGATGAGCTTCAGGTGGGCATGACCGTCATATATGACTGCTCCACGGAAAGCCACGAGTGGCTGATGGTCACAAACGTGGAAAAGATCATCCGGACACCGGACGATCTCAGGGTAATTCTGGATGGCGGAAGAAAGCAAAGGCCGCTCATCAACCGCTGCCACATCGAAAGCGGAAGAACAAAGCTGTACCGGGAGGCAGGCGCATGAGAGAACGGGAAGCGCGGGAGATACCGGGGCTGCGGTATGAGACCTGCCGTGGCTGCGGGCTAAGATGGAACATCGCCAAAGGCCAAACGATACCAAAGGACGGATACCTCTGCCCACGCTGCCAGTGGGGGGGCGGACGATATACAAACAAAATGACAGGAGGAAATGAACATGAGCGACATCAAGGTAACACAGGCGGAGATCGACCTGCTGCTGAACAGCGCGGACGTGCAGGTACGCACGGAGTTCGGCAAGTGCACGGTGGTGACGATGCGGCTGCGCAACGGCTTCATCCTGACGGAGAGCAGCGCGTGCGTAGACCAGGCCAACTACGACGCTGAGCTGGGCAAGAGACTGTGCTTGCAGCACATCGAGAACCGGCTGTGGGAGCTGGAGGGCTATGCCCTGCAGAAGAGGACGGACGAGGAGCACACCATGGAATGCGCGGCGGCGGATACCGAGACGCGGGACTTCGGCTGGGCGCTGAGCAAGCTGCGCTGCGGCTGGCCGGTTCGGCGCAGAGGCTGGAACGGCAAGGGCATTTTCATCAAGCTGCAGGTGCCGGATGAGCACAGCAAGATGACCAGCCCGTACATCTACATCGACACCACCGGCCTGCGCAGCAACAATCCGGATGCACCGCGCAGCTGCGTGCCGTGGCTGGCAAGCCAGACGGACATGCTGGCGGAGGACTGGGAGATCGCGGAGGTGCAGCATGGATAATCTGAGCGCACAGCAGAAGTTGATGGGCAACATGCAGGCGACCTCTGCGGAGCTGCTGAGCGGAATTATGGAAGAACGCGGACGCGGATTTGCCAGTGACCGGGAGGCATGGGCGCAGCTGAAGGAAAACATCGAGAACGTGGAGAGCCGGATGAAGGCCATCAAGGACGCGCACAAGGATATGTGGAGCGCGGTGAAAGACCATAACGGCGACGCATTCTGCGCGCTGGAGGGCGAGTTCCAGCGTAGCGCGATCCTGTTGGCCATGGAGTGGACGAATGCCAGCGTGCTGGCAAACATCGCGGTGCTGCACGGGGAGGACGAATGATGACGAGAAGCGAATTGCTGCACGCGGCGGAGGTCTGCGTGTGCGGGCAGAGAGAAGAAGACTACGGCACACCGGAGGACAGCTTCCGTGTGATCGGGGAGCTGTGGGAGACCCATCTGAAAGCAAAGTGCATCGGGAACCCGCAGGCAGAGGTCTGCATCGTGCCGGAGGATGTGGCGGCGCTGCTGGGGCTGCTGAAGATCGCACGCATTGCCACAGGACACGGCAAGAGCGACAACTGGGTAGACCTTGCGGGCTATGCGGCCTGCGGCGAAGAGCGGCTGAAGAAGCTGAGCGACTGCTACGACCAGACCTTTATGACCTATGCGGAAATGTGCCTTGCGGATGCAAAGACCGACAAGCAGATATGGTTCACGCAGGGCAAGGTGGACGAGCGCCTGAAGAAGGCGTGCGGAAAATACTTCGTACCGTGGGATGAACGGTACAGATAATCAGGAGGATGCCCCATGAATATCAGAAAGACCATCACAAGCGAGATCGAGTGGAACACCATTAAGAAAGCGCAGGCGGACGGAAAGCTGCAGGAGCTGCTGCAGGTGGGAGACGAGCTGGACATCACGCTGAAGACCGGCGAAGAGCTGACGGTGCAGGCCGTGGGCACCACGGAGCGTGGGCTGATTTTCCTGCTGAAGGACTGCATGAAGGACGAACACGGGATGAACAAGCGCATGACCAACAAAGGCGGCTGGCGGGACAGCGAGATGCGGCTGTGGCTCAACGAAACCATTATCCATATGCTGCCGGATGAGCTGCGGGAGATGATCGTGCCGCGTCGCATCGTGCAGACCATGGACGGAAAACGACTGGAGAGCGAGGACAAGCTGTGGCTGCCGTCGTTCACAGAGATGTTCGGCAAGGAAGGAGCGGAGGACTGGGCACCGGCGGACACAGATGAGACACAGCTGGAGCTGTTCAGCACGGAGCACAGCCGCGTGAAGGAGAGACCGGGGAACGGTACATGGTGGTACTGGCTCCGCTCTCCGTGTGGCAGCAACTCCACGCGTTTCTGCTGTGTCTACAGCAACGGCAACGCCTACTACGACTACGCGAGCTATGCGTGTGGCGTGGCCTTCGGCTTCTGCCTTTAATCTGAGATCGAAACCATCCGCGCGCCGTGTGCGCGCGGGAAGGAGAAAACATGAAAGCGAGCTGCAGCAGCTGCGCACATGCCTTCCGGGAGGAATGGAGCTGCGACACAGACGCGCTGCGCTGCGGATACCGGGCAAGGTCGGAGGAACGCGCACCGGCGCGGGCGGACGGCGTTCCCATGATGAAACCGCAGAGCGCCTACGGGCGGGTGACGCAGCTTTTTCCGAAGGGCAAGGAAGCGTGCGTGGAAGGGAATGCACCGCCAGCGTGGTGCTACGGGCATTATTTATCCACATAGCCGAAACAGGGCGCGCTGTGCGTCCTGTCTGCCGGGGACAGCCTCCCGGCACTGACGATGGCAGGCTGAATACTTATATATAATTCGCGCGCGCACGCGCGAATTGAGGCTTGTAACCAATCTTAACTTAGCAACCAGAGAGGAGCTGCGGGGATGTACACAGGGAGAACATTCAACCGGGAGAGCGTATATGTCTGCGGCGATTACATGGACGGAGACATATATCCGGTATTCCAAGCACCGGGGAAGCGGAGATCGCGGTGCAAGCCCACGAGCGAAATTCAGCAGAAGCTGAACCAGAAGAACGCGGAGAAGAAGCTGACCCGCTTAGTGCACAGCAACTTCACCGAGGATGACATTGCCCTGCATCTGACCTACCGTCCCGGCGAAGAGCCGCAGACGGAGGAGGAAGCGCAGCACATCCTGAGCAATTACATCCGAAGACTGAAGCGCCGGTATGCAAAGCTGGGGATGGAACTGAAGTACATCAGCTGCACAGAATACGGCAAGACCAGCGGAAGAGTGCATCACCATGTCATTCTCAGCGGCGAATTAGACCGCGACACCATCGAGAAGGTGTGGGGGCTGGGGTACGCCAACAGCAAGCGGCTGCAGTTCAACGAATCCGGCGTGACCGGACTGGCGCACTACATCGCCAAGGACAAGCATTTCTTCAAGCGCTGGAACCAGAGCCGGAACCTGACCATCCCGCAGCGCGCGCAGTTTGACGGGCAGCTGAACATGGACGACATAGCAGACATCGAGGAGGCCATCGAGTGCGGAACGCAGTGGCAGTGGTTTGAAGACCGCTACCCGGACTTTCAGCTGGTGGAGGCCACCTGCTACAAGAACAATATCAACCGAGGGACATATATCCACTTCGAGATGCGCAGGCGTGAGTGGAGCGGTTCTTCGGCTGCGCAGCCTGCGCGCATGAAAAAGCGTACTCCATCAGGGGCATCCTGATGCGGGACAATACATAACCGGGAGGAACTGAATATGGCAAAGACACTGAACGAGTGGGCACGGGACATTCACCAGAACGCGGTGGAGCACGGCTGGTGGGACGAGCCGCGCAGCTTCGGAGACATTGTGGCGCTGTGCCACAGCGAACTGTCCGAGGCGCTGGAGGAATACCGCAACGGGAAACCCATGATCTACGGCTGCTGCGGCCACTGCGACAAGGAAACACAGTGCGAAGTGGATGGCAAGCCGGAGCACAGCTGCAAGCCGGAGGGCATTGCCACGGAGATGGTGGACTGCCTCATCCGCATCCTCGACTGGTGCGGCAAGGAAGGCGTGGATGTGGAGGCGGTGCTGGCGCAGAAGCACGAGTACAACCGCACGCGCCCGTACCGCCACGGAGGGAAAGCACTGTGAAGATCGGAGACAGAGTACAGCGGGTGCCGGAGACTTTCGGAGAGACGGAAGAGATCAGAGACCGGAACCGGAAAAGAAAGGCACGCAGACGCGCCTACGACGGAACGGTGATATACATCCATCCGCTGGGGCGGTTCCATGTGGTGGCTTTTGAGACGCGGGGGGGCACCATCCGGGAGAGCTTCGCGGGCGTATGATAACACGGGAGGTGAAGTAGATGTTTCGATATAAGCGCGGCGTGAAGGCGGACTACAACCGGCAGGGGTATATCTACTTCACCTCCCGCCGCTACCGGGAGCTGGACGAGGCGGCGCAGCAGAAGATACTCAACCTGTGTTTGGAGCACGGCGGGGAGTATTATCAGGCGCTATTCGAGTTTGTGACCACGGATGCCAGCGCCACGGCGCTGGCCATGCGGCACCACATAGACAAGACCACGCTGTACCGGAAGGTGCGGAAGTATTACGAGAACTTCCCAACGCAGCTGTAAAAACACACGCAAAACGCACGCAGGAACACACCTGTGTGCGTTTTTTATTTTCGGCAAAGTTGCAACTCAGCGACACACTTTTTGTCGTACCATGATAGCGTGAGCTGGCGCACACCGCCAGCGGGTAAGAGCACGGCAAGATAATTCGAGGGGCGGGCGAAGGCTGTGCGGCAAAATGAATTTTTCCCCACGACAAGCGCGCACGATGCGCGCACGCATGCGCGGGAACCTTATAGCGCCGGAGCAAGGAGGTGGCGCAGATGGCTGCAGGAAGGCCAAAAAAATACACGAAAAAGGGACTGCGGGAAGCAATCGAGCGTTATTTCCGGAGCATATCACGGACAATTCCGGCAAGAGACGACACCGGCGGCATCATCCGCAACGATGACGGCGAGGAGATCAAGGTGGTGCAGTTCGTGGTGCCGCCGAGCGTGACGGGCATGTGCCTGTATTTGGGCATTGACCGGAGCACATGGCAGAACTACGCGGACGCTGCGCTGCATCCGGAGCTGGCAGGGATATGCCAAGGGGCGCGAACCCGAATCGAGGCGTATCTGGAGCAGGAGCTGCTGACACGGGAGAAGGGCGTGCAGGGCATCATCTTCAACCTGCAGAACAACTACGGCTGGAAGCAGAAGCAGGAGGTCGAACTGGGCAAGGACACCCGCGAGAGCATGAAGCACGCCGCCACCTACCATGAGAAGTTGGCGCTGCTGAGGGCTGATGACGGGGAGAACGAGTGCGATGAAGACGAAGTGGACGGCCTCTGAGCTGAAGGCCATGAGCCGCGAGGAGATCGACAAGCTCTATGAAATCGTAACGTGGTACGAGGGACTGCGGGAGACCAACAACGAAACCTTCCTTCCGCTGTTCGCTGACACACACCGGTATCTGGTGCTGAAAGGCGGCGGCGGTTCGGGCAAGTCCATCTTCGCGGGACGGAAGGTGCTGGAGCGGGCGGTCAACGAGCCGGGACACCGCTTCCTCGTGTGCCGTAAGGTAGCGAGGACGCTGCGAGAGAGCTGCTTCAAGCAGCTTTTGGGACAGCTGGCGGAGTTCTACCCGGACAGCGGGTACAAGGCCAACAAATCAGACCTGACCATCTCTTTCCAAAACGGCAGCGAGATCATCTTTGCGGGACTGGATGACGTTGAGAAGCTGAAATCCATCTACAACATCACGGGCATCTGGATTGAAGAGGCCAGCGAGCTGCTGGAGGGAGACTTCAACCAGCTTGACATCCGACTGCGCGGAAAGACGCGGGAGTACCAGCAGATAATCCTGAGCTTCAACCCGATCAGCATTCAGCACTGGCTGAAGAAACGATTTTTTGACCGGCGGGACAAACGAGCGCGGGTGCACGAGAGCACCTACAAGGACAACCGTTTTCTGGATGCGGCAGCCATACGGACGCTGGAGAGCTTTCAGGAGACGGACGAATATTACTATCAGGTCTACTGCCTCGGCATGTGGGGCGTGACGGGCAAGACGGTATTCAACGGCAAGGCCATTGGAAGACGGCTGCAGGAGCTGAAGGAACCGGTGCGCACCGGCCTCTTCACATACGCGGATGACGGGCTGACGCTGACGGACATTCGATGGGAGGACGCGAGGGATGGCTGCATCAAGGTCTACAAGAAGCCGGAGAAGGGCGTGCCCTATGTGATCGGCGGAGACACTGCCGGAGAAGGCAGCGACAGCTTTGTGACGCAGGTGCTGGACAACAGAACTGGAGAGCAGGTGGCGGTGCTGCGGGGCAAGTTCGACGAGGATGTGTTCGCACGGCAGGTCTACTGCTTAGGGCTGCACTACAACACGGCGCTCATCGGCATTGAGACCAACTTCTCCACTTACCCGGTGATGGAGCTGGAGCGGCTGCGGTATCCGAAGCAGTACATCCGGGAGAGCATCGACGATTACACGCACAAGATCAAGCAGAGCTTTGGCTTTCTCACCAACACGAAGACGAGGCCGGTCATCCTTGCGGAGCTTATCAAGGCGGTGCGCGATGACATCACCATCGTGAACGACGAGACAACGCTGCAGGAGATGCTGACATTCGTGCGCAATCCGGAGACGCTGAAGCCGGAGGCGGAGCTGGGAGCGCACGATGACTGCGTGCTGAGCCTTGCCATCGCACACTACATCAGGCCGCAGCAGAGCTACATCGCACAGAAGGAAACGGTGGCGCGGCTATGGACGGCATCCATGTGGGAGGACTATGAGAACGCATCACCGACGGAGCGGGAGATGCTGCGTAAACGCTGGGGCAATCCGCAGCGATAACAGGAGGACGCTATGAAGAAACAGGACAAGAACAAGCTGCGGCTTTGGCAGGACAGGCTGAAGACCAACGAAGCGGCATACGACGGCGAGACCAGCCGCATGGACGAGCGGGAGGCGCTGTATGCCGGAACGAACGAGATGCGGCCTATCGTGCAGGGCGAGCGGAAGACGAAGGCTGTGCATGTGCGCAATATCTGCGCGGAGATCATCGAGGCGCAGACAGACAGCAACATTCCGCAGCCGAAGGTGACGGCCAGACGCAAGCAGGACGAGATGAAAGCAAAGCTCATCGAGGACATGCTGCGCAACGAGCTTGACAGAATGCCGTTTGAACAGCTCAACGACATCATGGAGCGGACGGTGCCCATTCAGGGCGGCGCGGCGTTTCTGGTGGAGTGGGACAACACGCAGCGGACGCACTTCACCATCGGGGAGCTGGCGGTATCCACGCTTCACCCGAAGCAGATCATCCCGCAGGACGGCGTGTACACCGGCATCGAGGACATGGACTACATCATCCTCAAAATCCCGCAGACGAAGGAATACATCCGCAGGCGCTACGATGTGGACGTATCAGACGAGAGCGAGGAAGAGCCGGACATCAAGGGCACCGGTGGGGACACCACGGCGAACGACCTTGTGACGCAGTACATCGCCTACTACCGCAACGACAAGGGCGGCATCGGTCTTTACAGCTGGGTGAACGACACGCAGCTGGAAGACCTTGAAGACTATCAGGCGAGGCGGCTGCGCAGGTGCGTGAAGTGTGGCGCGGTGGAGCCGCTGCTGAAGGAGCCGGAGATGGACGCGCCGGACATCCTGCTACCGAACGGCATGAGCGCGGCGGCGGAGGTGGACTTTGACGCGGCGGCGGATGCGCTTGCAAGAGAGACAAGGCCGCTGCCGCTGCGGGGCGGGCGGAAAAAATGCCCGTACTGCGGCGGAAGCAAGTGGGAGGAGACCTGTCTCTTATACACATCTGACGCTGCCGACGACTAGTCGAGTGTAGATCT
>ENA-UAMR01000138-UAMR01000138.1-human-gut-metagenome-genome-assembly--contig:-NODE-138-length-20016-cov-4.546215_pt1 | contig 20016 bp, 19 predicted proteins | sample MGYA00243283_ERZ654497 | MGnify/ENA primary metagenome ERZ654497 (study PRJEB26926, sample SAMN06164404) | human gut metagenome | biome: ENVO:00009003; feature: ENVO:2100002; material: ENVO:00002003... | reverse complement strand
GTCAGATGTGTATAAGAGACAGAAGCAAATGTGACGTTTTGCCAAAGTGCAAATGTGACACCAAGCCACGTACGAGTTTCGCACGTGTGGCAAGGCGTCACAATAGCAAATTGAATATTAGAATTGATCAATCACTGCACAAAGAGCAGCGTTGATTTCTTCGAGAGAGCCATAACCTTTTACAGCATGGCGTTTCCCTTCATTTTCATACCAAGTGATGAGCGGTGCCGTTTGTGCGTTGTATACGTCAAGGCGTTTCTTAATAGTCTCTGCATTATCATCAGCACGACCAGAAGTTTTGCCTCTATTGATAAGGCGCTCCATCAACATATCCTCAGGTACATCAAGTTCAAGCATGCCAGCTACTTCAGTGTTGCGGTCGGCAAGCATCTTTTTCAGAGCTTCGGCTTGTGGGATTGTACGGGGGAAACCATCAAATATCACACCCTCACAAGGGCAAAGCGAATCATAGGTAGCGGCAAGGATATCAATCATCAACGAATCGGGGATGAGTTGACCGTTGTCGATATAGCCCTTAGCTGTCTTACCAAGTTCTGTTCCATTCTTGATTTCAGCACGCAGCACATCGCCTGTCGAAATGTGCTTAAAACCATACTTCTTCACCAGCAAATCACTCTGTGTGCCTTTTCCTGAACCAGGAGCGCCAAAGATTACAATATTCTTCATTGTCTTGTTTATATATTAGTTTAGTTAAGATTCCTGTTTTAATCTGTTACCGTATATATGCTCGGCAGATTGCGACCTTCTCCATCATAATCGAGGCCATAGCCTACTATGAAATCGTTTGGTATTTCGAAGCAGCAATAGGGGATATCCAAATCAACCTTCAAATTGCCGGGCTTTACCAACAAAGCTGCGATACGTATGTCGCGCGGTTGTTTCTCGGCGAGCATCTGCAACAGGCTTTTCATTGTCAATCCTGAGTCTATGATGTCTTCAATGATCACCACAGTACGGTCTTTTATATCGTCCTTCAAGCCTATCAACTGATGAACCTTACCTGTCGACGCCGTACCCTCGTACGATGCCATTCGTACAAACGTTATTTCGCACGGTGTGTCAATGCCGCGCATCAAGTCAGCTGCAAAAATGAAAGAACCATTCAATACAGCAAGGAACAAGGGCTTCTTGTCCTTCAGATCTTTGCTTATTTGCGAGGCAATTTCAGCCACACGTGCTTTAATCTTTGCTTCGGGTATTGATACCGAAAAGTTACGGTCACGTACTTTAATTTTGCCCATCAGATTGTGTATTTACAGATACCACAGTTTTGTAACAGAATTGCCGCACGCACATCAAGACCTGTCCTAAAAGAGGTGTTGTCGGCGCGTACTGTCGGCGCAATCTCGTATTATTTCGCTGCAAAAGTACTATTTTTTTTGTACTTTTGCCTTCAAATACAAGCAAGATAAATGATTTATCCCGAAAATTTTGAACGTAAAATAGGCTTTAACGAGATACGCACGTTATTAAAAGGGCGATGTTTGTCAAGTCTTGGCACAGAATGGGTTGATAAAGAACTTCATTATATGCACGACTTCGAACAAATAAAACAAGCCCTTGACGAGGCAAGGGAATATAAAATATTTGAAGAACAGACTGACGAGGAGGTTGAAACAGAATTTTTCGATGTACGCGAGGCTCTGTTACGTGCGCGTCCAGAACGCACATTTCTCGAAGAGCTCGACTTGTTTAATCTTAAACGCTCCATCGCATCCGTTCTGTCATATGCAAAACTTTTTACCCAAAAGGTTGACGATGAAGACCTTTCTACAACCGATGCAGACACCGAGAATAGCAGAGGACAAATTAAGTACCTTTATCCGGCCTTGGGCAAGATGGCATGCGACGTAGCCGTATTTCCCGATATCATACAGCGCATTGACAAGATCTTAAACAAATATGGCAAGGTAAAAGATACAGCATCGCCAGAATTGCTCTCATTGCGTCATCAAATTGAAATAACGACCAGAGGTATATCCCATAGTTTGCGCTCCATCATCAACGAAGCTCAAACATCTGGGTATATTGATCGCGATGTAACCCCTACTCTGCGCGACGGGCGTTTGGTTATACCCGTAGCCCCTGCATTGAAGCGCAAAATAAAGGGCATCGTACATGATGAAAGTGCAACGGGAAAGACTGTCTTTATCGAGCCATCGGCCGTGGTTGATGCTAACAACAAAATTCGCACACTCCGTGCAGCCGAGCGCCGGGAGGTTATTCGCATATTGCAGGAAATAACCATTGAGATACGTCCACACATCCCTGAACTCATAAGTTCATTGCACTTTTTGGCTCATGTTGATTTTTTACGAGCATTAAATGCATTCAGCAATAGTTTTGGCGCTATTGTGCCGAACATACAGCCAAAGCCAAGCATCAGTTGGATGCGAGCCATACACCCATTGCTACAACACTCGTTAGCCAAGCATGGCGGAAAGGTTGTGCCACTTGATGTAGAGCTGCGCCCAGGACAGCGTATCCTGCTTATATCTGGCCCAAATGCTGGCGGAAAATCTGTCTGTCTGAAAACTGTTGGATTGTTGCAATATATGCTGCAATGCGGCATGCCTGTACCTGCCGGCGAAGATTCGTGTCCAGGCATTTTTGATGATATCATGATAGATATTGGCGATGAACAGAGCATCGAGAACGACCTGTCAACCTACTCATCACATCTTCAGAACATGAAAGTTATGATGAAGTCTGCAAATTCGCGTAGTCTCCTGCTTATCGACGAATTTGGAGGGGGTACTGAACCACAAATTGGCGGCGCAATGGCACAAGCTATTCTTAAGCGTTTCATTGACAATTTGAATTTCGGCATTATTACCACCCACTATCAAAATCTGAAACATTTTGCAGAACAGACACGTGCTGTAGTAAATGGTGCCATGCTTTACGATAGCAAACTGATGCAGCCATTATTCAAACTTAAGGTTGGTAATCCTGGTAGTTCTTTTGCCATCGAAATTGCACGAAAGATGGGTATCCCCGCCGACGTGATTGATTATGCTTCAAAATTGGTTGGGAAAGATTATGTCATGAGCGACAAATATGTACAGGACATTGTTCGTAACAAAGAGTATTGGGAGGCTAAGCGCCGAAACATTACCTTAAAAGAACAACAATTAGAAAGTACAATCGCACGGTATGAACGGGAGATGACAGACTTCCAGCTGGAGCGCAAAAGGGTAATGGCTGATGCGAAAGCCGAAGCCAAACACTTGATAGAACAGTCGAATGCCCGTATTGAAAATACAATTCGAAACATTCGCGAGGCGCAAGCTGAAAAGGAGAAGACTAAAAATCTAAGGAACGAACTTGCCGAGTTTAAGACTCAAATTGAAACAGATACCGGCGAGCAAGACCGCATTGCACGCAAAATTGCCAAAATTCAACGTCGCCAACAGCGTAAAGCTGACGGTGGCGACAGTGCTAAAGCCAAAAGCGCGGCTGAACAAAAAATTGCAGCAACCAAACTCCGCAATCTTTCTAACAGCTGTAATAGTCAGTCGTCTGTATCGCCTTCAAACAATAACAAAGTCCTACGTGCCGGGAGTTATGTACGCATCATAGGGCAATCTTCTATTGGACGAATTGAAAGCATATCTGGCAAAAGTGCGCGCGTATTATTCGGCATGCTCTACACCCAAGTACCTGTTAGCCGCCTCGAACCTTGCGAAGCACCCAAAGAGGAAAATACTGCTCTCACGCAAAATGCCACGTTCGTCAGCAAGGAAACGCGCGACGCTATGTACGAGAAGCGCCTGCATTTCAAGCCTGAGATAGACATTCGTGGCATGCACATTGACGAGGCATTGACGGCTGTGTCATATTTTATTGATGACGCCATTCAACTGGAACAATCAAAAGTGCGCATATTACATGGCACTGGCACTGGGGCCTTGCGCGAGTTGGTACGCAATTATCTAAAAACAGTACCCGGTGTCAAACATTTTCACGATGAGCATGTACAATTTGGCGGTGCTGGCATAACAGTGGTTGACCTTGCATAACCGCAAGGACACCACAAACAATCAGATCGCAAATTTGCACCACGACATTATGCTCTAATCCTAAAACTGCTTATCTTGATACAAAGTTAACGGGCGAGAAGCGTCTTTTACAACGCATCTCGCCCGTTTCTCTATTTCATTGTTTTATTATCAGCTGACAATCACTTAGCCTCAACCTTGAGATTAGTAATAGTGCTCTTAAAGTTTCCAGCCTTACGAAGTGGGAACACCAAGGTGCGCTGGTAATAGATTTGATCTGTTGGTTGATATACCACCGGTTCATAGGTATAAGTGCCCTTCACCTGGTAATGTGCTCTGTCTTGGTCACGCATGACATAGAGTGTCTTCGGCCCGAGTTCCTCCTTTACAGCGCCGTCTACTAACAAACGTGTCATTTTGTTAGTCCCCTCAATAGTGATTGTGTGTTTCTCACCAGCAGGGATACGGTAGTTGAAGAGGTTGCGGTAACCATCACGCTCAAAGCCCAACTTGCCCTGTTCCGGATCTGCAAGATAAACTACGGCATTAGCTGAGCGGAAAAGCTCGGTGCCATTAGCTTCTTGTTTGCCATCTACAGTAAATGTCACTGCATAGTTGTAACCAATTTCCTCTGCATTGAGCGTTTCACCGGCATTAACTGTTGCTTTTTCAAGTACCACGCTGCCAGGCTTGCCCAAGCGTCCCAATTCGTTCACACCAGGTGCTTCACTCAGTTCTGCACGTTTGCTATCAAATTCTGCATAAGGCAATTTAGTATCCTTACCTGTCCAGCATTTTACAGCGAGAGTTTGCAATGCAGGATATACACGATGGTGAACGTCCTTTGTTGATATGCCATTACCTGCATGGTCGTTCCATACAGCAAACATACCCCCCTCTATCATGGGATCATTCTCCTCAAAGGTCTTGTTACCAATTACAGCAGGTGTCCAATGCTCATATAAATACTGACAATTAAGATAGTCATAGTAATAACCAGCTGCGGGCACAATATAAACCAGTCCATCAGGTATGCTAACCAGTTTGTAACCCTGCTTTTTCATTTCTACAGGATCAGCATAACCATTGTACCAAATATCCATCAAAACGCCCTTGTTCTTAACCTTTGTATCGCCATTGGCATGCGTCAAAGCGCCCCACACAACGGCCTGTTTGCCAAAGCTTTCAACATATTTTATATAGTGATCAGTAAACTCGCGGAACTTTTCAACCACATCTTTCTTGGCATTTGAGTACTCATCTGTGCCAATATGTACGCGTTTGCCTATGAATACTGGATTTTTACCTCCAATATATTCCTTCCACAATCCGTCCATAAACTTGTATGTTTCAGGATTGAAGAGGTCAAGATGGTCCATACCATATTCCTTGCTACCAATCTCGTTCTTGTATTGGGTAAAAGCAAGAGAATGCGCAGGAGCGTCAATTTCTGGAATAACCTCTACCCCATTCTGCTCAGCCAACTTTTGAAAGTCTATAAATTCCTGCTTGCTGTATGAGCCATCTTTCGCAGTCAAACCTGGATATGTATCACACTCCAAGCGGAAAGCTGCCTGCGTCTTGTTCCAATCACCACCAAAGTACTGACGGAAGCCATTGTCATTAAGGTGTACCTGCAGCGTGTTCATTTTGTAATAGGCCATTATCTTTGCCAAATCGCGCAAATAGCTCATCGGTATGAACTTACGGCCACAATCAATCATGAACCCACGCAATTTATACTCAGGCACATCAGTTGTTTTACCTTTTGGCAAATTACCATCCTTGTGTTGTTCAGCGATCTGCAACAATGTACGTGTTGCCCAAAATGCGCCACGTTCGGTGGCAGCTGTTATTTCAACTGCACTACCAACATTCATTGTATAACCTTCGTCGCCCAAAGCCTTGTTTTTCTTCAGCGACAGCACTACGTCACCGCCCTTTGTTGCACCATTCACAATGGTCAACTCCTTACCAAACATTTCCTTGTAATCTGCAGCCAAAGCCGCAGCCACTGCCTTTAACTTGGCATTTTTTACTACGATACGTCCCGATAGAGCGGTTTGGCCTTCAGCGCCACTCCATGTTTTAAGTTCGGGAACGACAAATGGCTTTGGGTTAATGTCTGCCCACAAAGCACCCGCAGACAACATGCAACAAGTTGCCAGCGCCAGGATTTTTTTCGATGAGAATAGATTTGTCATTAGCTATGATGTAATAATATTAAATGATTGCTACAAAAATATCGAGCTGCAGCTGCTTTATGTACTACAAAACCGAACCGCAGCCTATCTTATGCAAAGATAGTGCAAGGTGAGTGCAGAGATGCAAGTTTACTTGCAATCTATTCCGAACCGCAGCCTATCTTATGTAAAGATAGTGCAAGGTGAGTGCAGAGGTACAAGTTTACTTGTGATCTTTGCCGAACCATAGACTATCTTATGCAAAGATAATCCAAAGAACGCATTACACAAAGCAAAAAGGCAAAAGACTTCTCTATCTGCCTGAAAACGTGTAAATCAGAAATAAAACGAACAAAAATACTATATAGCGGCACCATTGCCGTACAAAAGAAATTGTAACTTTGCATACTACTGCGCTTGCTTTCATGAAAAGCAACTCCCTCCATACTTACACTGAAATCAAAATTTATCAAAATGGACACCATCTGCGCCATAGCAACGCCGTCTGGCGGTGCACTCGGCATAGTACGGGTATCAGGCCCTCAAGCCATATCCGCAACTTCAGAAATATTCAAGCCTAAGGGCAGCATGCCCCTTGCCCAAAGACACGGGGGCACTATCACGTTTGGAAATATAATAAATCCCGACACAGACGAACTCATTGACGAAGTTCTCATCAGTTTGTTTCGCTCACCACATTCATATACAGGCGAAGATTCCTGCGAAATATCATGCCATGGTTCTGAATATATTCTTGCGCAAATTGTTAGACTGTTGCTCGCACAAGGCTGTCGCATGGCACACCCTGGTGAATATACAGAAAGAGCCTTTTTGAATGGCAAAATGGATCTTAGTCAAGCCGAAGCGGTGGCAGACCTCATAGCCTCAACCACTGAAGCGAATCACCGCATGGCCATGCAGCAGATGCGAGGTGGATTCAGTAAAGAACTCGCCCAATTACGCGACCAACTCCTACACATCACATCGTTGCTTGAGTTAGAACTCGATTTTTCAGACCATGAAGACTTGGAATTCGCCTCGCGTACGGAACTACGTGACTTGGCTCACGAAATTCACGACCACATATCGGCCCTATGCCAGTCATTCCGTTTGGGAAACGCACTCAAACGTGGTATTCCTGTGGCCATCGTCGGCGAGACCAATGCAGGCAAATCAACACTGCTCAACGCCTTAGTGGGCGAAGAACGTGCCTTGGTAAGCGAAGTACGCGGCACCACTCGCGATACTATTGAAGAGACTATCAACGTAAGCGGCACCCTGGTGCGTTTTATTGACACTGCCGGCATTCGCAACACCACCGACAAAGTAGAACGCATGGGAATTGACCGAACCTTTGCAAAAATCAGCGAAGCAGACATTGTGCTATGGCTTGTGGATCTTACTCAATATCAAACACAGTACGCCGAGCTCTCTGCCAATATATTACCAGCCACTCAAGGAAAGCAACTTATCATCATACTCAACAAACAAGACATAGTTACTCCCTCCACCCTTACACAAGCCAGAAACTATCTAAGATCACAATTGTCAACCTCTGACCTTGATGTAAAGCTGCTCTCACTAAGCGCACAAAAGTCTGAAGGAATCGACCAATTGCATCAAATACTAACAGCCACCTTACTCAAGCTACAATCTGCCACCACATCAGCTGGCACCATAGTTAGCAACTTACGCCATTACGAAGCATTACGTGCAGCTCTCACAGCTATCGACCGCGTCATAGATGGCCTTGACGACGGCCTTTCTGGCGACTTTATCAGCCAAGACTTACGTGAATGCATTTTCCACCTTAGCGATATTGCTGGCGAGGTCACCACCGATGAGGTACTTGGCAATATTTTCAAAAATTTCTGCGTGGGTAAGTAAGTGGTGGTTACCAACGATTAGCACATATCATCAACAATTATTAAGGTGTTCATTTTGAGCGCCTTTCTTTTTAGCCTTATAAGCGATAGTTATCGTTTATAGGGCTTTTTCAGCTCATTTTTGTACCATATTTGTTGCTCGCTTGCTGAAGCCTTGTTTCTCACCAACAAGGTAGTGGAGATTTGAGACACAGTGAGACGTGGTGAGACGTACTGAAACAAAAATGGAGAAATAAACGGAGAAAAGAATGAGCAGTAACATCGAAATCAAGAAGAAATGTAAGTGGTGTGGGCAGATTTTCATAGCCCACAAAACGACTACAAACTATTGTTCTCATAGGTGCAACAAGGCAGCCTATAAAAAACGTATTTGTCAAGAGCACAAGTGACTTATCAAAAAGAGTTTTCAATAAATACAGAAGAACCATCTATTGGAAACAAAGATTTCTATACACCACCCGAAGCAGCAAAACTCTTGGGGATTAGTCGAGCCAGCATTTATCGTTATATGGCTGACAACGCAATTAAAGCGGTTCAATTCAGAAGAAAAACATTAGTCAGAAGAAAGGATATAGAGATTCTCTTTGAAAATGCAGTGGAGTATAAGAAGATAGTACCCATAGAGAAAGCCCCTATCACCGATTTCTACACCACAGCCGAAGTGAAAGAAAAATACCATGTAAACGAATCCCGTCAGACCGCATTGCATTATGGTTTGGACGAGTTCAGTAGCTACCTTATTTTAGTAGTACGCTCCATTGTCATAGGTGTAATCTTTCTCAATCTGCAAATGGTATTCAGACAACTCCTTTCACCGACAATAGGAAAGTGCTTTATGAGGTTTGAGTGCTACCGCAATAAGGCTATAGCGGTAGAAGATCCAGTGGTACATTCGAAACTTGCCAAAAGCACCATAAATTCTGAACCTATCATTTCTGAACCTAAACCCGAAATTGAAATAGAAACTACATCTGACACAACAGAAGAAGTTTCAACTCCTCCGTTTCTGGAACCTATCGAAGACGTGGCAGAGCTTCCAAAGGAAGAATCCACACCTTCTACCATCAATAATATGCCCATCGAAGAATCCAAGCAGCTAACAGAATACGAGATATTCCGTGCAAACGCTATGGCTGAGAAGGGACGAGCATCACAAGAAAAATTAGATAAGGTTCTCGCATATACGAAACAGAACTTGGTTCTCTATCTTAGCGAAATGACCTTAATCGTCTATGTGGATATATTACAGAATACTACCTATCCGATTCCCTGCCTAAAGTTGAGCAGATAAAGGTTGATGCTCAATTAAAAACCATTGACATCATGCACTTTGGATGGAATATCGGCAAAGCATTCGACAAGCCACGCCTACAGACCGCTACATTTATAAAGAGAGTATTTGCTCATACTCTCCATGATTCGGAAATATCTACCATTGAGCGCAAAATGTCACACACGGAGGCGACTTGTCGGATTAAATTGAATTATCAAATTGTTTAGTCGCACAATAAGCCTTTACTCCCATTTTTGCTGTCGTATTAAACACTAATACAATAGCAGGAATAAGTACAGCTGAACTCATACCTACGGCAGGAGCTATCAAATTTGCTATATATGCTATAGCACCTAAACCTATTGGTTTGCCAGCCGCAATAAATTTTTCCTGATTATTCTGATAATCAGGATGACCACATATCAGTTTATCAAACTCATTCTTAAATCTATTCCAATAATTCTTCTTATTATTAGCATCTTCCACAACTCCTCCAAATGTTACTGTCTGCATTGGACCTCTGGCATTAATCCATTCTTCAGCCGCCTTTTCTATTCCATATTTTCTAACAAGTTGTTCTATAATATTCCTTTGATATGGCTTCAAATATCGATAACATTCATCTAATGAAATATTTTCAATTTCAATCATAGCATTTCTTTTATGTGGTTTGCTGATATACAATATGATGTCTGATTTAATTCATGTGGATTTATTCCTGCGATAATTACTCCAGAATTTGGAGCATACGCACCTATCAACAACCCAATGATAGCACCTGTCTTAGCATTAAAAACAACAGAACCAGATTGACCAGGCCTAGTCTGAATATTAATCGTTGCATATTTTGATTTAATACCAGAACTTTCCAACAACATTTTAGCACCTATTTCTGCTTCTTGATATGTCAATACTCTTCGTCCCATTACACAATGTGGGAATCCAAACATCCCTATTTTTTCTCCAACATTTATGCGATCTAAAGATTCAAGTGGAGGCAAAACACCTTGAAATTTCAATCCCGTTTTAAGTATGCATATATCAGTTACAGGGTTTATATCCTCCACAAAAGCTAGCACAGGTTTACAGGAATTGTCAGTTGTATCTTGGTATTCATTTATATTTGTTATGTGAGGCATTAGTACCACCAAATCAGTAGTTTTATTTCCTACGACATGCCTTGCTGTTACTACTTTCCCATCGTTAGATACAAGGAAACCTGTTCCAAGCATTTTTATGAGGCCTTCAGTGCGATCGAGCACACCTATAACGAATGTAATTTGCGTAAAATCTATCATTACTATTATATCATTTAATAAGTACAAAGGTAGCTAAATCTCTTGTAATCATCACTTATTACCATCAAAAAGTTATTCATCAGTTATATTTTGGTGAATGATTCCACCATTGAAACACCTGTTTCCTTTGCCGTCGAACAATTAAAAACGATTGGCGTATGCAAAAAGAAACAGTAACATTTGATAAGCTGCCCGAAGCGGTAGGTTATCTGACCGAACAGGTCATCGAGTAAAAAAAATGGTGTCGGAACTTCAGCCGCCAGCATCAGACAAACACGTGTTGGTTGAGATTGAGGATGCTTGCCGTATCATCAGAAAAGCCAAACCAACCATTTATACCTTGGTACGCAAGGGACTGCTTCCTGCCTATAAGAAAGGTAAGAAGCTCTATTTCTACGAGGACGAACTTCTTTCTTGGATTGAGAACGGACGGAAAAAGACTTCCGAACAAACATATGAGGAGATGCTGGCAAATATGCAAGGCAGTGTCCGTCATAAGCCCAAATCATCCGTGAAACTTAAATGAGTGTAGCTATGGATACATATTCTATTAATCCGGCATCCATCATTGACAAAGCGGTTGATTTAAGTATGCGACTGGCGGGTACTGATTTTCCAGTCAGCATATTTCCGACAAAAATCCAACGCATCATCAGCGAGGTACACGAATGCCATAACTACCCTACCGACTGACTACATTGCCGCAGCTATCCTTACGGCAATAGCAATCGGCATCGGTAATACCCACCTTGCCCAAATCAAACAAAGCTGGATAGAAAGCCCTATTCTATATGTGGCATTGATTGGACGACCGGGAGCAAACAAAAGCCATCCGCTTAGTTTTGCCATGAAGCCGTTTCTTGATTATGACTACCAGCAGAATCAGGTCTTTGAAAAGGCTTTTGCTAAGTATGATGAGTTAATGAGTATGAGTCGTAAAGAACGTGCGGATAACGGTGAAGAACAATTTCCACAGGAGCCAGTCCGTAAACGCTTCTTGATTTCGGGTGTAACACCTGAGGGATTGAGCCTCATTCACGCACAGAACAAACGTGGTTTATGCTTGTGGGCTGACGAGTTATCCGCTTGGTTCAAGAACTTCAACCGCTATAATAACGGTTCGGAAGAACAGTTCTGGTTGTCGGTGTTCAGTGCCAAGGCCACTATATCCGACCACAAGAATGCCAAAAGTTCCATCTTCATCAAACGACCATATATCTCTGTTATCGGCACCATCCAAAAGAAGATTATCAGTGAACTGGCTAAGAGCGAACACTCCAGTAACGGATTCATTGACCGCATTCTGTTCGTAATGCCCAATCTGCAACAGAAGACACGTTGGAATGACAAGGAGCTGCCGGAGAACATTGAACAAGAGTGGAATGCCATTATTGATAAGCTGATACAACAGGAATATGTCCTCAATGAGTTTGGAGAGATAGAACCACATATTCTTCTTTTCACAGAGGATGCTAAGAGACGGCTTTACGAATGGCAGCACCATTTCTCTGAGTCGTACGACCGAGAGACAAACGACACTATTGTGAGTGTCTATTGCAAATTGGAACTATACATTATCCGTTTCTGCCTGATTATCCAATTAGCCCGATGGACTTGTGGAGAGTGTGATAAAACCTATATCGACTTGTTGACGGTAGAACGGGCCATCAAACGGACGGAGTATTTTAAGGAATCCGCATTGAGCGTTCAAAACATCCTCAATGAGAATGCGTTCAACAGCCAACAACTGGCGATAGTCAATCTACTTCCTCCAGCCTTTACAACTGCCCAAGCTATACAGATAGCCGAGCAGAATGGAATGAAGGAACGGACATTTCAACGCTTCATCAATGGCGGAACATTGTTCCGTAAAGAAAAACATGTAGAATATTCAAAGATTAACCCGTGACATTTTTGTCGGTTTTGACACTTTTCAAACGAAAACGACAATAACGACAAAAGTGACACACCCCCCAAAAGACATACAATGAGTACACATATATTCATATTAGAACCCTACAAAGGTGTCAGCACTCGGCACACTTGCCCAAACTGCCACCGTCAAAGATGCTTTTCCAAGTACATTGATACAGAGAAGCAAATCAAGTTCCCCGAGTACGTGCAACGTTGTGACCATGAACAAAAATGCGGTTATCACTTCTCGCCTCGTGATTATTTTGAGCAGAATCCGTCAGAGAAAGAAAAGTTTACGGAGGATAGTTTCAGAAGCTATACCCCTATTAGGGAAGTGCAATCAATAGCTACTTCCTACATTGATTTGGATATAGTCAACCAATCATTGCGTAGCTATCCAGCGAATAAGTTGTTTCAATTTCTATCGGCTCGGTTCGGAGAAACAGAAACATTAAAGCTCATGAAGAGATACAAGATTGGTACTTCTAAATATTTTTCCAACGAGCTATCTCGATGCCGCTAAAACAACGATTTTAATTGTTTTAAACCTAATTACCGGTTTTTGGAAACCGCATCAGGCTGCCTCTCCAAAAGGAGTTCTTGGACAAGCCAAGCATCCTCGGAGTTCCTCGGCTGATCGCCTTCGGGGAGCAAGCTCTGGCAGATTTTTCACATTGATTTGACACACTCATCATACACCGCTAACCCTTTCACGGTCAGAAGATATTTCTGGCGAGGATGATGTGGCGAGTTCGGAAATTTCATTTTTACCAAGCCTTCAGTAATGGCTGGCGTAAGAGAATATTCAAGGAAATTGGGACGATTCTTCAAACCGACCGCCTCCATCATTTCCTTTACGCTCTTTTCATCTGTGCCAATCGCAACAAGTAAACGTTTTATATTTTCAGATAACGTAGATGCCGTTTCGTCAAAACTTGTATGGGTGCTTGTATGGGTACTTGTATGGGGGTCGTCAGTATCGCTATACCCTATAAGCATATAACGGTTCTTCAGTTCATGATGTTCGCCCAACATCAAATTACAGAAGAACCTGATGAGGAATGACTTGTTGGGCTCTATACCCTTTGACGGATTGCGATAGTTCGCACGAACAAGAGCATTGCGGAAGTACCAAGAGTTATCGGCAAACAAATCGTTGTCCACCTTGAAACCGATAGAGCGCAGATATTTGATGACAAACACCGCAGTTGTTCGTGTGTTGCCCTCACGAAACGGATGATTCTGCCATAGCAAGGTGACGAAATCTACAATGTGACTGATGATTTCATCCGTTGACAGTCCTTTATAATTAAAGTCCTTTTCTTGCTGAATGTCATATCGCAACGCCATCATAATGTCGGCAGCACGTCCATACACAACAGTATCTCCTTGCAATATCCATTCCTTCTTGCTGATGTCATAGGGGCGCACTTCACCAGCATGTTTGAATACACCCTCAAACAAGTGTCTATGGATATTCAGAAACTCCAGTGCAGTAAACGAAAAAGACTGCTCGCTCAGTAGCTTGGCTATATTGGCAGCCACACGGTCGGCCTCTTCCTTTTCTGCATCGTCCTCGTCATGCGTAGTTTTGTTGACATAATACGATTTCAATTGTTCGCGCACATCATCAATGGTAATATCACCCTCAATGTGTCTGACAGCCGTCTCCTTTAGATAGTCAGAAACCTTCAGTCCGTCAACATCTTGCAGACCTATGGCCGTGCGCCATGCCGAAGCCCTTTCGCGCTTATGTGGCTCTGCCACACGCTCGTAGGCTTCGAAATCAAGGTATTGTTGTTTGCTCTTGTCAGTCATTCTTGCATATCATTTCAAGTATTTGTCAAGTATTACTTGTTTTTGATATTTACACTCTTTCATCTTTTGCTTCAAAGTGTTTATTTCATTTTCTATCTCTATTACTTTAGTAACGGTATTTTTCTGTATATCGATAGATGGAATACGAATTGTGAGGGCTTTAATTCTTTCTGTTGAAGCACGATTGGCACGTGAGAAACGCTCATGCTCACCAGCTTTAAGCAGAGAATAAACAAGATATTTTGGCAAAATAACGTTTTCGTCAAGCACATTGATTACTCCACAATGGTCTGTAGGATGGAAAGGCCGGTCTGCTTGCAGATAGTTCACCATCCAGTCACCATCAATTCCCCAAAGAACAGAAGGCTTTGAGAAATCAGTCAACAGCGAAGAGTCTATTCTACCAAAAGGCTCAAACACATTGGCACTGAACACTTCGTATGCACCGTCCTTTTTCAGTTCGCTTTTCAGCACACGACGACCTATTGACAGATTGAACACCTGTTCGTTATCAAGGCGAAGGTCTGTTGTGGATTTTGAATATGAATCCGCAAGAACAGAATCCATATCATCTTTTAAACGGCTGATGTTGTCAATACATTTTTGATATTGTTCTTCAACCATTGAACATTCCGCAATTATTTTCTTCTGTATTTCTACACTCGGAACAGGTATGCCAAAATTCGGTATCATTTTCTTGTCCCCACGAGGCATTTTTAATCCGGTTTTTCCTGTCATCATGTATTCAAAGAACAAGTCATTTGACAAAATGGCATACAGGTAGTCGTTTAGAATATAATCCTTGGTATTTCTAAAGACCAGCACATCGTTGGAGCATCCTCCTTCTGCCTTTGCCAAATATATTTTCTTCAAATATGGCCGAATATTTGAAATCAGAATATCGCCTTTTCTGTAAAGAGTTACCTTATCGATATTTGGAACCCCATTATAATCCTCAACGCCAGCCTTGTTTTGCAACATATTATCCGTAGAGATATAGCTCTTTGGAGATATTCTCGTATATGAAACTTTCTCATTTACAAACGGGGCTATATTACCTAATTTCTCTGTTGGCAAAGATGTTTCAAACTTAGGATAAGCCAACATCGGAGTTGTCTTAATTGTTTTATCAAAGGCAGTTCGTGAGAAATCTATCAAATCAACAGTTCCATATAAATCAACATTCTCTTCCAATCCGGAAGGGACATCAAAACTCCCACCTATAAAACTCTGACGTATTAAATAATTTATTCTCTCATTGTCATTATAGTCACATGGATTGAATAGACATGTATTAATGGCGTTGATACCGGATATTTCTTGCATCGTATTATCATCTGCTTCATTTCCTTCTTCACCGTCTCCATCAGAGGCGTTGACTCTAACGTTAAGATAATGTATGCCTTCATGACCTTTACGGTTAATCCACTCATATCCCAAGAATTTTTTAATCTTTTCATTAGACTCATTCTTCTTAGGCAGTGGCGACTTCACCAAGAGCACAGGATTTTCCGTCTGCACGGCAAGCATAAAGAAATACATTTTCTCACGCTCAATTGCTTTCACAAAGGCATAGAAAGCCTTGTCAGCCTCTTTTTTCTTTTCTTCGGCTGACAATGCCCTGAATGTTGCGGTCTTTGTCTTGGCTACATATCGCGTACGGATATTCTTGGCCTCATCACACACATCCTTCATTGCGTTGCGTGAAGTCCCGAAAAACGAGTTGTGATAAGTCTGCACCACCTCTGAATTGATGAATGTTTCAGTCATGTTTCCTTTCAAAAATTCTTGGTAGTCCTCCACAGCATATCCAAGATGCTCACAATATTTCTCCATAAGCTCGGTATCTTGATACACCTCGTTTCCGTTCTCACTAAGATTGAACCAGCACTCCACGCGGCTTGCATAGTGGTCAGCATCAGGAGTATTAGTTTCCTTACGGCGCAGGAACATGACAACAGTGTTTGTCCCCGTCTTGCCAAATGTGCCAGAGCCTAATTCCACAAGTGACACGATATGGAAGTTCTCCAGAATAATCTCACGTGCCTTGGCATAGATTCCTCCCTTGCTCAATACAGAAACAGGCAATATGATGCCAGCGACACCACCGGCTTTCATCAGTTGGGCGGCACGCTCAATGAAGAATGTCTCAATGGCATTGTTCTTAGCCAAGTTGATATTACTATTGAATAGTTTATATTTCTTCCTGTCCTGCTCGCTAAGGGTATCGAGAAATCCTGAAACAGAATATGGAGGATTAGCAATAAGCACACTGTACTTACCCTCTTCTACATTAGGATGTGACTTCAGTGCATCAGAATATACTATCTGTGTTTCATCATGTCCGTACATGAAAGCAGACACTTTTGAGACCTTGGACAAACGGTACTCTTTTTCTATTCCCATAATGCGTGAATAATAGTCATGCAGGGAAAGGTCTGGACGATACTGCTTAACAAACTCTTTGATACGATCTGCATACTCAGTAAGAAAATGTCCTGCGCCACAAGCATAATCAATGGCGTACGGCACATCCTGGCTGTCTTTTATCAACTGCTCCAAAGGCAACGAAGTTACAATGAAACGCACAATAGGCATAGGAGTGAAGAACTGCCCCTCACTCTGCTTTACGCCTTTTGTCAAGAACCCCTCGAACAGGTCGCCGAGGAACTGATGTGTATCAGAATCCTTCAAGCGTATGTCTTGCAGCATAAGGATTACTTTTCTTAGAATAATGGCATTCTGTTGGAAAAGTTTTTTATTGTGTACACTTATGAAAGAGAAGTCATTATCCGAGAAGAACTTTAAAGCCCTAAAATAATCTTTGATTGTTTTGCGTGTAGCGTCAGGATCGTTCTTAAAACGACGGAAAGCCTTGTCAATCTCAGCATCTTCAATATATGTAACATCCTCACCGAGAAACTTTTTCATTCCATCCCGGTAAAGACGTTGCAAACGGTCTTGCAGTTGGAAATCATCATCGTATGCAGAACCCTTCCAATAGAAATGTAAATTGTCAGGATTGTTTGTTTCATCAACCACCTTGGCAAGAAAAAGATTCACCAACTTGTCAAAAGCATTCTCATGAGCTCCTACATTATGCTGACGGAGAATATTGGAAAACTCACTGTATTTCTTCTTGATAGTTTCATTACTTACTGCTTTCAAATCAGCCACGGTGTATTTATCCTTACCAATATGATAAGGTTGTACAGACTTCTCAAACAATCCAATCCGAGCATAGTCACAATGATACGTCTCGTGCCAAACACGATACAATTGCTTGTTGTTTGAGGCCTTATCGTATGAAAGTACACCTTCTTCATTCTCCAACATCTTCTTGTTATCCTGGACATTGAGCAAATAATAGTCAGGAACAACTTTGCCTTCTACTATGTCAGACGTGTATAGACATAAAAAATTTGTGGACTTTTCCTGTTGGAAATAACTGAACAACTGGGCTCCATCTTCTAAGGTGTCGTTCCATGCGCCTTGAAATTCATCCGCTTTCTTACATTCTATGATGAGCAATGAATCTTTGTCTTCATCTGTGCCTATTATTCTGCCATCGCCAAAAGTACGAATCCAAATGTCCGCATAGCCGCTCTTGCTGCTATGTCCAAGTTTCCATTGCGGCTCAAGTTCAATGTGTTCTGTTCTATATCCTTTTGACAACAGGCGGTCAACACATTCTAAAACAACGAAATTCTCTGGTTCTGAAAAGTTGCTTGTTGTTTCTCTTCCTACAGTAATACCAGATTCCTTATAGAATATATGTTCAGAAGCGACATCAACTTTCAATGTAGCCCCAATATCTTCATATCTCTTGATGTAGACATTTCCATCTTGAGAGAATCCAAGTAAATCAAGTAGTGTCCTTATATTCGATTTTGTAATCATATTGTTATTTTTACCTTTGCTATTATTTACTTCTCATACCCCTCATAATAATAGCTCTGCTCTATTCCCTTGAATATCACTTCGCGGTTCTCCGTATCAGAAGTGAGGTTCTGCGAGAGGAGATAACGCAGTTCGAGGTCATTGATGGGAGAGCGTTCCATGGCCGAGAGGTATTGGTCTTTGTCCACATACTGCCAATTGACCACCTTACCGAGGGAGCGTTTCAGTATCATATCGAGCCAAATGCGGGTGGAACGTCCGTTACCCTCCATGAAAGGATGACATACGTTCATCTCAACATACTTCTCAATGATGTGCTCGAAAGTGTCTTCAGGCATTTTCTCTACGGCAGCGAGAGCTGCATCAAGATAAAGACTATTGGCAAAGCGGAAACCGCCTTTGGCTATATTCTTATCGCGGATGACGCCAGCAAACGGGTATAGACCATCAAACAGATAATGATGTATCTGCTGAAGACCTACTGTAGTTCCAACTGGAATACTATCTATATCGCCCGACTCATAGAGGCGGTGTGCGTTATCTAACGATTTTTCGTCTATTTCCTTTGTTGTCATAATCTTCTAATTGTATTCATCTTACTGGTTTGATGAGATATTAAGAAGTTTTTCCGCTTCTATCTCAATGTGGCTTTTCTTTGTCTGCACGATGAGCGAGCGTACATCAACATCGAGTGCCTCTGCCACTTGAAAAAGGGTTTCGAGGCTTGGTTGCGAACTGTTGGTACACCACTTGCTCACAGTAGCCGGATCCTTGCCCAATTCATCTGCCAGCCATTTAGCCGTCCTTTTGTTTTCAACCAATACTATCTTGATGCGATTGATATCTTTCTTTGCCATATCCTTTCATATGTTTCTTGGTCTACAAAGGTAAAAATTATCTTGAATAATCAAGAAAGATTACGGAAAAAATCATCCATGTTATTGCGTTTTACATCTATTTTTAAACAAAATAACACCAAGTCAAGGCTCTACAATCAAAATCCAACTACTTTCTGCTCGGTTTTCATTGATTATAACTACCTTTGCCACATCAGAGCCACCGCAAAATAGCACAAAGAATAAGTGTGGTACGAGGAAATATACGCAACGGCTGAGTATGGAGAAATTGCTTACTGGCTAAGACTTGATAAGTTCTTCTCTGGGAAGGTTGCAACGGACGGCAAAACTTTCAATTGCTTCACAAAAAACAGACAATAATAATTATGGAAACATTCAATGACGTAATAAATAGCGATCAACTCGTTTTGGTTGATTTCTTTGCCACATGGTGCCAACCTTGTAAGACTATGCACCCCATTTTGGAACAGGTGAAGAGTGTATTGAAAAGCCGCATTCGAATTATCAAGGTCGATGTAGATAAACACGGCGTAACTGCAAGCCAATACCGCATTCAATCCGTGCCTACACTGATACTCTTCCGCAACGGAGAGGTCTTGTGGCGCACAAGCGGCGTAGTTGATAAAGCCGAACTGCTGGCAACGCTTGATCCATTCTTGACATAGAATACGAATACAATAAAAGAGTAACAACAAAAGATGAGTATGAAACAGATAGAAACACTTGTTTTTGATTATGGTGGTGTCATCGTGAATATTGATGATGCTTCTGTTGTGAAAGCCATGGAGAGCCTGGGCGTTACGATGTTCAAGCGACTAATCCATTACCGTAAGATCAAGCGACTGATATACCAATATATCAATGG
>ENA-UAMR01000120-UAMR01000120.1-human-gut-metagenome-genome-assembly--contig:-NODE-120-length-21438-cov-7.724688_pt1 | contig 21438 bp, 16 predicted proteins | sample MGYA00243283_ERZ654497 | MGnify/ENA primary metagenome ERZ654497 (study PRJEB26926, sample SAMN06164404) | human gut metagenome | biome: ENVO:00009003; feature: ENVO:2100002; material: ENVO:00002003... | reverse complement strand
ACAAATATTCAAGCGAGTGGAAGTTTGACGAAAAAACTCACTGGCACGAATGCACTACGAAGAAACACACCGACACGACGGAGAAAATCCCGCACGTGTTCACGTGGACAGAAAAAACACCCGCAGGCTTTCATACGGACAAAGTCGAAAAGGGCGTATGTGAATGCGGATACGAAACCGAAAGGACAATTTCCGGCACCGCAACGCACACTTATGGTGAGGAATGGAAAAACGACGAGTCGGGACACTGGCACGATTCGACCTGTGACGCAACGGCTCCCACGCATGACGCAATAAAGGGCAATTTCGCCGCGCATACCTTTGACGAAGGCGTAGAAACCAAACCGGCGGACTATGGCGTGGTCGGCGAAAAGAAATTCACCTGCACGGTATGCGGTTACGAAAAGACCGAAGACATCGACGCACTTGGCGCAAAAGACAACACTATTTCGTTTGCTAACGATTTAGTTGATGAAAAAACCTATGACGGGTTGGCGTTTATCATTGATCCCGCGAAGGTCAATCGTAAGGGCGACGGTGAAATCACCATTACTTACAAAGGCGAAAACGACACTGCGTTTTCCGAAACCGCCCCGATTAACGCCGGCGAATATACCGTGAAAGCAACCGTAAAAGGCACTGCGGAATGGAAAGGCGGAGAAATCACCACGACTATCATAATCAACAAACGCGAGATAACTTTGCCCGCAGGCGTTTTTGAAAGAAAACTTGGAGAAAACCTTGAAAGCGGAAAGTTCGGTTTGACGTGCATAAACGTCGCGGCAGAAACGAACAACGTCGTAGAATGGGTGACGATTGGCGCTCCCGAAACATACTATGCGATTGGCATACGTACAATCAGCGCCACCGTCCTGACCGTGGACAACGACAACTTCGAGCTTAACAAAGGCGTATACGACACGGTCAGATTTACCGTTTGGAACGCTCCCGATTCCTTCTATGCCGGAATCAAAGACGTGTTCACCTTTCCTAGTAGCAGTGATGTTATGATCAATACAATAATAGCTAATGGCACGGTGAAAAAAGGCGACCAAATTTTAGTCAACGAAATCGGCAAGATAATCACAGTGAATAAAATCGAAAAGGATACGGGCACGTCGGTGACAGAGGTTGAAACGGCAACCGCTGGTGAAGAAGTAGGCTTGCGTATTAGCGAAGGCGTAACGAAGGCTGAGCTTAATAGAGGATATATGCTGTCCAAGCCCGATACGATTATCGGTTATAGCAAGGTCACGGTAACAATAAGAGTGCGCACAAAAGACGAGGGTGGTCAAAACACCCCAATTCAGTCGGGAATTAAACCGAATGTTGTCTTTGCCGACACGTTCGGTGAAGTAACCGGCGAAGTTACGTTCCCGGAAGGCACGACGTTACTTTCAGGTGGTGAAATACTTGAAGGCGTCACCATTAATTTCCAAGGCAAAAAAGTTCCCGCATTTGTCGGTCGCAGGTTCACACTTAGGGTGAGCGGAAAAACTATTGCCGAATGCATAGTCACCGCAGTTCCTAATGCGACAAGAGTTAGGAGCGGTTTTATGTTAGGCGTCGCCGGCACCAATGTCATTGAGCCTATCGAGCTTGGCGAAAACACATTTGCGGTCAACCTGAACAGAAGTGATCTCGGTGAAATGCTTAAAAACGCCAAAGACACCGATACAATCGAAATAAAATTTATTAATGGCGGAAAGGACATCGCAAAATACACTCGCACTCCCGGCACAGGCGAGGGGGTATACAATGAAGTTGGCGGAAGAATAGTCGGTTCATATCTCATCGTCGAGTTTTATAAAAACACTGGATCTGATCCCAAACTAACCGGCAATAACGGCGAATGGGTTTTTACAGGCGATGATATATTTATCGGAATTGGTGTTTATATTACGCCCGCTTCGGGAACCTGAGCGACACTGCAACCATTGTAGCAAAATAACTTAAAAGTTATTATCTGTTGAAAAATCGGATAAGCGGGCGTAAAAACCCGCTTGTCCAAAAAAAACGACATATCGAAAAGCCGTCAGTCAGGACGGCTTGGGTATGTTGCCAAACAGAAAGGGTTTGTTCTGTTTGGCAACGTACTAAAAATCAGAAATTTATTTACTTATCGTGGAGACAATATGAAAGCATTAAAAGGCGTACTTATTACACTTGTCGTCATCATCGCCATCGTCGGCGTTACCGTCATCGGCGGGTACGTCGCGGTTCGCTCCAAGTATGGCATCGACCTTTTCCGCACCGCGGGACAACTGAAAACGCTCTCACAAGACGTGGACGAATCCGCGCTTTGCCCGAACGCATTCGGCGAGCAGGATTTTGTCGAAATGAAAAGCGCAGTCAATGATAAAATCGACGGGCTTATCGTCTATGAAAAGGACAAAGGCTACAACGGCTATTCGGTCAATTTTGCTTCACTTGCGGGCAAAAGTATGACAGATCCGATTTTCCTCACCGAAAAGCATGTCGGGGCGATTGCCCAAACGGTCTTTTACGAGCAAACGGGCGGCAAAATCAAGTTGGGCGATAAGGAAGTGTCCGTAACCGTCGTGCAGATTGACTTTTCGGAAATCGCCGCAAACGGCAGCGCGGACTTTAACGTCGTTGCAAAACTCGACCTTACGCCGTTCAAAGCGGATATGGGCGGTTTCCCGTATAAATACTTCAAAAAATATATCCCCGATAACCTTTACGTTTCGTCCACCGTTCGCGTAGATAAGACGGAAGAAGACGGCTTTGCCTATACCGTAACGCACAAATCGCTTACGCTTAACAATCTTTCGGCTGATGATACGGCGGATTTGTTCAACACCCTGAACGCCGTGCTGAAAATAGGTACTGCCGAAAACCTGAACATGCAGATCGGCACGACGGCGGTAAACGCACTTATCGGCACGAAAGACGCCATCGGTTTTGCCTATTCCATGAAAGCAATCGGGGCAAAGAGTTTCGATTTCGGCACTGTTTCGGACATAGACTTGTTTATCGTATACTAAACGACTTAATGCAGCATATTTGCGATGTAAAGTCGCGTTTTATGCAAAATATCCCCCAAAAATCCAAACAAGGAGATAATATTATGACGCACACAAAGGCGAATAAATCAAAGATATTGACGCTGATTTTGGGACTTGCGACGTGTTTTGTGCTTATGCTGGGCATTGTGCTTGCAAACCCGACTTTTGCAGCATATGCGGCAGGAGAAGACGGAACAGCGCCGACAATTATCCGCACGGGCGGGATTGACGTCGATAGAGAAAACCATATGGGCACTCTCCCTAATGCATTAAAGGGCGTAGAATACAAGGCGAAAGACGGTAGCAACTACAAAATTGAGGCTACCGGAACAGAACCGTTCACTTTTAGTGCGAATAAATCGGGAGAAGGCTATGCCCCATTGCCCGAAGGACTTTCGTTAAACCCGACGACAGGCGAAATCGTAGGTACGCCTACGGGAGATGCAGGTAAATACAATATCAGCGTTACCGTTACAAATAAATACGGTAGTGATAACATCTCTGTGGGGATGTACGTTTATGGCGAAACCTCCAAACCTAAAATCACGACAACGCAAGCAGATATTGCGGTAGGTTATGTAGATTCTTCATATTCGCAACGTATAGTTTATAATAGTGGTATAGGCGAACCTTCCAAGGCAAGCATTACAAACGGTAATTTACCTAAAGGATTAATACTTCGACAAGCAGGTTTTGGTATCTACATAGAGGGAAAACCTACCGAGGAGGGAACTTTTACTTTTACCGTGCGTCTGCAAAACGCCGCAGGATTTGACGAAGAGACATATACCATAACAATCCAAAAAGGATATCAAAGACCTAAAATTATAAACCAAGATGACATAACTAATAAACCTGCGATAAAAGGGAAATATTTTGAATTTCAATTTGAGGCAACCGGAACGAATGCGGCGGATAATCCGTTTTTGTTCTTTACGTATTTGAACCAATTCGAAGAATCAACACCTAATGCGCAAGGCGAGTATGAATTAGGAAACGGACTATTCTTAACAGAAGAAGGAAAAGTATATGGCACGCCCTATAGCACTGAGGATATATCCTTTAATGTAGGTGTAAAAACCAAAAATTTATATGGCGACTACGAAGAAACTGGTTTCGGCACTGGCAATTGTTATGTTCCCGTTTATGAAAACGGACAAATAACTGGGGTTACTATTTCCCCTGAAAACACTTCCGTTCCAAAGGGTGGGCAAAGACAATTTACCGCAACCGTAATTGGATACGGCGATTTTGACAAGTCGGTTACATGGGATATATATGACTATTCTGCAGGTACAACAATATCTCAAGACGGCGTCTTGACTGTCGGAATTGATGAAACGGCAACAACAATAAGGGTTGAAGCAAGAAGCAAAGGCGACACTAATATACTTAAAGAAATACCAGTAACTATAATAAACCATACGCACACAACAACGCTTGTCCCTGCAACACCGAAAACATGCACGACGGACGGGAATATCGAACATTACAAATGTAACGTTTGCGGAGATTTGTTTGCAGACGCAGGGGCAGTTAATCAACTTACCGAAGGACAAGTAAAAATCCCTGCGGGACACGAATACGGTGATTTAGTGCCAAAGCAAGAGCCTACCTGCAAACAAACGGGTATGCAAGCGCATTACAAATGTTCGGTTTGCAATAAGTATTTTGACGAAAGCAAAACCGAAAAGACCGAAACGGAATTGACTATTCCTGTAAATCCTAACGCTCACGATTTTGGGGCGTGGATAGAGGAAGTTCCTGCAACTTGCAAAGATACCGGCGTAAAGGCGCATGAAGATTGTAATAGGTGCAATAGGCATTACGACGAGAGCGGAAATGAAATCACCGACCTTACTATTCCTACAAACGACAATCACGACTGGAACGCTTGGGTAAGCAACGGTGACGGAACGCATACCCGCACTTGTAAGAGAGATAGCGGTCATAAAGAAAACGGCACTTGCTCGGGCGGAACGGCAACTTGCACAACAAAAGCAGTTTGTAACGTTTGCAGGACAACGTATGGCGATACTGCACCGCATGACTACGGTGAGCTGATACCCGAAGTGCCTGCAACAACGGAAGACTTTGGCGTGAAAGAACACAAAGATTGTAAGGTTTGCGGAAAGCACTTTGATAAAGACGGCAACGAAATCACCGAACTTAAAATTGCCAAAATCGGCACGCATAACGTGGTAATAAACGGCGAAAGCAAATTCTATGCACACGGCGAAAGAGTAACCGTAACGGCAGAAGATAAAGAAGGTAAAGAGTTCGTTGGCTGGAAGGACGCAAGCGGAAAAATCGTCAGCACCCAAAAGGAATATACCTTTGAGGTAAAAGACGAAATGGTCCTTACCGCCGTATATCAGGACAAAGCACCGGGCGGCGGCACGATTGACGGCGAAATCGCACCCGCTCCCGATAAAAACGGACTGTCCGGCGGACAGATTGCGGGCATCGTGATCGGAAGCCTTGCAGGCGTCGGAATTGTCGGGTTTGCAATATTCTGGTTTGTCGTGAAGAAGAAAACGTTTGCCGAGTTAATTTCCGCAATCAAAGCACTGTTCAACAAAAAACAATAATGTCAACAAAGCATTGTTCAACAAAAAACAATAAATCCAACAAAGCATTGATCAACAAAAAACAATAAATCCAAACAACAAAAAACCGTCCGTATTTCGGATGGTTTTTCCTTGGAGTAAGCACAGAAGCGATGATGCGATGTTTTTGCCTCTGGCAAAAGCGATGTGCCTGCGGCACGATGTGTGCCTTTGGCACGTTTTGGATAGCAGGGAGGGTTCGACTGCGAAGCAGTGTGCGTTTTTGTTTAAACGTTCGGACTCCTCCCCCTCCGTATACAAAAACAACCGCGGTTGCGGTTGTTTTTTGGTGTACCCGGGGGGAGTCGAACCCTCGACACCCGGCGTCGGAGGCCGGTGCTCTATCCAACTGAGCTACGGATACGTCTATGACGGATTATAGCACAAAACGGGCGGATAGGGCAACTTTATTAAAACTTATCGGAAAAATTGCCAAAAAAAAGGACGGAAAATTTCCGTCCTTGTGGAATCGTCGGTTATTCGGAGCGCAGGCACTCGACAGGATCCTTGTTTGCCGCCATATGCGCCGGTACAAATCCCGCAAGCACCGCCAAAACGACGCTGATACCGAACATCATAAGCGGCTGCCACCAGGAAAGCGTCGCAAGGTGCTGTACGCTGAACAGCTTTGCAATGACCGCGTTTATCGGCAAAATCAGTATATACGATATCGCAATGCCCAGCACGCCCGACAGACAACCGATAATGCCCGATTCCGCAATGAATACGCTCGACACATCGAGTTTCCTTGCGCCGATACTTCTTAATACGCCGATTTCTTTCTTCCTTTCGATGACCGACGTATATATTATGATTGCAATCATTATCGACGAAACAATCAAGGATATCGCGGCAAAACCTATGAGTACGCCCGTTATGGTTGCGGTCATCGACTCCACGTATGCCATTATCATCGACAGGTTGTCGCTGTATTTCACGGGAGTTTCGCCGTTTGCTTGAAGAGTCGCGTTGTAGTTGTTAAGGAACGCAAGGATTTTCTCTTTGGAGTCGAACGAACTTGCATAGATTTTGATTTTCTTGGGCTTGTCGACGTCGGACACGCCGAGTTTCAGCATGAGAGAATCATAATCGCCGCTCGGATCGATTTCTTTGATATTGACACTTCCCGTTTCCGAGTTCAATTCCTTGACAAGCGGATGTTCCGACGCGCGCTCCGAAAGGTATCTGGACAGGGCGGCGGTGTAGCCGATGTTGCCGTTTATCGACGTAACGTTTGCGTCTTCGCGGGGACGTACCACGCCCACGACTTTCACGTTCACGGTGTTTTTTCTGCCGTCGGTCTCGCCGTCGATAAAGGTTTTTGCGCGTTGATCGTCCCTTGCGGAAATTTTTTCCCATTTTCCCGTTTCGGTGTTTTTGTGATAATAGTCGCAACCCGTGGCGATTTGGTATTGCAGGGGCTCTTTTCCGTTTTCACCGATAATATCGCTTATCGAAAACGTCGAGTTGCTGAAACTGTTTTCGCCGCCGGTCGAGCCGCCCAGAAGCGCGCTGCCGATATCGTCTTTCGATTTAAGCCCGAGCGCGAAGAGCGTATAGTCGTTAATTTGGTTTTTGCGGTCGACGACAAGCACGACTTCGTCGTATTTCGTCGGCCATTTGGAATTGCCCAGAAGTTCGTACTGCCGGTTCAGAAGCGTTGTGTTGTCGGTCATTTCGTCCCACACGGTGAGATAGGACGAGAACATTTCAAGCTGATCCTTGAAGCCGGAGAGCAAGGGAATATCCGCAATCGCGTCGACGAAAGGTTGCACTTTCATATACTTGTCTTTTTCGCCTTCGCCTTTCGCGTGAGTGTAGTCGCAGTAAACGTCGAAATCCGTGCCGTAGTTGTACTTGACGTAACCGATCGTTTCGTCAAAGTTGTCGTCAATATACGACTTTAATCGTGCCAAATCGTTCTTTGAAGTCAGCAAAGGGATATTATCAAGGACGTTGCCGATGACTTGTTGCGTATAAATCGTGTCGCCCGACGGATATTTTTCGCGCTTTGCCGTGTCAGTTGTCAGAAGGGACAGAATCGCCGACAAGTCCGTGTTGCTTTCACTGATTTCGATGGGGTATTGCGACAGCGCGTTTTCTTCCATTTTTGAAATGAACGACCTTGCGCCCGTCGAAAGCGCGAGAACAAGCATTATGCCGATGATACCGATGCTCCCCGCAAACGACGTCAGAAACGTGCGGCCTTTTTTGCTAATAAGGTTTGTGAAAGACAGCGAAAACGCGGTGAGCGGCGACATCGACGCCTTTTTGCGCTTTTTCTTTTCAATGCGTTTCAGTGCGCGCTTGGCGTTTTTCGCACCCGACTGTTCGATGTCGGAAAGCGCTTTTTCTTCGGCGGCGGTTTTTGCGGCAAGGTCTGCCGCCTCGTCGCTAAGACACTCGTCAAGGGTGTACTCGTTCGTGTCACCGACGATGACGCCGTCCGACATATTGAGAATACGGGTTGCGTATTCGTCGGCAAGTTGCGAGTTGTGCGTGACCATGACGATAAGGTGATCTTTTGAAATTTCTTTCAGCAGTTCCATAACCTCGACGCCGCTTTCGCTGTCGAGCGCGCCCGTCGGTTCGTCCGCAAGAATGATTTCGGGATTGTTGACAATGGCGCGGGCAATCGCGACGCGCTGCATTTGTCCGCCCGAAAGTTGCGACGGATGTTTTCTGGCATGGGCTTTCAGCCCGACTTTGTCAAGCGCTTCAAGCGCGCGGGCATGGCGTTCTTCTTTTGTAACGCCCGCAAGCGTCATCGAAAGTTCCACGTTTTTCTGAACCGTCAGGTGCGGAATCAGATTGTAACTTTGGAAGACGAAGCCGATACGCTTGTTGCGATAATCGTTCCAGTCAAGGTCGTTGTATTCTTTCGTGGAGCGGCCGTCGATGATGACGTTGCCCGACGTGCATTTGTCCAGCCCGCCGATTATGTTCAGAAGGGTTGTTTTGCCACAGCCGGAATGGCCGAGTATTGCCACGAATTCTTGTTTGCGGAATTGGATCGTGATGCCTTTCAAGACGTTTACGACGTTGTTGTCCGTCTTAAAATCTTTTTTAATTTCTTCAAGTCTCAACATAAAAAGCGCCTTCCATATTTTTTGATTTTAAAATAATAGATCTTAATATTAAAAATAAATTAAAATTGCAAAATTGTTAAGAGTATTTTTTAAAAAACAGGAAAAGTTTTATCATCATTTACAAAAAAAAGACAAAACGCGGGTTGTCTTTCCCTTAAACGCTTGAAAAACAGGGCGGCGAATGATATAATACCTATTATCTTTTGAAAATCCATAAGGAGAGATTATGAGTAAAAATCCAAAAGTCGACGCTTTCCTTCATAAGCTTTTCGGCACCACGCCGGGCGAGGGAATGCAGCCGAAAGAAGCGATTGCTTATTCCGTTGCCGGTTTCGGACAAAACTTCATTTGTACGATTATCGGCAGTTATCTTACCGTCTTCATGACAGACGCACTGGGCTTTGACCTTAACACGAAAATCGGCGTTATGTCGGGCGTTATGGCGGTTGCCTGGCTCATGCTCGGCACGCGTATCTTCGACGCTTTCAACGATCCCATTATGGGCAGCATCGTTGACAGAACCCGTACGAAGTGGGGCAAGTGCCGTCCTTATCTCAAATGGATGGCGATTCCCATCGGCGTCGTTACCATTTTGTGCTTCCTGCCCTGGTACCCGAAAACGGGCGGCGGCTTTGCGGCTCTTTCGGTGATTTACGTTATCTGGTCGGTCGTGTATACGGTTGCGGACGTTCCTTACTGGGGACTTTCTTCCGCAATGACAAACAACACCGACTCCCGCGGAAAAATGCTGACAGTTGCGCGTCTTGCGTGCACGCTCGGCGCAGGTATCGTTACCGTTTTCGTGCCTATTATTACCTCGGGCGTCACTGCGGAATACAAGTATAACGAACTTGCGGTGCAAACCCCCGTCATCGTTTACCAGATCAACGACGTCAACGACAGCACGAAAAACGTTTACGTCTTTGATACGGAAATGCAAAAAGCATACTTCAACGACGGCGATATCAAGGAAGGCAACCTTACCGAAGCGGCGAAAGCGGCAGGCTTCAAATACGGCAGAACGGTTATCTACGACGATAAGGACAGCCCGAAATATCTTAATATCAAATTCAAGAAAAACGGCGATATCAAGAGCGTCGAAGTCAAGGAAGAATATTATAAGCAGAATTTCCGCTCCGCAAGTGGTCTTTTAAGGACGGAATGTGCGGACGCAAACCAGAAAGCCTTGCGTTATACTTACTTCATCGCGGCGATAGTGCTTGTCGTGCTTGCGATGCCGATGTTCTTCTATGGTTTCAAAAACACCAAAGAAAGATTCGGTGCTGCGGAAGACGACAATCCCCCGACGCTCGGACACAACCTCGGGTTGCTGTTCAAAAACAAACCTTTGTTGCTCCTTGTTCTTTCGGGTATCCTTGGCGGCGCGAGAATGGTTTATACATATACGGGCGGCTTGTACTTCTGTAAATACGCCTTGCAAAACGAAAGCGCATACAGCCTTTTGACGATGCTGGTCGTGCCGGGCGGTCTTGTGGCTTCGGTGCTTTGCCCGTGGCTTACCAACAAATTCGGCAAAAAATGGACGTTCATCGGCTCGCACATAATCGGCGCGGTCGCAATGATAATTATGTTCTTCATGTGGGATTTCAGTGCAGGCGCACTTCGTGCGGGCGGCATTTACGTCGCGGCAATCTGCCTTATCCTTATCGGTATCCCGCAGGGTATTTCCAACATTATGACCTACGCGATGATCGGCGATACGGTTGACTACCTTGAATGGAAGACGGGCGAGCGCGGCGAAGGTATCTGCTTTGCAATGCAAACCCTTATGAATAAAATCGGTATGGCAATCGGCGCGTTCATCGGCGTTCTCGCATACGGAATGAGCAACATTTCCCCGACCGACCCTGTCGGCAATATGGACGTCGCGGGACTTAACAAGTTGTGGATGATGCTTGTCTTGTCGGGCGTCGTGAGCTTCATCGCCTGCATTATCCCCATCTTCTTCTACAACCTTACCGAAAAGCGTCAGCGCGAAATGGTGAAGGAAATCGCCGAAAGAAAGGCGGCTGCGAATATTGCGGCGGACCTCGATATTCCCGTAACTCCCGAAGCGTAATCTTTCGTAAAACGAGTTTTAACCCCGCTTATGCGGGGTTTTATTTTTGAAAAATGAAGCGCGCGTACTTTCGCCGCTTGACTATTTTTCCGACGCGGTTTACAATATTTTACGAGGTGAATTGTATGTTATACGACAATATTCTGGAAACAATCGGGAAAACCCCGCTTGTGAAACTCAACAGCATAAGTTACGACGACGTGAACGTCTTCGGGAAGCTGGAATATTTCAATCCGTCGGGCAGCGTGAAAGACCGCGCCGCTTATAACATGATTCTGGAAGCGACGTCGTCGGGCGCAATCGACAAAGACACCGTTATTATCGAGCCGACTTCCGGCAATACAGGCATAGGGCTTGCCATGGTATGCGCCGCTCTTAAAATGAAACTTATTCTCACAATGCCCGAAAATATGAGCGTCGAAAGAATAAAAGTTCTGAAAGCGTACGGCGCGGAAATCGTTCTTACGCCAAAGTCGGAAGGCATGCGCGGCAGTATCGAAATGGCGGAAAGGCTCAAAGCACGTTACGGCCACGCTTTTATCCCGTCGCAGTTCACAAATCCCGCAAATCCTGCGGCGCACTTTATGCACACCGCAAAGGAAATCTTTGCCGACCTTAACAACGTCAGCTGGATTGTCGCGGGCATAGGCTCCGGCGGCACGATAATGGGCATTAAAAAATATATCGACACCTATAAAACTTCCACGCTTATTTGCGGGGTTGAGCCGAAAGGAAGCCCCTTGCTCACGCGCGGGAAAGCGGGACCTCATAAAATTCAGGGCATCGGCGCAAACTTCGTGCCGAAAATCCTTGATCCCGACGTTCTGGACGCAGTCGAGGACGTGTCGGACGAAGACGCCATGGAATGCGCCAGAAACCTTGCGAAAGAAGAAGGCATTTTCGTCGGTATTTCGTCGGGCGCGGCGATTCAGGCTGCAAAAAACCTTGCGTCGCACGGGGAAAAGGGCAACATCGTCGTTATCCTTCCCGACGGCGGTATGAAATATCTTTCGACGGAGTTGTGCGGTGAGTAAGAAAAGAGTTGTGCTTGGTATGAGCGGCGGCGTCGACAGCAGCGTTGCCGCGCTTCTCCTGAAACAGCAGGGCTACGACGTCATCGGGCTGTTCATGAGGAACTGGGTTGAAGAAGACGAAAGCGGTTGCTGTACCGCTCTTGACGACTACGACGACGTGCGCGCCGTCGCGGGGAAACTCGACATACCTTATTACACCGTCGATTTGTCCAAGGAATACTGGGATAACGTTTTCAGGCAGTTTGTCGATTACTATAAACGCGGGCTCACGCCGAACCCCGACGTCCTGTGCAACAGGGAAATCAAATTCGGCCCGTTTGCAAAGTACGCCAAAGACCTTGACGCCGACTTCATCGCGACGGGGCATTACTGCAACGTGCTGAAAAAGGACGGCCGCACCTACCTTGCCCGCGCAAAGGACGAGAACAAGTGCCAGACGTACTTTTTGAATCAGGTTTCGGAAAAACAAATCGAAAACGTCATTTTCCCTGTCGGAAACCTTTTGAAACCCGAAGTCAGGAAAATCGCCGAAGAAAACGGACTTTCCACCGCCGAAAAGAAGGACAGCACGGGCATTTGTTTTATCGGGGAACGCAACTTCCGCGAATTCTTAAAAAAATATATCCCCATGCAGGAAGGGGATATCAAAACACTTGACGGCAAAACCGTCGGCACTCACAGTGGCGTGTTTTATTACACCGTCGGACAAAGAAAAGGATTCGGTCTTGGCGGCGCGGGCAACGGTGAGCCGTGGTACGTCGTCAAAAAAGACGTGGAAAACAATATCCTTTACGTCAATCAGGGAGAGTGCGATCTGCTGTTCACAAAGGAACTCACGACGCGCGGCTTCAACTTTATCACAAAAAAACCCGACGAGAATGAGTTTCGGGTGCTTGCCCGTATCCGTCATCGTCAGCCCCTTGAAAACGCAACTGCGGTAATCGACGGCGACGACGTGCATTTGTACTTCGACCGTCCGCAACGCGCCGTGGCGGCAGGACAGTATGCGGTGATGTATGAAGTTGATTCTCCCATATGTCTCGGCGGCGGCGAAATCCGTTAAAAAGTCATAATTTTGCGATATTCTGCTTTTTCGGCGGAACCCGAAAAATCGTGTACGCCAAGTACACTGGATTTTTCAGAACCCGCCGAGAAAACCACAATCTCATCAAAATTCTGACTTTTTAGGGGAGAGTATTTCCATTAAAACTTCGCCGTTTTATGGAATTACAAAAACTCAGAGTTCTTACTTTTTTAGAGATACCTTATCAATGTTAATACTGCACAAAATGCAGTTTAAGCTATAAAAAAACACCTTAAAGGAGGTTTTATGGATAAAATTGTCGTTTGTCCCGAGTGCGGGGCACAGATGACTTTGCAGGACGGACAAGTCGTGTTTTCCTGCGTCGATTGCGGCACCCGACTTTATTGTATTAAGGGCGTCGTCATCACGAAGTCGCAGGCAAAACTTTTATTGAAAAAACTTGTTGAAAAGAAACAGGCGGAAAAAGCAAGACAACTTGAAATCGAGCGAATCAGCGCGAAAAACGTGAACGAAACAGTGCGTCCTGAGCCGCCGATGCCGATGCAGCCCGTTGCGCCCGTGCAGGTAAAAATGCCCGAGCCCGAGCACAAAATCAATATCGCGCCGCCCATTGCGCCTGCGCCCAAATCTGTTGAAAAACCCGTCCAAAAACCCGAAGAAAAGGCGGAAGCGGCACAAATCGGAAAGGTCAATCACACCGTAAAATCGGGGATGGCGTTTGCGATTTTCACGTACGTATTTTTCACGGCGTTTATGTTTGCGTGGTTTTATCCGCTGCACAAAATGTCGTTGTCGTTCGTCAACGCGTTGCCGAGCGTCGCAAACGACGAATTGCTTAAAACAATCGTCGGATACGTCTGGATTTATTTTGACCTGCTGGTATTTCTGGCGTGGGTATGCGCGTCGAGTTCGTTTATGTCGCTCGGATGCGTGCGCCGCAGAAAAATCGACACGGGGGCGGAACTTATCGCCTCGGCTTGCACGATACTGAATCTCCCCAACGTATTCCTTATGCTGGTTTTAAGCGCGAACCGCAAAAAAATCACAAAGTACAAACGCAGCGAATACGGCGTAAAATACAATATCCGCAAGGACTACGTCCCGACAATTGCCGTTCTGGAAACTTTGACGCTTGCAGCCGTCGCGTATTTCCTTTACACTCTGGTAAACCCGTATTTCTTTGTGAACACGCCGGATTTCTCAAACTACGTGAAAATTATCATCGACGTTGCGTCGACAATGCTCATACCGTTTATGGCGGGCGTAATATCTTTGTCAAGGCTTATTAAGATTATGGCAAGACGCCGCTAACAAGACACAATACAAAAAAAAATCGTACGGGCTGCCGTACGTTTTTTTATGCTTTTTATATTAGTTTGTCGCCGCCCGTGGTCGAGATGACGTACAGAATATTGATTTCTTCGCCTGTCAGAGCGTCGATATAAATATAATATATTCCGCCCGATTCCACGATGAATTCGTAACAGAGCTTTTCGGAACTTGTCTTGTACGGAATGACGCAAAGTCTGCCGTCCGACGCGTTTTCAAAGCCGACTTTCGCCTTTGCGGACTCGCGGGAAACCGCGGGCGTCTGCGTTTTTCTTTCAACGTGGTTGAAGGCATAATTTACCGCGTCCATTCCAAGAACGTCGCCGTTATCCGCGGCAATTTTCACCTTCACAAGGTCGGGATAAAGTATCGTGCCGTCCGACAGCACGGGCGCAAAATTGATATAAACCGTGCTGTCGTCGTTTGCGCTCCACACGTCCCGCATGTCGTGAAAACCGCATTTTTCAAGGAAAACTTTTGCCTTTTCGACGCAATCTTCAACCGACAAAACGGGGTTTGTAACGTCGCGGCTACCGCTCACGTTCAATAACATTCCGCCGCGCTTACTGACCTGCAAAGTCGTTCTCACGCCCAAAAGTGTGCAGTCGAAATTGTACGTTTCGATGTCGCCGCCCCACTGACCGAGAAAGTTCAGATTTTGTATTTTGTCGCCGAAAATATCCGTGACGATGGCGGTTGCTTGCTCTTTTGTTACTTCGTTTTCGGGAAGACCTTTTATTACCTTATCGTTTCTGCCGTCGCTGAAAGGTCCGTCATAGATAAGTTGCGGGTATTCGACAGATGGGTCGTTTAATGCGGCGAAAACGTCGGATAAAACGTCCGATTTGTCATTTACGCCGTTTACGAAAAGGTATCCTTCGGATATTTTGTCCTTGACTTTGTTAAGTTCCTGCGACAGCGTTTTCAGCATTTCGTGGATTTTCCCGATTGCCGTGTTTTCTTCCGCCGTAATCTCTCCGCCCGATTCGAGTTTGTCTTTGAGATACGCCGAAAAGTCGCCCGTCTGGTTCAGAAATCGCATTGTGTTTTCGATGCTCACGTCCGAGCCCGAAAGGGCGGATAACGCGCAAACGGCAAGTTCCCCGGACTTCACGGCGTCCGACAAAAGAGAAAGTCTTGTGGTTTTCCCCCGTGCGACGGTCAGTTTTGCGAATTTTATTTCCAGGTCGTTCGTTTCGTCCAGCAGGGTATAATAAGATTGCTGGTAATGCGCTTCCAACACGTTTTCGGTTTCGGCGCGCGCTTTCTTTTCTCTTCCGAAAAGCACGCCGAGAGTTATCACCCCCGCCGCCATTGCGACCATAATCACGCTTACCGCTATTATTGCTTTTTTATTCATACGCACCTCATTTGGCAAAGTTGTGTTTGCCGATGGAAAGCATCACCGTTCTGGACCAGATCCACTTTGACGTGGCGGTTGACGGATTGTAATAATACAGACAGCCGTTTGTGGGATCCCAGCCGTTCAGGGCGTCCTTTGCGGCTTTGATTGCAGTGGCGTTGGGCGAAAGATTGATTTGTCCGTCGTTGACTGCGGTAAACGCCCACGGCTGATAAATCACGCCGGCGATAGTGTTGGGGAAAGACGCGCTTTTCACGCGGTTCAACACGACTGCTGCGACCGCGACTTGTCCGACGTAAGGTTCGCCGCGCGCTTCGGCGTACACGCATTTTGCAAGAAGGTATTCGTCCGACGACGAGTATCCGCTTGACGAGCCCGTCGCGTTGCCGGTAGACAGACTGATTCCCATTGCGGCGGCGGTTTTTTTGCCGACGATACCATCTGCGGTCAACCCGTTTTTGCTTTGGAAATACTTTACCGCTTTCGTTGTCGCCGCGCCATATATGCCGTCGACCGCGCCCGTATAATAGCCCCAGCGTTTGAGTTTCGTTTGTACGGTTTTCACCTGATTGCCCGTCGAGCCTTGTTTCAGCACGACCGCTTCAGTCACGGCGTCGTCTTTCGTCATTACGCCCGAAAACGCCAGAACCGCCGTGAGCATTGTCACAAATAGTACGAAAGCGCACAAGATTTTTTGCGAGTTTTTATTCATCTTCACCTCTGAATTTTTTGATTATTTCAACGATTTTCGATTTGTATCGAAAGTTTTCGCTGCCGTCGTCGGGGACGAAACACAACGGCGGAAAACACACGCACCACCAATTATTTCCCGTCCCTTCGCCAAGTTCCACGATAAGCGCGTCGTAAACGCCCGCGGGGAAAGATACATCGTCGTATTTCCTATAAGGGAACTTTTCCGAAGAGAGCCGCACGGTCGCGCGGTAAGGAAAACCTTTGTCAAGAAGGACGTCGTCCGACGTCTTTTTCAGGGCGCCAAGATTGTTTCTTATCACTTTTTTTGCGTCGTCCGACGACTTGCAATCCGAAAGCAGCGGCGTAAGGTAATTTACGACGGCGTCGCGCACATCAAGCTTTACGCTCTGGTCGATTTCGGAATTGCTGTTTGCGCGAATATGTATCCGTACGCAGTCCTGTTTGCGATTTTTCGTATCGACGCAGCCCGAAAGGGACATCATCAGAAGAAGAGTCAGGATAACGATTTTTTTCATTGTTCACCTCGTATTGTTCTTGTCCGACATAATTCTTGCCCGTATTTGCGTTTCTATACTTGAACGGCGGCGGCGGGTTGTGATATAATAAAAACGGAGGCAGTATGAAAGAATACGACGTATTGATAATAGGCGCGGGACCTGCGGGGCTGACGGCGGGTATATATGCGGCGCGCGCGGGCGCAAAAGTCGGCATTGTCGAAAAGTCTGCGCCGGGCGGCAAGGCAAATCTTGCAAACGACCTTGAAAACTATATGGGCACCGACGGGATTTCGGGCAGCGACCTTATGATTAAATCGTTTTCGCAAGCCGAAAAGTACGGCGCGGAGTTTATCTTTGACGAGGTTACGGGCGTTTTCCCGGAAGAAAACAAGGCGGTGCTTAAAGGCGGCGACGTAAAATACAAAAGTCTGATTCTAGCGGTCGGCACTTACGACAGAAAAACCGGCGTCGAAAACGAAAAAGATTTTATCGGGCGCGGCGTGTCGTACTGCGCGGTTTGCGACGGGAATTTCTTTAAGGGGAAAACCGTTGTCGTCGCGGGCGGCGGCAACACCGCTTTCAAGGACGCGCTGTACCTTGCGACGATTGCGAACAAGGTTTATATCGTGCACAGGCGCGAAGGTTTCCGCGCCGAAAAAATCCTGGTTGAACGGGCAAAAAACAACGAAAAAATCGATTTTGTGTTAAACGGCGTAATAGGCGCATTTCACGGCAACGAAAAACTTGAATCCGTCGACGTGAAATTTAAGGACGGAGGCGTGAAAACGCTTGAAACCGACGGCGTATTCGTCGCGCTCGGCGCAGAACCCGAAACGAGCTTTATACCGTCGGAAATCAAAAAAGACGACAAAGGTTATATAGTTACCGACGATAAAATGCAAACGAGCGTCAAGGGGATTTTTGCCGCGGGCGACGTGCGCGAAAAAAACCTGCGCCAGATTGTCACGGCGTCGTCGGACGGCGCGATCGCGGGGCAGTTTGCTGCGGAGTATGCGCTGGAAAATTTTTACAATCGTCAAAATATGTAAAATTTTATATAGACATATATCAATATTTGTATAATGAATTGATAAAAATCGTAAAAAACGTATCAATTTCGGTCGTTTAACCGACAAAAGGAAAAAAATAAAAAAATTTTGTAAAAAGTTGTATAAAACCACTTGACAAGTCAAAAATATCATTGTATTATGATGCCATAAATCAAGTGAAATTACATTTGATATTAAATCGCTCATAATTTTCCCCCTTATCATATAATTAGTGAGGTGGCTCGGATTCTTCCGAGCCACCTTGCTTTTACCGCGAAAATTTTATCCATTTCAAACCCCAAATAAATATCGCGTCGTTACGCATAATAGGCGTATGAAGAAGTTCATAAAAGTCATAATTTCCGCGGCGATTTTTGCGGTTTTTTCGTTGTCGGCGACGGGAATAATAAATTGTAACGCGCGCGTCGCGCGCGCGGAAGTTCTCGAAACGAAAATCGTAACGATAATGTATCACAGTGTGTTAAACGGAAGCAAAGGAAGATATATCGTCAGCGAAAAACAACTTGAAAACGACCTTGTCGCGTTTAAAAACGAAGGGTTCGTTTCGGTAACTCCGAATGAAATCATCGCGTTTTCGGAAGGGCGCGGTATGCTTCCGGAAAAACCCGTGCTTATTACTTTCGACGACGGGCATTACAACAATTTATATTACGCCGTGCCGATTCTAAAAAAGCACGGATTCACGGCGGTCATCAACGTGGTCGGGGCATATTCGGAATATACGACGACATCGGGCGACTCCAAAAACCCCAACTATTCGCACATTACCTGGGACGAAATGGCGGACGCGGCAAAGGACGGCGTGATATATTTCGGCAATCACAGTTTCGGAATGCACAAGTTCAAGCCGCGTTACGGAATCGCGCAAAAACCGTACGAATCGGACGACGAATACGTGAAAATATTCGCCGCCGACACGATGAAACTGCACGACAAAATCAAGGAATACGCGGGCTACGACACGGCGGTTTACGCATATCCTTTCGGAAAATATTCCGCCCTTGCAAAAGATACCTTGAAAAAGCTCGGATATAAAATCACTTTGACTTGCAACGAGGGCGTAACGAGCGCAAGATTCGGCGATCCCGACAGCGTGATTTATATGAGGCGTATCAACCGCGAAGGAAGTTATTCCGCGCGCGACCTCATAAACGTCGTAAAAAAATACGATTGTAATTGATTTTCCGCCCGTCGTTTGATATACTTGAATATGGAGTATTTTATGGACAACATATTTAATTTCAGAGATCTTGGCGGAATCCCCACGGCGGACGGCAGAAAAGTCAAAAGCGGACTGTTTTTCAGAAGCGGTCTTTTGGATTTTGCAAACGACAACGATATCGCGTTTTTGAAAACCCTCGGCCTTTTGGAAGTTTTCGATTACCGCGACCGCGACGAGGTGGACAAAAACAAGGAATATATTTACGAACGCATCGGCGCAAAGCATTTTCATTATCCCAACGACATCACAAAGGGCAAAGTTTTCAAGTTGCAGACGGGCGGAATGGAAAGAATGTTCATAAAAATCAAGCCCGCGGACGTGTGCGAGTTTTATTCGTACCTGCCTTTCGGTAACGACGGATACAAAAATATGCTGCTTGCGGTAAAGCACGGCGAAGTGCCGTTTTTGCAACACTGCACGGCGGGGAAAGATCGTGCGGGGTGCGGCAGCGCGCTTCTTCTTGCGGTTTTGGGCGTGTCCTACGACGAAATCGTGAAAGACTACCTTAAAAGTCTGAAAATCCGGGACAACATCAGAAAAGTAATGTTCGACAAAATCCCGAAAATCGTGCACCCGTTCATAAAAAACAGTTACGAGCCGCTTTTCATCGTCGACAAAAGTTACCTTGACGCCGCGCGCGACGCGATTTTCAAAAAATACGGCAGTTTTGAAAATTACCTTTTGAAAGAATACGGATTAACTCAACTCGACGTGGACGAAATCCGCGCAAAATACACCGAATAAACAAAATATACCGAATGAAAAACAAAAGCACCGAGAAATCGGTGCTTTGTTTTTGAAAAGAAAAGTTGTTACAGGACGATCGATACCGTCATATAGGCGACGTAGGTTGCAAGGATAACGCCGCCTTGCACGCGTGAGAACTTTTTGGTGATAACCGCGGGCAGAATCGCAAGCAGAGTGAAGCCTATGCAGAAGGGCATATCTATGTAAAGCGAGTTGAATTCGATGGGAAGTCTGCCGCCCGAAATCATTGCACAAACCGGCAGGATTAAACAAATATCGATGACGTTCGCGCCGATAATATTGCCGATGGACAAGTCGTGTTTTTTCTTGATAATCGACGTAACCGTCGTGACAAGTTCGGGCAGCGACGTGCCGATTGCGACAAGGGTGATCGCGACGATTCTTTCGGGGACACCCATATATCCCGCGAGTTTGCTGCCGAAAGTTACGAGATGTTGCGCGCCGCCGACGATAAACGCCGTGCCGAGAATAAAGAAGATAATGCTTTTTGCGATGTCTTTCGTCTTTTGTTTTTTGGCGGTTGCGGCGTCCGTAATTGCGTTTTCTTCGGTTGCGTTTCCGGACTCGGCGGGGTTGCCGTTCGCGCCAAGGGAAGCGGGATTCGTGCCGTTATCGACAAGTTTATTCTTTGTCGCTTCTTTTTTTCCGACGATGATATTTTCCGCCATAAAGACGAGAAAAACAACCAGAAGAATAATTGACAAATATGCGTTCAAATAACCTTTCATGCACATTAAGAACAAAATAACGATGGATAAAATCATTGTTATGCCCTTAAAGAGATATGCTTTCTTATCAAAAGCGTGCGGTAAAAACAAAAGCGATACCGCCATAATAAGCCCGATGTTCGCATTCACGCTGCCGACGGCGTTGCCGATTGCGATTGCCGCGTTGCCTTCGCCTGCGGCAATGGACGACGTGATAAGTTCGGGCAAAGTCGTGCCGATGCTCACGACCGTCGCGCCGATGATGAATTGCGGCACGCCCGACATTTCGGCAATCTTGCTTGCAGAATCCACAAACCAGTCGCCGCCTTTGATGATAAGGACAAGCCCCACGAGAAACAAAAACACGGTAAGGCAGATATCGCCCGTGCGCGTTATTGCAAGAATTTCAACCATTGTTCCCTCCGTTGTTTTTCATAAATAAAAAAGACCTTGTCACGGCGAATTGCCGTCCAAAGTCTCGTGAATTAAGGCAAACCGGACCGTCTGGTCAGCATGTCGGCATTGCCACTCAAAGAGTTACTACTCCCCTTGAACAAGGTTAATGTAGCACATCGAATGACAAAAGTCAACGTTTTTCGGAGTTTTTTATGGAATCGATTTTTGCGGACAAGGCCTTGTGTTTTTCCATAAATTCACGATACGCCGCCGCCGAAAAAGGGCTTTTCACGGTGTCGACTTCGCGTGGCGTCGGCGCGGCGATTTTTGCGTTTTGCGGTTTTTTCGGGACTCCGCCGTTGTCAATCTTGTAAAATTCGCCAAATTTTTTATACATTGAAACCTCATATCGTTAAAATTTGTTTATTTTCGTTTGCCATAATTTATTGTTTACTATATCTGTCTCTTATACACATCTGACGCTGC
>ENA-UAMR01000112-UAMR01000112.1-human-gut-metagenome-genome-assembly--contig:-NODE-112-length-22369-cov-5.165815_pt1 | contig 22369 bp, 15 predicted proteins | sample MGYA00243283_ERZ654497 | MGnify/ENA primary metagenome ERZ654497 (study PRJEB26926, sample SAMN06164404) | human gut metagenome | biome: ENVO:00009003; feature: ENVO:2100002; material: ENVO:00002003... | reverse complement strand
TCGACTAGTCGTCGGCAGCGTCAGATGTGTATAAGAGACAGGCCCAAGGCCATGCAGGCAGCGGATTGGCCACAATGCCCACAATGAGCAGCAGGGCAGCCACTGCCATGGGCAGCAGTGCGCGCCACATGGGCGCTTCGTTTTCTTCGTGATGGTGGTGACAGCCACAGCCGCAGCCACCTTCGTTATCATGGCAGTGGCCATGTTCGTGATGATGTTTGTTGCACATAATGTTGTGTGTATTTAGTTGAATTTACACTGCAAAGGTACGTCCCGCGGGCTGCAACCCGGTTGCAAAAGCGGGGTGGGGGAGTGTGCCAGGTGTCCACTCCTTCGTAAGTGTTACACGCCCATTTGCGCGCCCAATCCCTCCGTCCGAGCACTTTTTATGCGCTGTCATGCACCAACCTCGGCAATAAATAGTAACTTTGCACCTCTAAGCGGGCGTTCAAAATAATATGAAGCGCCTGCTTACACAGTAACACCTCAATTTGTTATGACTGACAACAAAACAAACCAAAATAATCCGAATGAGGAGAGCTTGGTGGTTGATGGCCGCAAACTCTCCATTGAGGAATATCTTGACCAGGACGAAAAGAAAGACCTCTTGCGCCTGCTCACCGCCGGTTCGGTGGACGACGGCAAGTCAACCCTTATAGGCCGCTTGCTCTTCGACTCCAAAAAACTCTACGAAGACCAACTCTCGGCTCTCGAGCGCGACTCAAAGCGCGTGGGCAACGCCGGTGCGGGCCAAATAGACTATGCCCTGTTGTGCGACGGTTTGAAGGCCGAGCGCGAGCAAGGCATCACCATCGATGTGGCCTATCGCTACTTCTCAACCAACAAGCGCAAGTTCATCATAGCCGACACCCCGGGACACGAGCAGTACACCCGCAACATGATAACTGGTGGTTCAACAGCCAACCTGGCCATCATTCTGGTTGATGCACGCACCGGTGTGATTACGCAAACACGCCGCCACACCTTCCTGTGCTCGTTGTTGGGCATCAAACATTTGGTGCTGGCTGTCAACAAGATGGACCTTGTCAACTTCGACGAGCAGGTGTTCCGCAAAATTGTGGCCGACTTCGAGGCCTTTATCAAGCCCTTCGGCATACCCGATGTGCGCTGTATCCCCCTTTCGGCTCTTGAGGGCGACAATGTGGTAACGCGCAGCCAGCGCACCCCGTGGTATGATGGCCCCGCCCTGCTCGAGTTCCTCGAAACGGTGCACATTGGCAACGACCACAACCTCAAAGACTTCCGCTATCCTGTGCAGTATGTTGTGCGTCCCGACCTGGACTTCCGCGGTTTCTGCGGCAAGATAGCCAGCGGCGTAGTGCGCAAGGGCGACGAGGTAATGGCTTTGCCCTCGGGCAAGCGCAGCCGTGTAAAGCGCATCGTCACCTACGATGGCGACCTCGACTATGCCTTCCCGCCTCAGAGCGTCACCCTGCAGCTTGAGGACGAAATAGACATTTCGCGTGGCGAGATGATTGTACACCCCGACAATGTGCCCAACGTAGGCCGCCATTTCGAGGCCATGCTGGTGTGGATGGACGAGCAGCCCATGGACGTGCGCAAGTCGTTCTATCTCAAGCAGACCACCAACACCACGCGCTGCCGCATCGACCACTTCAACTACAAGGTGGACGTCAACACCCTCGAAAAGAGTGAGGTGGACCACCTCGAACTTAACGAGATAGGCCGTGCTGTGATTGTCAGTGCCAAGGAACTCTTCTTCGACGCCTACAAGGACAACAAGCCCACTGGCGCCTTCATATTGATAGATCCCATCACCAACAACACCTCGTGTGTGGGCATGATACTCGGTCCCGTGGCCGAGAACGACCTGCACTCCGACGATGCCCTTCCCACGCTCGACTTGCCCAAACTCGGCATTGCCCCCGAGCACTACGAGGCCATCGACAAGGCTGTGAAGGAACTCAGCCGTCAAGGTATTGAGGTGAAGGTAAAGAAATAATACATGCTGATATGCTAATGTGCCAACATTGCAGATGGCCATGTCATCTGCATGTCGGCGCATTAGCATATATTGTATTTTGGGGGGAGAACGAGCTGACGAGTTGATGAGTTGACAAGTTGAAAAGTTGACGAGTGAGCCAAACCTCCCATCTCAATCATAGCCATAATTATCAACACATAAATAACTGATTTTTCGGATTTAGCTTTGGCGGGTTAAATCATCGTGCAAGGTGAATGCAATTTACCTGTTAACCCGTTAACTTGTCAACTTGTTTACTAATTCCGTCAACGCGTTATCACATTATATATAATAAGTCATGAAAGCCCTTAAAGAACGTATTCTGCGCGACGGCAAATGCTTTGAAGGAGGCATTTTGAAAGTCGATAACTTTATCAACCATCAGATGGACCCCATTTTGATGAAATCAATGGCTGTAGAGTTTGTACGCCGTTTTGCCAGCACCGACATCAACAAAATTATCACCGTCGAGGCCAGCGGTATAGCCCCCGCCATCATGGTAGGCTATCTGCTCGAGCTGCCCGTAGTGTTTGCCAAGAAAAAGACTCCCAGCACCATGGAGCATATGCTTGCTACCAAGGTATTCTCGTTTACCAAGCAGCGCTCTTACGATGTGTGCGTAAGCAGCGACTACCTGTGCAAGGGCGACAAAGTACTCTTCATCGACGACTTCCTGGCCAATGGCAATGCCGCCAAGGGCATACTCGAATTGGTAGATCAGGCCGGTGCCGAACTCGTGGGCATGGGCTTCTTGATAGAAAAAGCCTTCCAGCACGGCGGCGACGAACTGCGCCACATGGGCATTCATGTAGAGTCGCTTGCCATTATTGAAAGTCTTGACAACTGCGAAATTAAAATAAAGGACGATGGCTACGACAGATAACACAACAACCCGGCAGACCGAAGTGGCCAAGAGCGGTTTGATATACGGACTCAACGACCGTCCGCCCTTGCGCGAGACACTCTTTGCCGCCCAGCACCTGTTAGCCATATTCGTGGCCATTATCACCCCGCCGCTCATTATAGCCAGTGCGCTCAAGCTCGACACCGACACCACCAGTTTCCTTGTGTCCATGTCGCTCATGGTGTCGGGTGTGGCCACCTTCATTCAGTGCCGCCGCATAGGCCCCGTAGGTTGCGGTCTGCTTTGCATACAAGGCACCAGTTTTTCATTCATCGGTCCCATCATAGCCGCAGGCTTGGCTGGCGGACTTCCCGCCGTGTTTGGTGCCACAGTGGCCGGTTCGGTGGTCGAGATGTTTGTGAGCCGCATACTCAAGTATGCCCGCCGCGTCATCACCCCCTTGGTCAGTGGCATAGTGGTCACACTCATAGGCATGTCGCTCATCAAGGTAGGCATCAGCGCCTGTGGCGGTGGCGAGGCTGCCAAGGCTGCCGGCACCTTTGGCTCTGTTGAAAATGTAGGCATTGCAGCCCTTGTGCTTGTGCTCATTGTCTTTTTCAATCGCAGCAGCAACCGCTACTTGCGCATGGGTTCCATCGTCATCGGTCTCGTTGTGGGTTATGCCGTGTCGTGGAGTCTCGGCATGGTCGACTTTGGATCAGTGCAGAGCTATGGCGGCTTTAACTACCCCAACCCCTTCAAGTATGGTTTTAGTTTCGACATCTCGTCCATCATAGGTTTGGGCTTGGTATATCTCATCACCTCCATCGAGGCTTATGGCGACATCACAGCCAATTCGCTCATATCGGGCGAGCCAGTCGAGGGCGAAACCTTCATGCGCCGTGCCCAAGGCGGCATCTTGGCCGATGGTTTCAACTCCATGTTAGCCGGCTTGGCCTTCTGCTCATTCCCCAACAGTATCTTTGCCCAGAACAATGGCATGATACAGCTCACGGGTGTGGCCAGTCGCTATGTAGGCTACTTCATAGCCGGCATGTTAGTGCTGCTGGGCGTGTTCCCCGCTGTAGGCATCGTGTTCTCGCTCATGCCTTCGCCCGTGTTGGGTGGTGCCACCTTGCTTATGTTTGGCACAGTGGCTGCGGCCGGCATACGCATCATTGCCTCGCAAACAATCAACCGCAAGGCTACCTTGGTCATGGCCATCAGCTTCTCGCTGGGTTTGAGTGTTGAGCTTGTACCCGAAATTCTCAGCCAGTTGCCCAGCACGGTGCAGAGCATTTTCTCATCAGGCATTACCACGGGCGGCCTGGCGGCTATCATCTCTAATTTGGTGATACGAATTAAGGAGTGACGCCGCGTTCGCAGATGTGCAGATGCGTGCATACACTGCTTAAATGTATTATTTTGAAAAATGTCTGCACTCTGCACTAATTGGCTCTAAGTCGTTTGTAATCAAGCATTTACGCAGTGTAGGCATATCTGCACTTTGCCTGCACTATGCCTGCACTGCAAGCCGTGTGCAAGCAAGGTTCGCCACAAGTGCACGGGATTGTGCAGCTTGTGTGCAAGTATGGCAGATTTGCTGTAACGGGAGGTAGGAAAATACGTCGTTCCGACTGTTTTTTCGTCCTCCCGTTGCTGTTTTCCCGCCCTCCCGTTGCCGCCGTAAACGCACCGCTGTTCACTTTAGTGTAGATGGTGGTGTATATAAAAACGGAGGTTGCCTGCACGCTTTGCTACGCTGATTGTCAATGCGCTACGCGCAAAAGTACAGAGCGCAGACAGATTGCACAATAATAAATTGTAGTGGCCATTCATGCAGTGTAGTACGTGTTGCGTGCACACGCGTGTTGCCGTTCAAGTTCCATACGTACATATTTATAATTAAAGCCATGTGTAAAATATTGATGTCCCTTCTGTCGGTGCTGCTTGTTTGCACGTCGTGCAGCAGCGAGGCCGACGATGCTTATGCCCATGAGCGCGCCTTCTTAAAGTTTCCGTATGCCAACGACGTGGCGCCCCTGTTCGCTGCGTTGAACAGCAGTGGCCAATGGTGTTGCATAGAGTTGGGCACGAGTGGTTTCATTTTCAAAACATTCACGCAGTCGGGTTCATATCCTTACACGTCCGAAATCAAGAACTATGGTCAGCCGCAGTGCGTGGCGGGTTTTGTGGTGGGCAAGTCGTCGCTGCCCGACATGAACATGCAGTACCCCGTAATGGCCTACGACCTGGCTTGTCCCGTGTGTTACAGTCAGCACCTTATCATGCGCAAACTCACCCTGAGTGCGCCCGAACAGCTCACCTGTACAAAGTGCAAGCACACCTTCGACCTCTCTAACAGCGGTTTGAGCAGCGATGGCAACCGTTTGTTGCGCTACCGCACGGCGCTTTACAGTCCGCAGGGCAGCGGCATGCTGGTGGTGATGAATTAGTTTGCTCGTTGCGGCCGCGAATGTGCTGAAACGCACAAAAAATAGGCTTATCACAAGCATACCTCCAAACTATGCACAAGAAATCGTGTTTTCTTGTGCATAGTCGTTTTTATATGCACAAAAAAGTGGCTTTTCTTGTGCATAGACCATTTTACAAGCAAGCTTAGTATCCTTCCTGTGCGGCACCAAGGCTTGCTTTTGCTGATTGATGGGCTGATGCACTTTTAGTGTATAATAAATTTGTACACCTACTAAAACCCTTGTTCGTGCAGTACAAAAGACGGACTTCATAGCATTCCAGTGTATTTTAGCAAAAATTAAGTTGGCGGGGGGGTGTTTTTCGTTTATTATTGTACCTTTGCGACGTATTGATTAAGGCACAACTTATTGGTTTGTTAAGCGGACGAATTTTTAGGCTCAGTTCTTTTTCTTTATAGCGGCAGCGAAAGCATTTCTTACAAAATGGTCAACGTGTTTTGACCGCCATTGCATTTGCTTGCATTGTCGTTCGCTACGAAATGATCTTCATTGATGACAAATGAAACAGCATATTCCTTGAAGGGACTGTTCATGCTCATTATTGCCAATAAGCGCTTGTTAGCTCTATTAAGCCTGTTCATTTTACTTCAAATCCTGCCATGCCGAGCGCAGAGGGCAGGACTCAAGACAAACGCACTCTGTTGGGGCGCAACCACTCCCAATGTCGGTGTAGAGTTAGGGCTTTCGCCACGAACCACGTTAAACGTTGCGGCAGCCTACAATCCGTGGAACTTCAGCCGTGGGCGCAAAATGCACCTATGGGCTGTGCAGCCCGCCTTGCGCTACTGGTTCTGCCAGCGTTTCGAGGGCCATTTTGTGGGTGTGCACGCCCACGCAGCTCAGTATTACGGCGGTTTCAAACAAAAACTCTACGACGGCTACTTGGCCGGAGGTGGCATCAGTTATGGCTATGCTTGGCTACTTTCTCCACACTGGAATGTTGAGGCCGAGATCGGCATAGGCTATGCCCGTCTGTGGTACAAGGAGGGTGAACGCATCTACTGCGAAAAGTGCAGTATATCGCGTCGCCACAACTATTGGGGGCCAACCATGGCCAGCTTGAGTGTGGCTTACGTGTTTTAAGCACAGAAGGCTCTTGTCAGCCTCGTGCAAGTAGTTCAACACATGGGTGTTACCTGTCCATTCGTACGCTGTGGCAGGCAGCAGCAAAATATCGTTTTTTTAAATCATGCGTATTTTACATACATTGTCGTTACTGTTGGCTTTATCGCTGACGGCAGGGTGCGCACACCATAATTTCGAGCAAAATCGTGTGCATTTTGAAGCAGACATGTTGCCGCTGTGGCACACCAATGCAGCCGGTCGCGCCGTGGTGCACACCACCTTTGTTGTGCCGCGTAAGGCACTGACGCGCCGCCAGCGTTTGATAGTCGTGCCGCAGATGGTGATTGGTGCCGACAGTGTGGTGGCCGAACTCACCCCCTTGGTAGCCGACCGCAGCCAGTTCAGTCGCAAGTTGCATCGCCGACAGGTGCTCGAGGGTTACGCTGACCCTTACAGCCCCATGGCCTTGCATTATGACAAGCAGCATGTGGCCCTTCTGCCCTATGCCGACACATTGCACATGCCCCTTCCCCTGCGTCAGGTCCGCTTGCGTGCAATGCTCACCACCGATGGTTGTGGCCGCTGCACAGCCATCGACACATTGGCTATGGGGCGTGCAGTCAATGCAGTGGCCGACTTGCCGCAGCAACTGGCACAGTTTGCACCACACACATTTGTGGTACGTCCCAAGGTGGTGACGGGCCAGGGCGAGGCGCGCTTGCTCTTTGTAGTAGACAAGTGGGACATACGTGCCGACATGGGGCGCAACCGCGTCGAACTCGATTCCATGACAAAGCGTCTGCGCCCGGTGCTCACCGACTCACTTGCCACACTCACCAGCCTGACCATAAGCGGTGCGGCTTCGGCCGAGGGCAGCTACCGTCACAATTTGATGTTAGCCACCAATCGTGCCGCCTCGGCCCGCCGTTGGTTGCTTGAGCAGTTGCATTTGCCGCCGCGTTATGCCGCGCAAATTAAGGTGAGTGCCCGCCCCGAAGGCTGGCAACCCGTGTTGGCAGCCATGACCGCTGCAGGTTGTAAGGACTCAGTGCTCATCAGCAACATATTAAAGCAACATCCGGGTGGCAATGACGATGTGCAGGAGCGGTACATACGCCGTTTGGCCTGCTGGCCCGACATACGCGACCACTATTTGGCAAAGGACCGCCGTGTAACCTACACCTATGTTTACACTTTGCGCAATTTTACGACCGACGCCGAAATGCTACGCCTCTACGCTACGCGTCCCGATGCTTTTAACGAAGACGAGTTGCTGCACGTGGCCGACCTCCAGTCCACCGACACGGCGCGCATGGAGGTGTACCGCACAACCTTGCGCCATTACCCCCAGTCGGTAGTAGCTGCCAACAACTTGGCTGTGCTCCTGCTGCGTGCCGGCCATGCTGCCGAGGCCGTACAGACAGCCTCGGCCATTGCCCCCGACCGCCGTACCGACACGTTGCGTTGCCCCCTGGCCTATGCCATGGCAGCACAAGGCCGTTATGCCGAAGCCCGTCAGGTGCTTGGCACTGGTGAGGACTCATGCCTGAGACAAGCCCGCCAGGCTATCGACAGCATGGAATAAGTAGTTGTGCCTAAAAAACGGTGTGTAGACCGAATTAGTTAAAAAACAGACAAGCTAAACGGGACAAGCAAGACTCCCGACAACGGGTAAATACAGTCTATACAATGACAAAAGTAATCAAACAAATGTTCGTACTCATGTGGCTGCCGGTGCTGTTGGTTAGCTGCATTCGTGACGAATTGCCACCTTGTCCGCCCTTGTCCTTGCATGTGGGTGTGGCCGACTACAATTACAGCAATGCGGGCAGCTTTGCCGACGAACCGATAAAGCCCGAACAAGCCCCCTTGTCCACCTATGTCAAATCGGTGGCATGGCACATAGTTGATGTGCAAACGGGGCGTGTGGTGGCCGAGCAGCACGTTTTTCCAGCTTCAGACACCGCATGCCAAGCCACCATCAACCTGCCGGCCGACTTGCCTTTTGGCAAATATGCCGTGACTGTGTGGGGCGGACTTGAAAATGAGACTGAATTGCCTGCGATTTTGCCGCTCGATGAGGCTGGCGACCCCTACCTCGTGTGCGACACCGTGCAGTACGATGCTTGGCATTATGACCACACCTTGCTACTGAAACGCGTCAAGAGCAAACTTCACATTGAGGTAGAGAACCTGCCGCCGCAGTATCATGCTGCTGCCTTGTCAATAACTGAAACGGGGGTGTTTGCCGGGGTGGACGACAAGTTTGGCTACAACGGAGAGTGTGTGATGCGCAACAGTTCGCGGTTTGCTGGCACAGAGGTTGACACACACACCATTTTGCCTCCTTCGGTGGCACGCAATGCCACCCGTGTGGGCATTGGCATATACGACGAGAATGGCCGCCTCGTGCCGCAACTCGCCCCCACTGATGTGGTGACCACCCTTTACCGCAACACCATAACAGGTCTGCGCTATGTGTATGACACCGAAAAGAAAGGGTACGACATATATGTGCGCATCAACGACGAATGGGAGGCAGCACACACTTTGGACATAGAATAACTCGATAGAATAACACGCAGGCGGAAATGCCGGGCCGACAAGTTGACAAGCAAGCATGGCATGCCACATACACTTTAATTACGTTAAGCGTAGAATGACCAGAAGCTTATAAAACTCGGCAAACGATCCTGTCACCACGTAAACTTGTCAGATTGTTTGCTAATTCCGCCAAAGCATAAGGATAACACATAAACTGGTGCTCAAAAACACCAGCTTAACTAAAACATTAAAACAATGAAGAAGTATTTCATTTCAGGTGCAATGCTTGCAGGCCTCATGTCGCTTGCAGCTTGCAGCAACGATGAAGGCGTCGTGGCAGACAACAATGGAGCTGAACAGCAATTTACCATTACATTGGCAAGCAGTGGCGACCGTGCCACACGTGCCGCAGCCGACCGCACGCTCGAGAGCGAAGCTGCCGGCCAAAGCATTGAGAAGGTAACACTCATAGTACGTTCGCAGGACGACGGTGCGAACAAGAACAAAGTGGTATACACCTACACACTCGACAACTGGAACGGCACAGCCACTAACTATGATACCAATGGCCATGGCAAGAAACTCACTTTTACCATACCCAAGGCCGACAAGTTGGGCGCTGGCAGTTATGTTGTGACGGCAGTAGGCTACAATGAAAGCAACTACACTTTGTCTTTGCCAAACAAAGGCGATGTTGTAGACAAGAATATAACTGCCACCACACCGATAGGTGCCGAAGCCAAGGAGGTGTTTGCCGGCGAGCAAAAGTTTAACGTGACAGCCGATAAGAAGATTGAGGGAACTGATGCCAGCAAGGCAATACAGAGCGTAGATGTGGCCCTGCACCGCCAGGTGGCCGGCGCTTATGGCTACTTTACTTCAATCCCTGCCAAGATTGGTGAAACCGAGGTGGCCAGCATACGCATGGTATCGCGCAGCAAGAACACGGTGCTCACATTCGGCTCATTCAACAGCTCATTTACGACAACTGATGCCAATGTGATGTATATGGTTAATGGTTCGGTGCCTGCCACCAAAACAGCCAAATTCCTTAATGGCGATGAAGCAAATGTATTGTTCAGTGCCAAAATAGCCGACTGGTTCCCCGGTGGCGATAAGAACAATGATGGTGTGTACGACAAGAAAGACACCAACTGGACAAACCCCTACACCACCGGCAGCTACTTGAAAGGCTCAGTGTTTGCCAGTAATTTTATCGTACCATTCAGTGCAACGCAGGGCAAGTCAACCCTTGAACTGCAATTGCTTGATGCAACAGGCAATGTGCTCTATGCTTGGCCTGTGAAGTTGGACGCATCGAATGCACAGGTAGGTAAGACGGGCGAGACGGCATCAGCCGATTTGTTTGGCGCAGGCACAGCCATGGGCTTTGCCGAGACTGCCGATGTGTTCAGCTTGTTCCGCAACCACATCTACTCAATAGGTATTCACAAGCAGGGTACCAGCACCACCGATCCCGAAACTCCCGTTCCTGGTACCGATCAACCCACTGACTTGAGCAAGATACAGAACGTTGTAATCCGCGTGAACGACAACTGGGAAGCTCTGCATCACATGAGCATTGACGAATAGTCTTATTGGCTTAAACCCTAAAATTACATACAAAAGGTTCAAGGGCGTTGTGCTGTGTGTGCAGGTTCTTGAACCTTTTTGCTTTAGAATAATTTTTGTATGGTAAAAGCATTGTCGTAGATGCCATAAATATGCGCTTGGGCGTTTTACCATACATCAATGTATTATGCGCAATGAATTATTCTATCAAAATATGTGCCTCAATCGTGGTGGCATTATTGTGTGGGTTGCTGCCTTCGTGCACAGCCGACACCGTGTTGGCAGATGAGGGTGCCACGCAAGACCATGTGAGCGTATGTTTGCAAGCATCGGCTCGTGTGCAACGCACTACGCTGCAAAGCTCAGACAATGTGCAGCATGTGGAGTATGTGCAACTGTACATATTCAAAGGTACAGGCAGCGATGCCGAGTGCATTAAAAGCCTCGATGTAGACTGGCAACAATCAACCGGCCCGACGGCATCGCAATTTTACAAAATAGACCCGAACCTTTTCGTTTACGACGGAAGCACTACATACACCCTGCTGGCTGTTGGCCTTGACAATAAGCCCGGCGCCACCGCTGAGGGTGCAGGCCCTACTTACAATCTGCCAGCAGCCATAACCAATGGCACCACGCTCGGACAAGCCGTGGCCCGTTTGGCTACTGGCAAGACTGCGCACGATATGAACCATGCTGAACTCTTTGCCGGCACGGCTGAATGCGTGCCCCAACGTGGCAACAACCTGGTGACCATTGACCTGTACCGGCGTGTGGCCGGGGTGCAGGCTTATCTTAACGACATACCCGAGGGGGTGACCGACATCAAGTTGGTGCTGTATAAAGACCAACATAGCGAAGTGCCCCTTGTGGCAAAGCCCGATGCCGCAGATGGCACCTATCTGGACCACGGCACGGCCACAGCCGATGGCAGCACCACACTGCTTGACCTGCCGGTGAATGAAGGCACGCTGGCGGGAGTGGCCGTGACGGGCACCACGTTGAAAAAACGTGTCGGAACAGTGCTTGATGGCGCTTATGTGTTGCCGGTAGAGGCATCGGCCGACCAAGGTATTGGCACGCTTAATTTGAAACTTTACAAGGGCGGTGTGCTGTATAAAACCTACCGTGTGGCGGTGGACGATGGCAAGACCCGCAGCTACAACTTTCCGCTCCGGACAAATTGCTTCTATACCATCGGTACACTCAATTTGCAACAAAATGAGCCGCTCAGCTTGGGTGAGGCAACCGCTGACATAACCATACAGGTAGAGCCGAATTTTGAGAAAGATCATGACTTTGATATTCAGTAAAAAGAAGTATCGATGCGCCCGGCTGTTATGCGGGGCATTGGTAGCTGTGCTTGCAGCCTGCAGTGATGACATCGCCACGGTGCCGCCTCAACCGACAGTAGGTGAGGTGGACAGTGAAAGCGTTGTTGTGCCTGTAAGTATCACCTTTGGCGGCACTTATGCTTTACCCGCAAACACCACCCGCTCGGCACCACCGGGTGCGGCTACCGACCCTTACGATCCGAAGGTGGACGGCGAGGCCGCTGCAGTGCAAACCGACCATGTGCGTATCGTTGCCTTCAGACGCAAGGTGGCAGGTGACGACGAAGCAAGCAGCGAGGCCGTTGACGAGGCTGCAACCATTAGCGACAGTGAGTTCGTTTATGACCCTACCAATGACCAAAAGGTGATGTGTAGCCGTGCCTCCGTTTCGGACCACCGCTTGACGGCTACGGGCAAACTCAAAAAGATGCGCGGCTATCAGTATCGTGTCATTGCTGTGGCCTACAGTTCGAGCATTGCTCTCCCACCATCGCATAACTTGATACCCGCTGCCACGGGTGAGCAAAACTTGTTTATGCTTAATTTGCAAAACGGTACCACTCTGGCTGAGGCGCAAGCCGACATAGTCAAGGCCAATGTGACTGGTTGGAAGGAGTTTTTGTATGGTTCTGATTTAAGGAAGAATGATGATTGCCTGAGTGGTTACCTGAGTTATGCGCCGCAGTTGTTCTATGGCGAGTGTCATACGGCTATGGGCAACCGTGTGGTGCATTTCAGAGAGCAGCAGAGCAATGGCGAGATAATTTCGAACTCACCATTGACGGGTGTGTTGTACCGTGGCATGGCACGTGTGGAAATGACACTCAGCATAGACAAGCAGAGCAAGGGCGATGTGCATTGGGTGGCTTTGATGGCCAACCATACCAACACCGCGGTCAAACTCAATAGCTACGATGCCTTTGCGCAGGCTTTCAACCCGATAACTCAAAAGCTTGACAAGGACTCCTATACCGTGATAGCTATGGCTGAGGGCAACGATGTGATAGCCGAAGGCAGCACCATAACTCTCGGGGCTTGGGTGTTGCCCACGGCAACCCGCTTGGCACTGCGCGTGTTCTGTAAGAAGAACCTACTACTACAACAACCGCTCGACTATCCCATTACAACCGCCAATGTGTCGTCTGCCGAACAGGGAACGGGCATTATCGCTCCCGACGTGAGCGATAACACCTATTATTTACGTCGCAATCAACTTTACAGATTTAAGGGGAAGCTCTCGACTATTACGGGAAAGAGCAAGTTGTGAGACTAAAAGCATATAAAGAATTATGATACAACGCATAAGTGTGCTATTAACTTGCTGCTTGTTGCAGTTTGCTACCGCGGTGCTGGCGCAAAGTGCCAGCGATACGCCTACGGCCGACGGACTGCTTGACAGCAGACGCACCGTGTGGTACGACCGCGATGCCAATGAAAATCAGCCAACAGTGTCGAACTGGAAGTATTTGGAAAACCGCCGGGCACTGGTGGGCAGTGGTTGCACGGTGAACAAACTGGTAAGTGCCGTAGGGGTGGGCGAGTGGACTGACAGCTTGGGCAATATAACCAACGAGGACTTGTCGGACTATGCCACTTTCCCCTCGGTGCTTAAAGCGGGCGTGACGGTCAACCCCATAGTGAGTGTGCGCGATAAGAACAACTATTATGGCGAGGGCACTGAAGCTGGTTTTTGTGTGGTGGCCTCATCGGGGGCCAGTGTGCTTACCCTTGATGTGGTAAAGGCTATGAGCCTGGTGTTCTATCGCGATGGCGTGCTGGGTAGCACCATTCCTGTGCAGGAGGGCCAAAATGCTGGTGGGGTGAGTTTGACGCTTATCAAAATCCCCGGTTCGGACGAGACATGTATATGCCTTACTGCCAAGGCGCGCGAAATATTTGACGAGGTGTGTTTGCAGCCCTCGGGCGGTGTGAACCTTGACTTGGGCATGGCACTAAAAATTAAATATGCCTTTGTGGGCCGTGTGACACAGACACTGCTCACCGATAATGGTGTGAAAGCCTATGGCGAAAAGGTGGGGACGACTGCCCCCGGGGCTTACATCAAGTCGGTGTCGGGAGAGAACCCCGTGCTGCTCGGTATACCTTTTCCGGTAACAGATGAGGAAAAGAAGAGACTTGTTGACGATGACCTGAACAACTATATGTCGCTCACCCCGTTTGTGGGATTGGCTTACATGGGCGGTGCAAAGATAGAATGTGCCCCAGGAGGCGAGAACGATAACGGACAGGAAGTGTTCAAGGCTGGCAGCGAGGTGGGCTTTAAGTATAAAAATGTTGCGTTGCTCGACCTGTCGCTCGGGTCGGCCGTTAACATAGAACTGTTTAACCGCGCAGGCAAGAATGTGCAGACCGAGACCATCTCGGCCGGCGTACTTGGTTTGGGCGTGGCCACGGGGGGTGACGGCACGGCATCAATACTGGCCAAATGCGACTTTTCGGGGGCGCGCATAGCCTTTTATGGCGGTTTGAAAGTGGACTTGGGCGGCACGCGTGTGTATTATGGCTTTGTGAAGGAGGCCCCCGATGTGGCACACCATTGTGACATACGTACCACTACCAACACCAATGTGTGCGACTCGCAAACATCATTCCAACTGCACAGCAATCCGGCCCTGTCGGTAAGCTGGACGCTGTTGCTGCAGCCCGAAGGGGCTAATGCCAAGGTGACAGCCTCGGGCTATGTGACGGGAATGAATGTGCCAGGCGAATACACCTTCCGCGCCACGGCAGCTGATGGCTGCCACGACGATGTGACACTGGTGGTGGGTGACAACTTTGGGCTGGACAAGACCGAGCATTGCGGCACAGACTTTGTAAACCTTGACCAGGCTGTGTATGGCACTTATACCCTGATGAACGACCAGATACCTGATGGCTCGGGTTCGTTGGTGTCGATATCTAACCTTGAACATGCTGAGAACTTGCTCGACAAGGACTATGGCAACTATGCCACTTATGTGGGTGGCCTCGGTGTGGCCAATAATCTGGCTATTGCAGGTGTGCAGCGCACAGACGGACTCATGTTTGATGGCACAGCCGACCAACAGGGGGCTGTGAATGTGGGCTTCGTGGTGGAGAGCGACAATGAGGTGATTGATGCTAAGGTGTTGGAGTTCTTCCAAATACGTTGCTATAAGGATAACAAGGAGGTGTACCGGCATGTCATTAGCGAGAGCAATGCCATTGGGGCGGGTGTGGGCACCAGCACAAAAACGCAGAAGGTGCGTTTCAGCATACGTGTCGAACCTATTGACAAGGACACCAAGCCCATACAGTTTGACCAGATAGTGTTGTGGAAATCGGGTGTGCTCGATCTTGGACTGTCAAAGTTGAAACTTTACTATGCCTTTATGGAGGATAGCAACTCGCCTTGTGCCAATGCGTTGAGTTGCGGGGCAGTGGTGTTGAGCGATACAACTGGCACCAGCATCAATGCCAATGCTTGCCAAATGGCAGGGGCTGTAAAGGTGGCGGGGGTTGACGATAACCTGAGTTGCCTGGTTGATGGCAATCTTAACACGGCCATGACCATAGTGAACACTGTTGATGTGGGGGGGGGCTCGGTAATAGCGGTGAATATGGGCCACACACTTGACTTCCGTCACCAGTTGGGCATTGTGGTGGACCAAAAGACCTATGCTCTTGGGGCTTCGGTGGGTGCTTGGCTCACGGTCGAAACCTATTATAAGGGTAAGCCTACGGGTGATAAGTTTACCGATTGGAAGGTGCTCGGGGCCAATGTGATAGGTTATGGCGAGAAGAATTTGTTGCTTATGCAGCCCAAGGAAATGTATGACGAGATAAGGCTGACCATAGCCGGGGTGGTGTCGGCATTAGACGTTCAAAAGTTTTACGGCATATTCCTGCGTGGGGATATTGACAACGATGGCATTCCTGATTGTAAGGACACGGAATCGTGCAAAACTACAATAAAGGACATTGCTATTACTGATGTATGTAAGGGCGGCAGCATTACTGTAAGTGGGACAGGTACCTCGGAAACGGACTACCGTGTGGTGATGAAGGAGCAAGGGATAAATGACGCATTTACGACGAACACCACTGGAGACTTTTCGCGAACTTATGTGATGTCGGTGTCCGGACGCTATAATTTGCTGGTATATGATGGCAGTGGCAATTTGCTGACCAGTGTGCCATATACGGTACACCCTAATCAGACGACTTGGCGCAAGAATGCCGCTACGGCCGACTGGAATGAGTGGAATAACTGGACGAATGGCTCACCCTATTGTTGTACGGATGTGGTCATTCCCTCGCAGGCGGTGCGTTACCCTGTGCTCAGTGTGGCCGAGTCTGAGGTGATGCGTGCTGACTTGTTTTGCTGCAACAATATTCATTTTGAACCGCAAGCGGCAGTGGGCGCACCACAATGTCTGAACTATACCAAGGCGTGGGTAGAGTGGGCGCTTGCTCCCAACCGCTATTACTTGCTTGCACCAACGTTGCACGACACCTATACGGGTGATGCGTTTGTGCCGGCCAGCATGAAAGGCGTGCAGACTGGTGATTACTTTACAATGCTTGATGAGACAAGTGCACCGCAAAACCGCTTTAATCCTATCATATACCAACGCTTGTGGAACAAGACGGCCCCTGGAAAACTGTTGGGTGATGGAACAGGCGAGCAGACGACTGTGGCTGTGACGCAGACGGAGTGGACCAACCACTTTAACCATCTGAAGCATTTGTATGGTTGCGGTGAAGGCTTTTCGTTGTGGGTGGATAACGATGCACTGCCCGCAACGCAGGTGTTCCGTTTCCGCTTTCCGAAGGAGCATACTGCCTATAATTATTACAATAACTATGACCGCACACAGCTTGCATTGCAGGAAACGAACCTTGACCGCAGTCTGGCAGGGCGCTTTGTGTATGAAGACGATGCAAACACCACACCGGAGAATTATACTTATAAGGGCTATGTGGGTGGTGGAGAAAATACGCAGCAGCGCCATGTGTATAAGGGAAGCGTGCCGTTGACATTGCACCTTTCAGGCGAAAAAGCGGGTACATTCTTTTTGGTGGGTAATCCGTTTCAGAGTTATATCAATGTGGCTCGTTTGCTCAAGGGCAATGCTTCTGTCATAAAAGGTGTGAAGCTTTACGATGGTAATACTAACAATACCGCCGTGTTGGCTGATGGACAATTGGTGGGTGATGCCATGCGCATTGGGCCGGGAGAGGCTTTCTTTGTGGAGACTGATGAGGCTCAACAGTCGGTAGACTTGGTGTTGAACGGTGACATGCTGACCGATGAGGTGCCGGAGGAGGGGGCCGCCGCAGATGCTTTGTGCTTGACTCTGACGAGCAAGCATACGGGGCTTGAGGCTTCGGCGTGGATTGTGACGGGAACAAAGGGCTTGAAGGGCTCGGCCACCTTGTTTGATGCCGGGGCCAAGCCGCAGCTGGCTCTGTTCGCTCAGTCGCACGATGGGGAAGCTTGTGATGTGACGGTGTTTGATGGCAGGGCTTTGGACCTTGGCATATATGCGGCACAGCATGACACGCTGACTTTGCGCTTTGCTGCAAAGGGGCATACTGATTTGACGAACTATGCTTTGCTTGATCGTTTGACGGGTGATGTGTGCGCGCTTTATCAGGGTATGACATTGACGCTGAACACGTGTGGAACGGATTTGGGACGTTATGCCTTGGTGGCTGCAAAGACAGCCGTAAAATGTGAAACTGTTTGCCATTCTCATTCTTTGAGGGTGGTGGGGCATGACGTGCAGGTGCGTTCGGACGCGTCGGACCTATGTGAGTTGCAGGTGTTTGCAACTGATGGACGATTGGTGGCCACATCGCGTGCTGCACACGCGCAGTTGTTGGAATGCCGTGGTGTAGAAACTGGGCTGTACGTATTGCGCGTAACGGACGTAAAGGGCAAGTGCACCGTATACAAAGTGTGGGTGGATTGAATGAGATGTGTTGCTTGCTTTGCTTCGCCAAGTTGGGCTGCGGTTCGGAAATGAAAATGAAAGTCTTTTGGACTTTCATTTTGCATTTCACTCACCTTGCACTAACTTCGCTTCGCCAAGTTAGGCTGCACCTCAGTAAAGTGAAAGAAAAAGTACACTTTTTCTTTCGCTTTACTTTCGGTTTGCACTAACTTTGCACCTAAAAACTCACGATGAGTGCTTTAGATATTATAAATAAGTATTATGCTGACAATGAGCCTTTGCGCAAATTGCTCATAAAACATAGCAAACAGGTGACGGATAGGGCGCTTAAAATCGTTGATAATCACCCCGAACTGCACATCGACCGTGCCTTCGTAGAACAGGCGGCCATGCTGCACGATATAGGCATATTCATGACCGACGCACCTGCCATTCACTGCCATGGCACGCACCACTACTTGATGCACGGCTATCTTGGCGGACAACTGATGCGCAAGGAAGGACTCGACAAGGTGGCGCGCGTGTGCGAACGCCATACCGGCACCGGACTCACACCTGAGGTGATAAAGGCACGCGAATTACCTTTGCCCGAAGGCGACTACCGGCCCGAAACACTGGAGGAGCAACTCGTGTGTTATGCCGACAAGTACTACTCAAAAAGCCACCCCGACCGCATACGCTCTGCCGAAGAAACAGCTAAAAGTCTCGAAAAATTTGGACACGAGGGCGTCGGCATTTTCTGGAACTGGGTAAAACTGTTTGAGCCCGAATTGCTCCCCTCGGCCGGGCAGTGAACAACCTGCACCGTAAGGCGCGCCCGGCATTCACCCCGTATTATATCCCCCTCCCAACACAATTCATGCGAAAACTATCTCTCTTCATACTGTCATTGCTGACCACACTATGCGTTGTGGCCAGCCACTTGCGTTTGCAGCCACAGCAACCGGCTGTGCCGGCAGTACACGACAGTGTGACGACTGACACCACAACTACCAAACAAACCGCCGCCACACCACGCACCGCAGACGCAAAGCCGCGTGTGCCGAAGGACGAGGCGGCCGCCACGGACACCACACACCGCGATTCGGTGAAGGTGGACACCGTCAAGACCAAACCAGGCATTGACTCGCCGGTAGAATATCAGGCTGCCGACTCCATGGTATACGACGCCGCCAGCGGACTGGCCTACCTTTATGGCAAGGCACAAGTGAACTATCAGAACATGCAGCTGACGGCAGCCAAAATATCGATGAACATGGACTCGAGCATGGTGCATGCTGAGGCCCGTGCCGACTCAACGGTGGAGGGCGGGCTCGACGGACGTCCGCAATACACACAGGGCACCGACCAATATGACAGCGAGCGCATGTCGTTCAATTTCAAAACCAAAAAAGGCTACATTCTCAACGTCAACACCAAACAGGGCGACGGCTTTATGACGAGTGAACGCTCAAAACGTGCCGCCGACGGTACACTATACCTCGAAAAGGGACGTTACACCACTTGCGATGCCAAGCACCCGCACTTTTATTTGGCACTGTCGCGTGCCAAGGTGCGGCCGGGCAAGGACGTGGTGTTCGGACCGGCACACCTGGTGGTGGAGGACGTGCCACTGCCGCTGGCCATACCCTACGGCTTCTTCCCGTTCAACAAGAAGTATTCGTCGGGCTTTGTCATGCCATCGTATGGCGACGAAACGAGCCGCGGATTTTACCTGCGCGATGGTGGCTACTATTGGGCCATCAACGACTATATGGACCTCAAGGCCCTGGGCGAAATCTACACCAAGGGCTCGTGGGGCTTGAGTGCCGAGACCAACTACAACAAGCGCTACCGCTTTCGCGGCAACTTTTACTTTAGCTACTTGCGCACGGTGGAGGGCGAAAAGAATATGCCCGACTATGCTGTGACAAAGAGCCTCAAACTGCAATGGACACACACCAAGGACTCGAAGGCTATGCCCAACACCACCTTTTCGGCACGTGTGAACTTTGCCTCCGAAAACTATGAGCGCAAAAATCTTGAGAGCATGTACAACCCCCTGTCGTACACGCAGAGCACCCGCGCCAGTTCGGTAAGTTTTGGCCACACCTTTACCAACATCGGGCTAAGCATATCGGCCTCGGCCAACTTGACACAAAATATGCGTGACTCCACCATTGCCCTCACACTGCCCGATGTAAGCATATCGTTGGCACGCTTTTACCCCTTCCGCCGCAAGCATCAGGCGGGCAAGGAGCGGTGGTACGAAAAGATTTCGATGTCGTACACCGGACAAATGTCAAACTCCATCACCACCAAGGAGAACCTGCTCTTTAAGTCGAACCTGATAAAGGACTGGCGCAATGGCATGCAGCATCGTGTGCCAATCGATGCCACCTTCCAGCTGTTCAAGTACATCAACATATCGCCATCGTTCTCGTTTCGCGACATCATGTATGCCTCACGCATCAACCGCTCGTGGAACACGCTGCTGCAGCAGGAGGTGTGCGACACCACCTATGGCTTTTACAACCTCTACGACTGGAATGTGGGCGTAACAGCCAACACCACGCTCTATGGTTTTTACAAACCCTGGAAAAAGCTCTTTGGCGGAAAGATTGTGGCCATTCGCCACGTGTTCAAGCCCGCTATCACCTTTAGCTATGCGCCCGACTTTACCGCCTCGCGTTATGGCTACCGCAAGGAGTATGAACGCACCGATGCCTCGGGCAATTCAACCATGGTGGCGTATTCGCCCTACTCAAACGGCATATATGGTTACCCCTCGGGCTCGAAGCAGGGCTTGATATCGATGTCGGTGTCGAACAACCTCGAAATGAAGGTGCGCTCCGACCGCGACTCTACGGGTTACCGCAAAATATCGCTCATCGACGAACTTTCGGCCTCGCTGTCGTACAACATGGCGGCCAGCCGCCAGCCGTGGAGTAACCTCAGCACACGACTGCGACTGAAGTTGGGCAAGAACAAAACCTTCTCGATGGCGGCAGTGTTTGCCACCTATGCTTACAAGTTCAACGAAAACGGCCAGGTGGTAACCTCCGACCGCACGGAATGGAGCTACGGCCGGTTTGGACGTTTCCAAGGCATGTCGCAGAACTTGTCGTACACGCTCAACAACCAGACGTGGAACAAGTTGATGGATTTTCTGCACGGACGCCGCAAGGCTGACAACTCGGCCAAGGACAACACTGCAGACGCTGATGCCGACGATGTGGAAGATGCCAATGTTGACCCCGACTTGAAGACCGCGCGCAAGGGTGGACGAAAACCCAAAAACAAGGCCAAGGTTGATGCCGATGGCTATCTCACCTTCAGCATGCCATGGTCGCTCACGCTGTCGTATGGCATTACCATGGCCGAGGACCGCAGCCGGCAAATCAATGTGCGCCGAATGCGCTACCCCTTCTCGTTTACGCAGACGCTCAATGCTTCGGGCTACCTGCGCATAGCCGAGGGGTGGAACATTTCATTCTCGTCTGGCTACGACTTTGAAATGCACAAGTTGTCAATGACAACCATGTCGCTCTCGCGCGACTTGCATTGCTTTGAAATGTCGGCCAACGTGGTGCTCAAGCCTTATTCGTCGTTCAATTTCACCTTCCGTGCACGTGCCTCCGAATTGGCCGATGCCTTGAAGTGGGAGAAACGCAGCTCTTACTCAACCAACGTGGAGTGGTACTAAACGAGGGTAGAGTGGGGAAGTGGCCCATGCCGCACGTACATACATACATTCATTCATGCTAAAGCATAACATTACATACCAATTTAACAGACACAAGTTATGAAACTGAAATCACTCTTTGCTCTGGCGGCAGCTACTATTGCAGCCGCAGCCTTTGTAACGTCGTGTGATGACGCAGACAACGACTTTCACCAGTTTTACTGGCAAGGCACACATAACAACAACGCACTCATTGTTTATGCCGACCAAACAGAGGACTCAATCAATGTAACGAGTACCGATACTTGGACATATACTTGCGAGAGCAACTGGATGCAGATGTCGGTTAACGGCAAGCCTGCTCCCGACACACTCGTGGTGCGCAAGGGCTACATTGACCGCAGCCGTGCCACTTTCACTTTCACGCCCAACACAACGGGCCAGGAGCGCACAGCCACTTTCACGCTGACAAATCCCACCAAGCACATCGGCTCGTTCAGCCCCGTGTTTACGCAGAAACCTTATCTCAACATCAGCTTGCCGGTTTACGACAGCACTACGGGCACTTTCACACTCAAGAATATCAACTCTGAGGGTTTGTACAGCGCCACCACCAAGGATGGGGTTACCCTCACAGCCAAACCTGTCATCACCTTTACGGTGTATGCCGACGGGGCCGAACTTACCGGATTTGATGATTGCGACTGGCTTACGCACACGCTTTCGCCGGCCGACATACGCAAGAATGTGCTTTGCACCGACACGCTCAAGGTGTCGCGCAACACTACGGGCCATCAGCGCAGCGTGACGCTCACGCTCAAGTCGAATGGCGTCAGCACACCCATCACGGTAGTACAGAATTAAGTTTGGCGTTACATCACCATTTACTGTAAACCACTAAACGCTA
>ENA-UAMR01000097-UAMR01000097.1-human-gut-metagenome-genome-assembly--contig:-NODE-97-length-24003-cov-11.306414_pt1 | contig 24003 bp, 17 predicted proteins | sample MGYA00243283_ERZ654497 | MGnify/ENA primary metagenome ERZ654497 (study PRJEB26926, sample SAMN06164404) | human gut metagenome | biome: ENVO:00009003; feature: ENVO:2100002; material: ENVO:00002003... | reverse complement strand
GTATAAGAGACAGATATTGGTGAAGTATTAGCTATCTTCTTAGCTTCTATTATTGCGTTAATAAATCCTTCTTGGGGATTTGGTGTTCCACTATTACCTATTCATTTATTATGGATTAACCTAATCACAGATGCTTTACCAGCCTTTGCGATTGGTTTAGAACCAGTTGAAGATGATATTATGGATAGAAAACCAAGAGAAAAGGATGAAGGTTTCTTTGCGAATGGCTTAATGGTGAAAGTCATCTGGCAGGGTGTTATGGTAGGTTTACTTACTTTAGTTTCTTATTCAATTGGTCAGTATTTCAGTCATCATGAATATGCGATGACTATGGCATTTATTACAATGTCAGGTGCTGAATTATGTCATGCTTTTAACGTGAAGAGTCATCATTCAGTATTTAATAAACAGGTATTCAACAATAAATATTTATGGGGTGCAACAGCTTTAGGTCTTGTATTACAGTTAGCCATCATCTTTACACCTCTTTCTCATTTATTTAGTTTAGTGCCTCTTGATCCATCTCATTTCGCGATTGCAGCATTACTTGCATTCTCAGTTATCCCAATCGTAGAAATCTCTAAACGTTTCAATAAACGTTAACACCTACATTGCAGGTGTTTTTTTTACTATTTCTATTGCATTTATCTCATATGAGTAGTATTATTTAGTTAGTAAAGGCTAACCCTTTACTAAACACAACATATCCTTTCATATTCTCGGTTCCTTAGAACAGGGGACATAAAAAATCACAGGACGGCACACACATGTGATTTTTTATTTAGATCTTATCTTTGAAATATGTTTTTAAAGCTTCAAAAGTTTCTGGTGAAATATAATGTTCGATACGACATGCATCCTGTGAAGCAGTTGATTCACTAACACCAATATGAATTAAGATATCTCTTAATTCAGTATGTCTTTCAAATATCATATTCGCAATCTTAGCACCAGCGTCTGTTAATGTAATGGCACCATCTTCATCCATGTTGATGAGTTCCTTCTCTTTTAATCTTTTCATCTGTTGTGAAATAGTAGGTTTAGAGAAATTCATTTCATGGGCGATATCAATGGAACGCACATGTCCTTTCTTCTTCTGAATAACTAATATAGTTTCTAAGTACATTTCTGTAGATTCACTCATCTTATTCACCTCATTTGTATCATTATAGCATAAAAATTCGCTAAGTTTATGAAAAATGTTGCTACTAGATCATTAAATTTAACTTAACGCCTATTTTTCTACTTTATAGCCACCTAACTCAAGTCATCATTTCTCGAATAGTTGTAAAATGATCTTAAAAGGTCAGGTGAGTTCTATGATAACTGAAAACCAGGTAAAAAACTATTTAAAATCTAAGGATAGGGATTATGTAAATAAACTTATCGAATCATTATATGAACAGGATGATGAAGACATTGATCCATCTCATAAGGCGTGCCCTATATGTGGTTCAGTTCATTTCAAGAAGAATGGAAAAGATAAGAACGGACATCAGAGATATATCTGTCTTGACTGTCACAAGTCTTTTAGTGATAGAACCAACACCTTATTCTACTGGTCTCATTTTACTTTGGACCAGTGGCTTCACTTCATTGAACTGGAACTATATAAAATGCCTCTAGAGGGTGAGGCTCAAGTCTTGGGGACAAGCAAGATAACCTGCTTCTATATGCGTCATAAACTTTATCATGCAGCATCTGAAATCATGGGTCATCAGAAATTATCTGGTGAAGTTGAAATAGATACACAGTATAAAAGTATCAACCTAAAGGGAACACGTCCTCAAAATATGCCTAGATACTCAAAGAAAAGAGGTAAACAGGCTGCATATAGAGGAATATCTCATCACAAGGTTGCCATTGTCTGTGCTACAGATGAAAATGATCATATGATGATGCAGGTATCAGGTCTTGGAAGTGAGTCATTCGATAAATATAAAGCGAATAAAGACTACTTTAAGGATGTGGAAGAGTTCATATCAGATTCAAAGGCAAGCATACAACAGTTTGCCAACTATCTTGAAGCAGTAAACAATAAGATAAAGACATCTCCTTTAGAGAAGAGATATCTTACTGATGATGGTAAATCATTAGGAGCTGTCAATGAGATGATGACAGAAGTAAGCTCAATGATACAGACAACAAGAGGCGTTGGAACCAGATACATACAAGGTTATCTAGATTTCCTGCTTCTTAAGAAGCAGGCTAAGTATACATTCAAGAGAAAGGAAATGGCATCTGAGATTCTAAGAATGATGATGGATACTGAGGCTTTCAGTAATGAAATGGTAAGAGCTACACCTATGCCTATTTCACTTAAGGAGGCATATTACGAATATCGTTATGGTATATTCGCTGAATAAGATAACCTAAAGCAACAATTTAGTTAAAAAGAGCGAAAAATATAAATAAATTATAAAATGGCGACAGTTTTTTCTTGTTCAAGTGTTTATTATATAGAGGACAAAATAAGACAGCAAAGGAAGTGGTGCTGTTGCATCGGAAAAATGACACAAAATTAGTGATGTCCATTCGGGAAAAGAATTGAAGGGGATTCTTTTCCCCATTTGTCGTGTTACGAAAGACTGAGGGTAAGAAAATATGCTAGAACTTGCAATCTGTGATGATGACATCATCCTATGTAATTGGTTAGAACAGAAGCTGCTCCATTATGGGAAAGCGAATGACTGTCAGATATCTATAGAAATATACTATTCTGCGGAGCAGCTTCTTAACAGGCTGGAAGAAGAATCCTACGATATGTTATTCCTTGATATTTGTCTGGAACATGAGAATGGAATTGATATCGGAACGGAGATACGAAAGAAAAATTATGGAAAAGAACTGCGGATTACCTATATTTCAACATATCAGGAATATGCTATGAAATTATTCCGTATTCATCCATTTGATTTTCTTGTAAAGCCAATCCGAGAGGAAGAACTTTTCCGGGTGATAGGTGAATTACGGGAACTGTTAAAAGAACGGAAGAAAATATTTGAATATACGGATACAAAAGGAATCCACAAGATTTCTTATGACAAGATCCTGTATTTTTATAGTCTGGGAAAAAGAGTACATATCGTGACATCGGAAAAAGAATATGAATATCGAGGAAAATTAAAGGATGTAGCGGATGTAACAGAAGAATATTTCTTACTGATTCACAAGTCCTATCTCATCAATATGGAACACGTGGAGCATTACGAATATGACAACGTGGTTATGAAAGACAAGACACGTCTCAGTATCAGTAAAGCAAATCGCAAGAAGGTCAGGGAAAGACTATTACAAACGGAGAAGAAAAGATTATGAATATCCATTTGATCACTTATCTGACAAGTAAATTATTCTGGATTTATACTGTGTTCCGTTACAATACCATCCTGTATCCAAAAAATGAGGATACACAAAAGCTATTTGCATATTTTTGTGCATATCTGCTTTCATGCTGGGGAAGCATGCAGTGGGGAACGATGTACGGAGATCTGATCTTTGAGCTGATAGCTCTGTTAATTATAACAGTGGCATATCAGGCAGACTGGCAACATCATGTCTGGAATACACTTATGGTATATATTATGGGAATTTTATGTGATGGGATTCCAATCGTGTTCTTTCAACGGTATGCGGTAGCAAGAAATCCGGTGCATCATCACATGGGACCGGGAACTATTGTAATGGGAAATTTTATATTCTTTTTACTGGAAGTCATTATTGAAAGAAAAGTAGGTGTAAAGAGAAGTTATTATATAAAGAACCGTCATTGGCTTGCTATGCTTTCTGTCCTGGTGATCAGCATTATAGTCTGTATCAGGATATTGCTGCCAGACAGAAGAGGTGTGCGGTCTACGATTGTATTATTCTTACTGTTTATCAATGTGTTTATTTTCTATCTGCACGATGAGGTTCAGAAAAGTTATATTGAAACAGCAAAACAGGAAGAGATGAAAATTCAGATGAGCCAGTATGCAAAAGAACTGGAGATGATGATGAAATCACAGGACAGGCTGAATAAGATACATCATGATTACAAGCACCATCTTACAACAATAGGGGCAATGGCAAAAACGGGAGGAAATGAAGAGATTCTATCGTATCTGAAACAAATGGAGAATATAGCCGGAACAGCCTTATGTCATCATTTATATACAGAAAACCGTAATATGAATAATCTGCTGAATTATATTTTGGAAGATTCGAAATCAGTAATTGAAAATCCGGAGATTTCTGTAGAAATACCGAATCATATAGGGGAAGAATTATTTGATATAAGTATAATAGTGGGAAATCTTATGGATAATGCTATTCGTGGGACAGCAGCTTCAGATGAAAGGAGATTATCGTTTCAGATGTATTATGGAAAAGGAATCATGAATATCCAGATTGAGAATAGCATAAAAGATACACCAAAAGTGCGGAATGGAATTTATCTGACAACGAAAAGCAGGAAAGAAGGACATGGAATAGGATTACAAAATGTGAAACTCGTAGTAGAAAAATATCATGGTCAGATGGAGATCTGCCATACGGAGAAATCCTTTCAAGTGAAAATATTATTATATATGAAATTAGATGAAAAATAGTAAGGCGATGGTGTCTTACTATTTTTTTCGACCGATTTCGTCTATTTTTGCCACCTCAAGGGGCATTTTTACCATTTATGAAAATTTTGTGATTTTTTAGATTATAGTAGTGCCAAAGTCAGAAAAAAGGAGGGTAGCGGTTATTTTGTAAAGGAATTATAGAAAAAGATTACAAGAGGGAGAAAGAGACTATGAAGAGATTTCGAAAGTCGGCTATAGCCTTAGTACTTGCACTCCTGATGGCACTACAGGGAACAGAGCCTATTTTTGTACAGGCAAAAGAGGCCATTGAGGATGTACAGAAGAATGCAGATTTCTCCAGACCAGAGGCTTTGACGGAAGAGGAAGCAGGGATTACAGATTCCACATCTGGAGAACAAGATAAGAGTCAGCAGTCTGATGCGGACGTACAAAATGAAACGACGCCATCAGAAGATACAGAGACGCAGGAAGAACAGACAACTCCAGCGGAAGAAACAGAAGAAAATCCGCAGGAAAAAGAAGTGGAGTTGAAAGAACCACAGGATTACTATCCGATTCCAGAAGAACCGGAAGGTGAACTGATTGATTATGATGCCATTTCCAAGACTTATAAGACAGGGGACAAGCAGTATACAACCGTTTATGGAGGTTATGTCGGAACTTATAAGAATGAGGATGGAGATACCGAGCTGGTTGATAATACACTTGTAAAACCAGAAGAAGCAGATACTCCGGCATCCGAAGAAGCACAGGAAGCCAGCAGTGTAGTGGCAACTGAAGAAAAGGAAGAGAAAACAGAAGTTTATCAGAACAAGGCAAACGATTATGCTATCCTTCTTCCGGAACAGATGTCAGAAGAGAATGGTGTAACGATTGAAAATGGAAAGACCAGAATCGGGATCATTCCGGTAGATGGAGATTATACACATTCCGTTATTAAAGACAATGCGATCCTTTATAATGAAGTTTACGAGGGCGCAGATGTTCAGTATACAGTACTGGATTCCAGCATTAAGGAAGATATCGTACTTCAGCAGCCAACAGACAGGGAAGTCTATGAATACGAGCTGCAGATTCCGGGGTATCAGGCAGAAGTAAAAGACAATCAGGTCTATATCTATCCGGAAGGGAAGACAATCAAAGATGCGAAGTATCTTCTGGAGACGCCATCAATGGAAGATGCTGCCGGGGAAATCAGTTTCCTGATCACATTGGAACTTCGGGAAGAAGATGGAAAAACAATCCTGACCGTAAAACCAGATAGGGATTGGCTTTCGGCAGAAGAACGTCAGTATCCGGTCAGGATCGATCCGACACCAGTAGAGATTCAGAAGAGTTCCTTTAACATGATCGGTGTGGAAGAGGGAAGTCCTACCAGTCAGATTGGTGACAACAATTATCCGTATGTCGGATTTGATGATGGTATTAAGTCTGGGAACCTTGCAGGATTTGGTACTGCACACCAGAACTGCCGGACTTATATCAAAGTAAATTCAAATTTTAGTCAGATTCCGAAAGATTCCAAAATTGACAGTGCAACATTTGCAGTCAGTCAGAAAACTGCATACAGTGGTGGTGCATCCCAGTTTGGACTTTATCGTGTAGATCAGTCGTGGAACACCTCCATCACATGGAAAACAAAACCAGTAAATCTTACGTTTCAGGATGTACAGAATGCAAGTACCAGCAGGAACAGCTATATCAATTATGACGTCAAAGATCTGGTCAATGACTGGGTGCAGGGAACTCATGCGAATAACGGATTTGCACTGGTAGCCATTGCCGAGGCAAATAACCTTGGAGCTTCTATGCAGTGTGAGGTACTGAATAACAGGGCATCCGTTTATGGACCGAAACTCAGCATCCAGTGGTCACCGGCTGAAGATCCATATCTGCGAGATATGTCACTGGATGAAACAACGATCCTGCTTCGCCCGATGACAGAAAAGAATACAAATGGAAAGCTGAAGTTTGATGCCGTATTTGCAGACGGAATTGCAAAGAGCAAATCTACAGTAGAATATTATCTGCTTCCAGATGAGGAAAATGAAGAACATCACGAAACAGATGCAAAACCATTGTATTCCTATCCAGACAGTACTGAATACAATAAGCAGTTCCCGGAGGCGAATAAGTATTACAGCAAAGATTCCAACTGGCAGAGTGCACTGTATTCAGGGCTGACGAAGGACAAGCTTTATAAGATCAAAGCAAAAGCATCGAAAGAGATTGATGGAAAGCTGGAAACAGGAAAAGAAGTGACCAGTGACAGCTTTGTGATCTATGAAGTGAAGCAGTTTGATACATTCCCGAAGATTGCAAAATATTATGGTGTTCCGCTTAAGAACATTATGAAAGACAATCAGGTTATGGACGCACTGGTAGTCGCAAATAACACGATCTTTATCCGTAACCCACAGACAAATGTTCCATATAGTCCTGCACCGCTTACCGATCAGGATAAGATGCGGATTGACGGAGCATTGATGGAAAGAGGCCTGCACTGTGAATTTGGATTTGAACCAGTCAATTTAAATACTGGTAATTTCTACATGGATCAGTCCGATGCGACGATGAATGAGCTGAATGGGGAATTCTCCATTACAAGAAGCTACAATTCCAAAGGAACAGACCAGCATTCCATGTTCGGACGTGGATGGAGCTTTAACTATGACCAGTCACTTTCTCAGATGGAGGATGGAAGCCTTCTGTATATGAGAGGGGACGGAAGTTATCTGATCTTTGATAAGAATGAAGATGGAAGCTACACTGCTCCGGATGGTTATGTATACGATTTAAAAGCAGTCAGCTATAAAGATACAGACCATGACTACATCGGATGGGAACTGACAGATGCGGATCAGAGCGTCTGGTCATTTGATAAATACGGAATTTTACGTTATGTAACGGATGTGAATGGATTTAAGACAGTATTGGATTATGACGATGATTATAATCTGAGCAAGATTACCACACCATCCGGAAAAACATTCGGGGTAAAACAGGATAAATTCGGGCATATCAAAGAACTGTCTCTTCCAGATGGTGGAAAAGTTTCTTACAAATATGATGAGCAGGGAAATCTGGTATCTGTAACAGACCCGAATGGAACAACAAAAGAATATCAGTATGATGATGACAGCCGTATGACAAGCTGGAAAGATGAGAATGGCAATACGGTTGTAAAGAATACTTACGATAAAGAAGGAAGAGTCGTAGAGCAGACCGATGCAGAAAAAGGAACAGCGACTTTCAAGTACGGAAAGAATTCTACTACAACAACGGATAACGAAGGCAATAAGACCGTTTATCATTATGATGATCAGTACCGCACAACATCCATTGAATATCCGGATGGAACAACCTGTGAAAAGACTTATAATGCAGAGAATCAGCTTGCTTCCGAAACGACAGCAGCCGGAACAAAAACTTACACTTATGATGCATTTGGCAATGTAGCAACGGAGACAAGAGAGGATGGAAAGACAGCCTCTTATACTTATAATGAGCAGAATAAGCTGACCAGTGCAACCGGATATAACGGAGCAACGGTTACTTACAGTTATGACGGTAATGGAAATATGGTCACATCTACAAAACCGGATGGAACAGCCATTACCTATATTTACGATGACAAACATCGTATGGTATCCCAGACAGACGGCAGAGGTGTCACAACAACGTATTCCTATGACGGACCGAGCATGACCGGATATGTGGATGGAAATGGAGCAGCATGGGGATTCACGTATGACGCGATGAATCGTGCAGTTACCATGACAGATCCACTTGGAAATGTAACCTCGAACAGTTACGATGCGAATGGCAATCTGACTTCCAAGACAGCAGCCGATGGCGGTGTGACCGCTTATACGCTGGATGGTGTGGGAAATATTACGGCAAGTACTGACGCACTGGGGAATACCACTACTTACACCTACGATAAGATGTACAATATGACCAGTGGTACAGACCCAAAAGGAAATCAGATTACTTATGCTTATGATAAGAACTATCAGCAGGTCAAAGCAACCGATGCAAAAGGAAATACAATTACTTATAAGTATGACAACATGGGACGTGTCATAGAAGAGAGTAATAAAGATTTTGGAACAAAGCTCTATGAATATGACAAAGCAGGGAATCTGAAAAAATATACTGACGGAAATGGAAATGCAACCGTATCCAAGTTTGATTCTCTTGGACAGGTGCTTCAGTCCAAAGATGCAGTTGGTAATATAACCAAATATGAATATGACGCATTAGGAAATGAAACCAAGATTACTTATGGAGATGGAAGCAGCCATTCCAAGGAATATGATAACTGCGGAAGACTCGCTAAAGAGACAGATGAATTAGGTGCAGTTACCACTTATACTTATGATGCGGCAGATAATCTGGTATCAAAATCAGATGACAGTGGAAGAACCTGGACTTATACCTACGATAATACAGGAAACCGCTTAAGTGAAACCAACCCAGAAGGTGGAACTACCACATATACTTATGATAAAGCAGGAAATCTGGTATCTTCTACCGATGAAGAGGGAAGAACAGATACTTATGCTTACGACAAGGCAGGAAATCTGACTACATCCAAAGATGCCCTTGGATATACCGTATCCATGAAGTATGACTTAAATGGAAATCTGGTATCCTCTACCGATGAAAATGGAAATACCAGTACCATGACTTACGATGGTAATGGAAACATGACATCGGTAACCGATGCAAAGGGCAACATTACAGCAATGAAATATGATTCCACCGACAATCTGGAACAGACGGTGGACGCCCTGAAAGGAAAGACCACTTACGAATACGATTCACAGGGCAACAGCACAAAGATGACAGATGCCCTCGGCAATGCGTACAGTTATGTGTATGATAAAGAGGGAAATAACACATCCATAATACTGCCGACAGGGGACAAGGTGCTGATGGAGTACGATGCCATCGGACAGCTTGTAAAATGTACGGATGCACAGGGACTCGTAATTACCTATCAATATGACGGAGCAGGCAACCTGATCCATTCCTCCGACAATGGTGGAAACAGTATGGATTATACTTATGATGGTGCCGGAAATGTACTGACACAGACCGATGAACTTGGCAGGACGGCAACATACAAGTACGATCAGTACGGCAGACTCCTGAAACTTACTGAAGCAGACGGAAGTAGCACTTCTTATGAATATGATGTTATGGACCGCATTACAGCGGTAACGGATGCGGAAGGTCATAAAACAACCTTTACCTACGATAAAGTCGGCAACCAGTTATCCATGACAGAAGAAGAGGAAGCCACATATAAATACGCTTACGATAAGAAAGACCGGGTTATTTCTCAGACAAATCCACTGGGAGCATCCAGCACCTTTAAGTATGACGGAAATGATAATGTGACGGAATCTGTCGATGAAAACGGTACAGTCACCAAATATGCTTACGATAAAAACGATAATCTCGTATCCCAGACCGATGGAAATGGAAATACGACAACGTACCAGTATGATGAACTGGACCGCAAGATCGGAGAGACATCTCCATTAAAAGAAACCAATGAATACCGCTATGATGCCATCGGTAATCTTACCAAATCGAAAGATCCGATGGGACTTATTACGGAATACAAATATGACAGCTTAAGTAATCTGACAGAACAGATCTCTCCAAAGGGAGCAGTCACCAAATATGATTATGACAAGCATGGCAATGTCATTTCTTTAACGGATGCAAAGGGAAATGAGACACAGTACAGTGTTGACCTGAATGACAATGTCACAAAGATGACACAGGCGAATGGCGGAGAGTATACCTATAGTTATGATAAAGCCGGACGTCTGAAGAGTATGACCAGTCCACTGGGTTATACCAAGAATTTCTCTTATGATAAAGTGGACAACGTGGTAAAAGAAAGCGACAGCTTAAAGAGTACCACCACTTATACTTACGATAAGCTCCATAACATGAAGTCTTCTACCAATGCACTGGATGGAACAACCAGCTTTTCTTATGATAAGTATGGAAATCTGGTGAAGGAGACAGATCCACTTGGACGGAGCAATACCTACAGTTATGACCTGGCAGACCAGATGACTTCTGCAGCTGATCCGCTTGGTAAGATAACTGCTTATACTTACGACCCGGCAGGAAATATTACTGAGATCACCAAACCGGGTGGAAGAAAGACCAGCTATGGATATGACAAGAATTATAATGTGACATCTGTAACAGACCCGATGGGCTATGTTGCAAAGACAGTCTACGATAAAGACAATCGTGTAACAGAAGAGACCGATGCACTGGGGCAGAAGGAATCCTATACCTATGATAAGGACAGCAGGGTAACTTCTATTACAGACAAGCGTGGATTCACAACGGGATTTGATTACGATGCACATGGTAATATTCAGGTTGTTACAGATAAGACCGGATTAAAGAGCCATCTGGAATATGACAAGAATGACAATCTGACAAAAGTAACCGATGCCCTTGGCGGTGTAACAACTTACGGTTACGACAATATGGATAACCTGGTGACATTCACCAATGCAGCAAATAAGACAACGAATTATACTTATGACTTAGAAGGCAACCTGACATCCATTAAAGATCCGGCAGGAAGAACAGAAAAATTCGACTATGATGAAAAAGGCAGACTGACCGGACATACACAGGCAAGCGGCAAGAAAACCACGTATGATTACGACAAGCTGAATGACCTGTTGGAGAAATCTTATCAGGACGCAAAAGGCGAGAAATCTGAAAAGAATGTGACCTACGCATATAACAGTGCCGGGGAACGGGTATCCATGAAGGATCAGACAGGCAAGAGCAGCTACGAATACGATGCACTCGGAAGAATCACAAAAGTAACAAGCGGTTCGAAAAAGGATGTCAGCTACGTCTATGATGATGCAGATAATCTGCAGGCAATCGTATACCCGGATGGTACAAAGATCAGCTATGAATATGACTTAAATGATAATCTGGTAAAACTGACAGACCGTAATGGAAAAGTAACCACCTACAAGCATGATGCACTGAATCGTGTGACAGAAGTCATTAGAAGCAATGGAACAAAGACGGAAGTATCTTACGATGCAGAAGATCATATTACAAAGATTGTCAATACCTGTGGTTCCTGTGGCAAAGTAATCAGCACTTATGAGTACAAGTACAATGATCAGGGATATGTAGTTGGAGAAACAGCTACGGAACTGGAAGCTGGAACAAGAAAGACGCCAAGCTGGGAAGACTGGTATAACTGGGGCGATACACAGAAAGAGACAGACAAAGCAGACTGTGAGCATCAGGAAAAAGAGATCCAGACGACACGTACCTATGAATACGATGACAACTGGGAACTGACACGCTGTACGGAAAAAGTAGAAGGCGGTAAAAAGACGGTTCATAATTATACTTATGACAAGATTGGAAACCGGACCTCTTACGAGAAGATCGAAGATGGTGTCAGCAAAGTAAAATATAACTATAAGTACAACGATTCCAACCAGCTCATCAAACGCACGAATGCAAAGATCTGGGGCGATCCGGGAACAACCTACAGCTATGATAAAGATGGCAATCTGATCCAGGAATGCGATAAGACTAACAGTGCAGATCCGGTCACTTATGAATACACAGCTGAGAATCGACTGGCAGTCGTAAAACAGGGTGGAACAGTCCTGATGGCAGCCATGTACGATGGAAATAACAACCGGGTATTCGAACTGGATAACACCTATAAATGGGAAGACTGTTATGGCGATGAAGTCCTGATCCCGGAGAACCAGCGTACCGAAGATGGGAACAGCCCGAAAGAGCAGCTTGCCTCTCTGGTAAAAGGCGGTTTCAATGCCAAAGGTTACACATTGACAGAGTATATCAACGATATCAATCGTGAGAATACAGAAGTCCTCGCAGAGTATGGGGCAGACGAGAAAGTCCGTCAGGCTTATACTTATGGAGAAAGTGGAATCGGAGAACGTATAAGCGTTGATAAATCCACAGAAAGCAGTTATTATTTATATGACGGAAGAAACAGTGTGACCGGAATCCTGACCGAAACAGCTAATCTGACGAACAGCTATCAGTATGATTCATACGGTAACCTTACATCAGGAACAGCAGACGGTGTCAATTACTACGGTTACAATGGGGAGTCCACAAATGTAAAAACAGGACTTCAGTATCTGCGGGCAAGATACTATGACGCAGAGAACGGAACCTTTACAACTGAAGATAGTGACCTTGGAACGACAGAAAATCCATTAACCAGAAATCGCTATGACTATACGACCAATAATCCGTTGAATTACAGTGATCCAACAGGACATTCATTATGGAGCAGGATTAAGAGTACAGCTAAAAAAGCAGCAAAAGCAGTCAAGAGTGTCGGCAAGAAAATCGTTAATACTGCAAAAAAGGTAGTCAAAACAGTAGTAAATACAGCTAAGAAAGCGGCAAAAACTATTGTTAATGCAGTAAAGGGTGCAGCAAAAACTGTAAAAAATGCGGTTACACATCCAAAAAAGACATATCAATCTGTGCGGAGTAGCGTGACGAATTCATACCGAAAAGTTGTATCAAGAGGTAGCAGTTTTGTCCGTTCGGTAAGTAATGGTGTTCAGAAAATTGGAAAAACTTATACATCTTTTAAATCCTATGTTTCAGAACGAACATCAGAAATTCGTTCTGAAGTAGTACGCCACATGTGTACCACAACGAATCGTATTACAGATCAGTTGGGCAAAGTAAACTGGAAAAATGTAGCGATTGGTGTAACAGCAATGGTAGTGTCCGGTGTTGTGGTTGCGGCAACAGGCGGTTTAGCAACTGGAGCAGTTCTGGCAGCATTGCCAGCAATGGGTGGATTAGGAACTGCGATGGTTTCAGGAGCTGTAGCAGGTGCAATTGGTGGTGCTTCTTATGGAGCAATAAGTTCTGGATTGTCAGGAAATAGTTTGAAGCAAGTTGCAAAAGATACCTTAACAGGCGGATTAACAGGAGCAATATCTGGAGGTATTTTGGGTGGTCTTACTTATGGCGCCGGTAAAGCACTTAGTGCAGTGAAGGACTTGGTAAAAGGAAAATCTAGTTCAACTAAGCCGGGGCATATCACTGAAATGGCTACAAAAAAACTGGATTATACAAGTGAAAATGAAGCACCTTTATTAACACAAACAGATCAATCTTCCGCTTCAAAGGTTACCGCAAGAAATAATTCCGCTTCTATATCGGACAATAATATTGAGTCAGTGGCTGCGGGGAATAATACTACTAAGTCGACTACAGCATCAAAACAAGGAAATAATGTAAAAACAGCTACTACGAATACCGCTGAAAATAATGCTGAAGCAACATCGGGATACTATAAAGATAATAATGGTAGATGGCATAGGAAAAATGGACAGTTTGCATCAAATGAAGAGGTTGGCATACCATCTAAGAAAACAAGTGCTAGTCATAATCATGGAAACTCTTTGGAAGATACAAGAACAAATTATGGATATGCATTAGTGGATAAAGATACTAATGAAATATTAAAATTTGGTGAAACATTGAATCCTGAAAAAAGATATTCTCAAAAGTATCTAAATGAAAATAATGCGGTGATGAAAGTTATAGATAATATGAAGTGACCCCACATTTGTAGCAACGTGGATTTACCTGTATACTAGAGTTTGACAAGAACAAAGGTAACAGGGATTACCGCATACAAAAGGAGATCACTCATATGAAAAGAATACTAAAAATCGGCATGGATGTCCATACCACAAATTACACATTATGTGCAATGGAACCAATCATCGGTGAGGATGACCGTGTATTTGCAACAATCAAGGTAACACCGGATTATAAAAATATTTTGATGTTTATTGAAAATCTGAAATTGAAACTTGGATTGAACGATGAATACGATATCCAGTGTGGGTATGAGGCGGGGTGTCTGGGATATTCGCTTTATAATCAGTTAACTGCCGCAGGCATAAAATGTGTGATACTTGCACCAACAACAATGCTTACACCACAAGGCGTGAGAATTAAGACGGATATGCGGGACGCATATATGATTGCCCAATGCTTGTCATATGGTGGTTACCATGCTGTTTATATTCCAACAGAGGATGACGATTCTGTAAAAGAATATCTCCGCATGAGGAATGATCATAAGCTTGCTTTAAAGAAAATCAAACAGCAGATCAACGCCTTCTGCATCAGACATGGATTTTGCTACGATGGGACAAAATGGACTCTGTCACATCTGAAATGGCTGAAGAAACTCGAAATCACAAATGGATTGTATCGAGAGACGCTTGACGAATACATGGCATCATACGAAGAACAGGAAGCCAAGATTGAGAGATACGATAAACGGATTGGGGAAATCGCTGAACAGACAAGATATCATGACAAAGTCAAAAAACTTGGATGCTTCCTTGGAATAAAAACACATACGGCATTGTCATTGATTGTTGAAACTGGAGATTTCGAAAGATTTGCAAAAGGAAACCAGTATGCATCATACCTTGGACTCGCTCCAGGAGAAAACTCAAGTTCAGACAATATACACCGACTTGGAATAACCAAAGCAGGAAACAGTCATTTGAGACAGCTGCTGATAGAGGCATCTGGTGGAATCTGTAAGGGTGCTGTGGGGCATAAGTCAAAAGAATTAAGAGCAAGACAGAATGGTAATACGGCTGAGGTAATAGCATATGCAGACAAAGCGAATACGAGATTACGGAGCCGATACTATAAATTTATAAGACATGGCAAGAAAAGAAATGTGGCAGTAGCCGCAATAGCAAGAGAACTGGCATGTTTTGTATGGGGTATGATGACAGATAATATTGAAATGAAAGCAGTGTAGAGGTATATCATAGTCATCTGCCAGTCAAGGGTGCAGGCACCGATGAGGCGGCTGAGCCCTTGACAGCCAGCTGCCGATGATAAAATGGTAGTCAAGCAGAAAAAGCAGCAATGTGCAGCTGTTTCTGCCACAATGTAACAAGTAAACAATCTGACAGTATTAGAAAAGAGCTGTGGTCACTGTAAGGTCTGGGTTATCTACGTCCTTTCTATGTGCGCATATGAAACACTGTGATCCACGCTTTTAGATCGTAGAACCCAATGGCGGACCATTAGCCTGTAGGTAAGCAATCCACGTATAACAGAGTGGCCAACTGCCGGGGACTGTTAAACTAGGGCTCTTTTCCAATGCTGTCAGGAAAACAAATGTGACTGGGGTTAAGAAAAATTTCTTGAAATTAACTCTTGACAAAAGTCACTTCATAACAGAAAGTGGAAGTAAGCGAGATATTCATATGTGGCAATATGATATGAACAAATATTATGAATCAAAGTATGGAGAATTTCCACCATTATTAAAAAGTAAGGGATGGTGATGAAATAATAAATAAAAGTTTAATTAATGAAATTGTTTAGGTAGTTGGTAATGAATATAGAAGGAGGTTATAAGAAATGGAATTGAATATTAATTCGCCATCATATTTTACAAAACAATATGGGGTTATCGATGAAATCTACAGCATGTGCAGAGGTATATCAAAACATGTTGAAAATAAGCAGTACAGTGATCTTGTAGATATAGTTGGTATAACACCAATTATAGCACCTAAAGACATTATAGAACAGGGCCTTTTTAAACAAGAAAAGAAGTGTGATATAAAATATGGTTTTGCATCGGTTAGTCTCTGGATTGATTATGATGAATACTTAAAAGCTGATATAACGGATAAACAGATTATGATAGTAAAAAATATATTAGCATCCATAAAAACGATATCTCGAAAAGCAAAAATAGATTATAAACAGTTTTGTGAGGATATATTTCAATATTGCAAGCTGATAAATCTTCCGATAGAATCAAATTTAAAAGTATAAATTAGTCAGTGGAGGTGAGAGGCATTGTTAATAATTACAATGCCTCGAAAATATGAGACGAAAAATTATAATAGTAATTGTAGTTGTGGTTCTGGTTATAGTAGCTACAATAACATTTTTTGTGATAAAAGATTTACAGCAGGAGAAAAGTCTTCGAAAAGAAATTGATGAAATTCAAAAAGAAATGGTAGATTTTGAACAAATAGATGTAGACAAAATAAGCAAAAAATTAAAAGCTACAGTAACTACAGGAGATTATGCCAAAATTGAGAAAGCCATAAAAAACTATATGGCAGATAATTTAAATACGATGCTAACAATTTCAGAGGCTTTAAATGATGAAGTAATACCAAATGCTCTTACTGCAGAAAATTATCAGAATGATGGTCCCGATTTTGTAAAAACAAGGAAAATTTTAAAAAATACACAAGATAAACTCAGTGCTTCAAAAGAAACGATGATAATATTGTCAAAAGACGATACGGTTATGTCTTATTTAAAGAATGTTGATGATTCGTATTATATTGATTTATATAAAGAAATGGTGGGAGAAGAAAGTTCGGTTGATGATATTAAAAAAAATATTGACGATATAGTGAATTTGATTCAATCCCAGCAAAATGTTTTGGAATTTCTTTCAGAAAATAAAAATATGTGGAATGTGCAAAACGGAAAAATTCAGTTTGATGATGATATTTTATTAAATCAATATAATCAATTACTTTTAGCCGTTCAATAAAAAACGAAGGAGAGAATATGCAAAAGAAGAATTGTGTTTTGTGCATAAGTATAGGAATTATAGTATGTATATTGTTATCAGCTTGCTCCAAACAACCAGACTTCGATGCCAAATCCTACGTCCAAAGTTCTCTTGATGCATACTATCATGGAGAATATAAGGACTATGCGAATCTGTTAGAAATCTCGGAAAAAGATGCCAAGAAAGAAATCGAAGAGGATTTTAATGAGAGCATCCAACAGCAATTTGATGATTCTGATAACATTACGGACAAAGGAATTGCTGATTATGCGGAAAAACTGGCAGAAGTAAAGAAACTGGCAAAATACAAAGTACAGGATGTGAAAGAAGAGGATGGAGTCTATACAGTAAGTGTACAAGTTGAACCATCCAATGTATTTCAGACATTGCAACAAAGCTCTACAGAGGTAAGCAATGAAAAAATAAAGCAGGGATTGGATGGAAATGATCCAGAAGTCTTTGCAGCTGTATTAACAGAAAGTGTCCAGAAGAGTCTTGAAAAGAACAGTTATGGAAAAACTGTTACTGTAAAAGTATCAGTGGAAAAAGATAATTCAGGAAAGTATGGTCTTTCGGATACAGAGATGAGTAAGCTGGAAACAGCGATGTTTCCAACAGAATAAGAATGAATGGAAAGCTATCAGAGGAAAAAAACTGGTAGCTTTCTTTTGTTTCAAAAACAGAGACTTGTTAAAAAGCTATTGTAATAAGCGAATCAGAAAAGTTATAATAAATGATAATGGATGGCAGAGGTCATCCATTCATTATGAGAAAAAGAAGGGATCCCACATGAACCAACAAGAAATATTCACATACATCCAAAAGCAATACCCCACCCATCCAGACACCATCAACAAATCCGGATACCCCGTCACCATCTTCAAAAACCCAAGAACCGCCGCACCTTATGCCGTCTTTTACCAACCAGCCGAAAGAACAACTTTCATGGAAGTTCAGGCAGAGCTGGACATGATAGGCAACTACATCGAAATGTATCACCTTGCTCCGGCAAAGCACATGGATCAGAAGCACTGGTTGGCAGTTCCGCTGGACGGTTCTGTCAGTGATTCAAAAGTCCTGGATCTGCTTGATATGAGTTACGACCTCGTAGACGGACAGGAAGAAGCAGATGGAGAGACAGAAGCAGACGGACAGGCAACAGACAGTACGAAAGAAGAAAAAGATTGACAATTCCAACCACACATTCCATAATGACGATAGTGGTTCGAGAGAACTAACAGGAAAAATGGGAGAGACAACATGAAGAAAAAAACTTCATACCGATGGCTGATATGGATTATTCTGGCAGTGGTTTTGATCGGGGTAGCACTTATGCATATCCTGCCCCCATACATCGACCGATGGAAATCCGCCAGAGATTATGACAAACTTGCCGAGGAGTATGTAAATGATGAGTCCGAACCAGATGATGGAAAGCAGAAGAAAAAAGACTGGTGGGCAACAGACGTAAAAGTAGAGTTTGACAAACTGAAAGCCGAGAATCCAGATGTTATCGGGTGGATACGGTTTGATAATCAGGACGAACTTGGCATCAATTATCCAATTCTGTATTCAGGTGATAATGAAAAATATCTGAGAACCGATCTGCATGGCAACAGCCACATCGCAGGGTGTATCTTTTTGGAAGGTCTTAACAAATCTGATTTTTCGGATTATTACAACATTATCTACGGTCACAATATGAGAGACGGAAGTATGTTCGGAAGCCTGAAAAAATATAAGGATGACGGTTTCTGGAAAGAAAATCAATACTTCACCGTATATTCTGAGACAACCGCCTACCGTTATCGAATCTTCTCTTATGAAGATGCAGTCAATGGCGGCGATGTGTACAAAGTAGGATACCAGCCGGGCGAAGAATACCAGAAATTTATCGACCAGATGATAAAAAATTCCGATGTTGATACAGGAATAAAGCCGCAGACCAGTAACAAGATACTGACACTTTCTACCTGTACGGGGAACGGATACAGCAAGCGGCTTGCCATCCATGCAGTTTGCGTTGACGCTCAGACTACGGATGAATCAAAATTAAAGGAAAAAGGAAATTAACTATGAAAATATCCAAAAGTATGTGGGAAAAAAGAAACAAAAACATATTTTTGGATATTTTTATATGGAATTATAATGTTGTACGGGAAAATGCATTGACAAACCTGAAAAAAGGACAATATAATTAAAAATACATGGTTTGAACCAACTAACTAAAGCGTAATCGGTAAACAAAACAGAGGAAAAAGTAATGGAAACAAAGAAAGTGGCAAAAGAATACCTGCAAAAAGATATTCTGAGAACGATTTATCAGATGCGGAAATGGAAAGAGGATGATAAGCAGATCAAAAGAATCCTCGTATTAGACTATGACCTGACCGAGTATTACTGGAAATCGAACATTAAGAAATTGCAAGAGGAAGGCTTTCTGGAAACAGACAGTGATGCGAAGATTCCTGCACTGACAGAAAGCGGAACGGAGTATGCGAGACAACTGCAACGGGCAGCCGAAGGCTGGAATCAGTTCTTACAAATGAGCGGAGTCGATGAAAAGACAGCAGACAGGGACGGCAGACTCATGGCGTGTGAGGTGTCTGATCCGGACAAAATCGACAATTTATGGAAATTTATCAATGATGGTGGAAGAAGCTCCATACCGAAAAGTGTAGACTGCCACACGCTTTGGAAGAAGTTGAAACCGGGAAAGTATCAGATGTGGTATTCCTTTTACACCACAGAGATTGAAAAAGAGAGAAAAGCAGCTATCGAAGATATGCGGTTTGAACGGGATGGCTGGCTGCACATAGAGCCTTGGGAGATATGGCTGGAACTAACAGAGCATCCAGAGAACGAGGATGACAGGACAATCTGGTATCAGAACATGCATGGAATCTGGAAGAAGGCAGAAGTAAATGATTACAGTATCAAAATTCCTGCCACAGCATTTCACATAGAGTACGAACAGCAGTGGTTGGGTGAAATACACTTCACCTGTAATCTGGGGTTTGTCGCAGAGAAAAAGAAAGGTTCCAAGAAAAAAACGATATGCTTACTGGATGGAAGGCTTTTGCAGAAAATACCGGATATCGTGTAGCGGATGAATATTAAAAAAGACAGGTAGGAAAGGTAACATGGGAAGAAAGATTGAAAACAGAAATATTGATGTGACAAAAGCCAGAGGCGAATTAGAAGAAGATCTTCTGGAATATGTCTACCGGACGTGGAGGCAAGGCAGACAGATCACATCGAAAGAGTATGCCAGAGAAGTGAATATAACCGGATATGAAGCAGCAGGCCTGGTGCGAAGTCTGGTGAAAAAAGGATTTTTGTGTGAGCCAGAAAACGGACATCTTGAACTCACCGATAAGGGAAAACTGGAAGGTATGGAGTGCCTTGCACGCCATGAGAAACTGACACAGTTCTTTCAGATGGTAAGTGGAATGGATCAGCAGAGGGCGCAGGAAGATGCCTGTAGAGTGGAACATTATATCAGTCCGGAAGGGTTAAAAGGAATTGAAAACTTTCTGCAGTACGGTGACGTATACGACAGAGTTTATGACGATATGGACTTGTATACCTTTTATGAGGATGGTGAGTTCCCGATGGCATTCGGACTGTATGAACCGGAACGACGCAATCCAAGGTTCCTTGCACCAGAGTACGGGAAACTGGAACACTCTGTCATATTAAGAGTGAAAAAGTCACAGAACTGCTTCCTGCTCAAGACAAAAAAAGACGAATCCATCGGCTATGTATGGTACAGAAGAGATGATGAATGGATACAGGCGAAAGAAGAAAAAGGTGTTTATCAGTTACCGACAGACATCTGTACTTATACTGCGAATACAGGAATCCCGATTACAGAAGCAGTGGCAATCATTGCGATTACACGCTTTGAACAGAAGCCATTGCCAATCGATTATCGGGAATTGAATATTCATGTATGGTGACGAAGAGAGGAACAGGAAAATGGAAAAAGGTGAACATCTAAAGAGACAGAACAGACCTACGATGCTGCAACTGCAATATTTACAAGGTCTGTCAAGAGTAGAAAAGAAACGTGGAGCTCAGGGAAGTATCGCAGAATCTTATGGCGTGAATCGATCAACGGTAAACCGTTATTTTAAGAACTGCATAGAAAGAGGAATCCTGACAGAATCACTGGAATTTACCGCAGCAGGTGAAGAATGGCTGGAAAGATATACCAAGCTGTATGAGAATCTTGAAAAATATCTGGAAGAAATCGGTGCAAAACCGGAAGAAATCGAGGAATCACTGGATGTTATGGTGGAGAATATCGACATCCACATGCTGGAACTGATGATTAACGCCTATACAGAGAAAAAATCAGTATACAAGAAAAAAGAGAATGAACTGGATCAGGAGATACAGCACAATCTGCAGAAATGTGAAAGGCATCCGGTAGTGTTCCGGCTTTACCGGATGAATAAAAAGCAGGGGCAGGGAAGAGACTCTATGGCGATGAGAGGATTTGAAGAAATAGCCGAAATCGTTCAGGAGAATGGAGAAAGCTATCTGGAATTAAAGCTGAAAGAGATGGCAGCACACTCCAGAGTGAGTGGTGAAATGATGGCTGGAAAACTGAAAACATTGAAGTATGAGCATAATGAAGTTTTGGAAGAAGCAAGAATAGAGAATAATATAGTGAAAATCCCGATGGAAGCGTGCAGAATCCACCGATGGACGGGGATTGGCACGATGGGAATTGTACCAGTTACCGTTACCTGCAGCGTAGGACCAATGCACATGCCGGAAAGCACTGCACTATTATATTTCTGGGTATAAATAAGAAGTGAGAAAAATTCTCATTTACGCATATCATGTAACAAAATAAGAAAAAAATTCAATAAAGTGCCGTTGTTGATAAAACACTATCAATAACGGCACTTTTATGCCTATTGTTGTCTGAATAGCAACAAAATCAAAGGAAATAGCGGCTTATTTGTTGCTATTCAGGCAACAAACTTGTAAAAAATAGTGTTGACATTGAATGGCAAATTATGGTATCTTTCAGACAAGGAGTTAGATACGGGTAACCGGAAATATTCTCGTAGAACTCTAAACATCATAACTAAAAATTTATTAGCAAAAAGCTAATACCAAGATGAGAAAAGGAGGATTACAGTTATGAGAAAGATCAAGAAATTAGTTGCTACACTGTTAGCAGCAACAATGGTAATGGCAATGGGAGTTACAGCGTTTGCTGCAGATTCATTAGCAGATGGTAAGTACACAGCAAAGCAGAATCTTTATAAGAACTCAGCTTGTACAACAACATCTATGGGAGATGCTGCACTCAATGATATGCGTGCAGAAATTACGATTGCAGATGATGAGGCAACACTTGTTGTTCATACTCATGAGATTACATATTTAGGTCTGACTGGACATTTAGGAAAAATGGTAGTTAATGGAAAAACAGTTACTCCGAAACAGACTACAACTAATGGCGTAACAGATTACTACTTCACATTCACAGGTTTAGATGCATCTACAATTTATGAAGGCTGTGTAATTACTGGTAAATTCACAACATACGTTGGAAGTATGCCGATGAACGCAACAGGATATTTGAAACTTACAGACATCACAGCAAAATAAAATAAGTAAATATGTATGTAAAGCAAGCAGCTGTACCCAAAAGTGCAGCAGCTTGTTTTAATTGATACGGAGGAAAAATGAAAAAAATAAAAAAGATATTAGCCTTTGTATTGAGTACAAGTATGTTACTTGGCGGTATGAATATACAAGCGTTTGCTGGTGAACAGAAAGAAACAAATACCGCAAATACAGAGTTAGATAACCAAAATGAATATGTTGTTCCACTGACTTTTTATGGACCTTCTGGAAAACTGCTTACGGAGGAGCCTTATTCGGGTACAGTTCAGGATTACATGGATAATGTTGCACTAGTAAAAAAGAATGATAATGGAACATATCATGTAACCTTACAGATTGAAAATTATGAAAAAATTGATATTTTGCAGTTCTCAAAACCGGGTGTAATTTCAGATGATATAGCACCTTCGAATGCACCTATGGGAACTTTTAATATTCCAGAAAAATATATTGCTAATAATGAGGAAAATCCATCAGAGGCAACGGAATATTTGAAGGAACAAGGACAAATTAATGAAGAGTGGAATGATAAATACATTCAAAATTATTCTGTTGAAAATTTTGATTATCCCGAAAAACCCTTGAAATACAAGCACATTCGCAGGATTTCAGATTGATTTTACTACCAATTTACTACTTTTAACGGATTGCGCCTTGATATGCCGGAACATCTTGCGAGCATGAAACAACCCAATACAAACGCGACGCACTGGCGGCGCGGCACGTCGGCAATCACACAATTTCATATAGCACCGCACTGGCGGCGTTACCTTATCCCAACCGGGAAACAAGGAACGCCGCTATTTTTTTACCCTCATGTTACGCAGTAGGGGCAAAAAGAGTCTTGCTACACAAGGCTTTGCGGGTACGGTTTTCACAGGGTAAGGGATTGATACCTAAACCCTTAAAATCGCTGTTCTACCGCGTAACAAATATGCAGCAAAGGAGTTGATGAAGCTATGGCAGTTTTCCGCGTGGAGAGAAACACAGGATATACGGTTATGAGCAACCACCATTTACGCAACAAAGAACTTTCCCTAAAGGCAAAAGGGCTGTTATCGCAAATGCTGTCCTTGCCGGAGGATTGGGACTATACCCTTGCGG